>ODAI010255713.1_pt1 | contig 38421 bp, 35 predicted proteins | sample 1539321 | NCBI WGS metagenome assembly ODAI01 (sample SAMN02144231, study PRJEB22623) | gut metagenome | biome: sheep rumen | host: Ovis aries | place: New Zealand
CTGAGGGCTTTGATGAAAGGAGTTGAAGATTTTTATGAAAAAAAGATATGTTATCGCTCAGTAGTCTGGGCTTAAATAAATAGATGAATCGTAAGCTCAGATGAATCCTAAAGAATAAGAATTAGGAGGAGCATAATGAGCTATGTTAAGGCAGAGGATATTCTGCCAAGAGAATTAATAGAAGCGATTCAGCAATATGTAGACGGAAGGTCAATTTATATACCAACAAAAGAAAGACAGGACTGGGGAACGAAGACGGACACCAGAAGATTTCTTAAGGAAAGAAATGAAGAAATCTATGAAAGTTACATGCAGGGATTAAGCTCGCATGAGTTGGCAGTTAAGTATGCACTATCAATAAAAAGTGTTCAGAGAATTTTGCGAAATCAGAGAATGGCTAGAATGGATCGTGCAGAATAAACAGTCTGAAAGAGCTATAAGGGTTTTTCATAAATGTGGTGGTTGCGGAAGGAAGATGGAATTTGTTAATTCTAAAAGGTTTCGAGTTAACGCCAACGGAAATAGCGTGGATGTATGGTTAATATATCGTTGCAAGAAGTGTAAACATTCATGGAACTTGACAATTTATGAAAGGACAAGACCTAGTAAGATTTCGACAGAATTACTTGAGGCTTTTTTTGATAATGACGAAGATACTGCCATGGTTTATGGTAAAGATATTGATTTTTTAAAGAGAAATAGAGCTGAATTAAAATGATAAATAAGTCGAATGATTGCAGACGCTTTCGTTCGACTTTTTTATATAGATAAAGGAGATTGGAAAATGCTAGAGAAAATGGATATTTTATTCTTACAGATTGTTTTGCTACTTCGGATGAAGAGGAGAAATCTCTTCGCGAAGAACTGTTGAAGATTAGAAAAGAGAACAATCTTAAGGATGATGAATTCTATCACTTCGATACACCTTTGACTGTTGAACATGAAGTAGAAGCATTGAAAACAGCGGGATTTAAAAATGTTGAAGTGTTGAAAAAATGGAGTATAACATATGTGTTGAAAGCATATAAATAAAAAAGAACTTTAACCTTGTTTTGTATGAATGAGGTTGAAGTTATTTTTTTTGGAGGAATGGATGCGTGAAAAAATTTCAAATAAAGTAATGTTTGCTATTTTATAGCAAATGGGATATCCTAGTATTGTTGATGAGTTATATATCATCAATAATAAAAAGATGTAGGGAGTATAGAAATTATGGATTATGTTTTTAAGTATGGACCAGGAATAATTTTAGCAGTTTTTCATGTATTATTTTTGTGGGCTATAATTAGCAAGCTTAAAAGATTGCTTTTATGTACAAAAAAAGTTGATGCTACCGTAAAGTCAGTATATGAGCATGAGCATGAACATAAAGATTCTGAAACGGGCAAAAGAACATACACATATACTTATGAAGTTACATTTGGATATGAATATAATGGCAAAACTTATGAGTCATCTCATGAATATTCTAAGCATGCACATTATTTTAAGAATCAAGAAACTTATATAAAAATAAATCCACTTAAGCCAGAAGAAAGTTGGACAAAGTATGAAATTGGTGAGCTTTTAGCTTTGTCTTTAGCTATACCGCTTTTGGCATTTTTTGATCTTATTTATTATGGTTGTTTACATTAATCTAATGGTTTTATATGAGGAATTAATAAAAACACGTCGTACATTTTAATGACGACGTGTTTTTATTGTTTGAAAATACTTTATAAATTATTTAACTACGTAATTATTTGTCTTTGCATTTTTAATAAGTTTCGTATAAGTCTTCTTGTATTTCTTAGGAACCTTAATTGTTAATTTCTTTCCACTTGTTCTATGCAAAGCTTTCTTTTCAATGCTTTTAATATTCTTACCTAAAACTAAAGTTTTAAGTTTCTTACATCCAGCAAATGCACCTGCGCAAATTGATAAAACTGAATTTCCGGTTTTTACTGTTGTGATTTTCTTGTTATTTATAAATGCGTTGTAATCGATATGTGTTACTTTATACTTTTTGCCATTGATTTTAATGTAGTTAGAAATGGTCACTTTTTTAGTAGATTTTTTCTTTAATCCAATAACAGCAACTTCACCGTTTTTGCCATTCTTATCGGCATGTTTTGTAATTGAATAAATGCAGTTGTTTCTAACGATAGTCTTAGGTTTTTTATATGCGTATGAACCATCAATATTTATCGTACATGGAATCTGCTTGTTGTTATTTAGTGATGTATTAAGAGTTAAGTAATATACTTCACCAGCATTTAAAGTCACTTTAATACTTGAATTAACTGTAGTATCAGCTTCTACCATTGTTTCGGTAATTGATTTAAAAGTACTGTCATATATATTTGTGTATAAAGCAGAATTTGCATTGGCATAGGCGGTTGTCTTAATTGTATATTCGCCTGTTTTTTTAGGACAAATTGCAAGTGTTTTACCTTCAGCAAATTTAATTGTTGTATTTAAATTTGCTTTTTTGATAATCTGAGGATTTAGAGTTTTACTATAGTGAACAGTAAATGCTTTATATCCTTTATATTCATTTTTGCCTTTTATCATAAATGCATAATTTCCAGCGTTCTTTGGATAACCAGGTTTCCAGTTATGTTTATCAGATATTCCCATGTCTATTTCATCTTCAGAAATTTCGGAACGTGAACAATAACTTACGGAATAATTTTTACCTTCAATAAGATATTTTGAGAGTAAACGTGGTTCGAATTCTTTTGTTTGTGTATTATAGTGTGGTCTTATTGAGAATTCATAATTTGAAATATCTTTTGCACCGTAAAGGTAAAAATCAGGTATTATTATTTGATTTTTAAACTCACTAATGCCAGTAATTTTGAAATAATAAAATCCAGTGTTGTCAATTTTTGTTTTTGTCCATTTGATTTTATCTAAATTTTTGCGATTCTTTTTATAATTATCTTCACTTGCCCAACCATTGAAAGTAAAGTCTTTACCGTTAGTAAGAGTGATATGTTCATCTTTCTGCTTTTCTGAATCATAATAATACATTTCTAATTCAATCTGACCAGAATTAGTGAATAGATTATCTATTATTCTAAAGTTATAAAATGATAATTCTTTAGGTTCTACAATGGCAATATTGAGGCTTTCTTTACCTTTGAAAGAATTAATTCCTTCAATTAAAATTTTGTAATAGCCTGGTTCAGTAGGGCGCCCCTTCGTGAAAGGCGTATCGCTAGGGTCATGGTCGATATCGTTTACCTTTATATAACCAATTATTTTGTAATCGATACCGTCCCTTAGCACATATTCGCCATCTGTATCAGAAGTGTATAATATAGGAACATTTGAAAGTTCTTTTCCGGTATATTTAATATAATCAGATGATGATGTATTTATTGAGTAATTGTAGTGTTCATTTATGTGGGCTTTTGTATTTATAGGCGAAAACATATCATTGCTATATTCACCACTAAGACCGTGTCCCCATGCATATATGTTTACTGGGTTGATGGAAGTAGTAGCTATTGAAATTGCAGCAAATAGTGTTAATATACTTTTTTTAATTCTCATTTCTTAAACCTTTCTTTTTAAATTATTATTTTTTTATATATTTTTTGGGCTTTCTGTATTTGTAAGATTTTTTAATATTAACATTAAATGATCTTTTTTTGTTAGAATCATTATAACAACTTATATCTAAGTGGTAGACTTTTCCAGCTTCTAATTTATAAGTGATTTTAAAAGTATGCTTTCCATAGTAAGTTTTTTCATCACTGATATATTTACTATCTGTTAAATCACCTTCAATGCAATCTCCATTTTCGTCATATAATAGTGCATCAATATTTAAATGCTTTTTCTCTTTACTTGTTGCATATATTGTATATTTTTTTGTTTTTTTAGGGCAAATTACAACGTTAATGTTATTAAGGGAACGGCCACTTAATTTGAGGGTTTTCTTTTTTAGAACTTTAATGTTATTAAAATCATCTGCTAAAAATCCGGTGCCGTGGTATTTGTTTATACCCTTGATTCTAATATCGTAGAAACCTTCCTTTTTAGGCATTCCTTTTTTCCATTTGTCCTTTCCTGATACAGTATAACTTGTTTTATAATCCTTTCCTTCAATAAGACCATATTTTTCAAAGAGGCTATGTTCGTATTTTTTTGTTTTCTTATTATATTTTATTGTAGGATTAAAATTATAACTTTCAATGTGATATGGATCTAGTACATTATAATCAAGTATCTGCTCACCCTTGTATTTACCAATACCTAAAAATTTAAAAACATAATGACCTTTTTCTGTGATTTTTTCCTTGGACCATACGTTAGTTTGCTTGTCAGATTTGTTGTATTTGTCATAATCACACCATCCAGCAAATACATAATCTTTATCTTCTTCAAGAAGAATGTAATCTTTTTTGCTTTCTGGGTCATGATAATAAAGTTCAAAGCAAACATCTTTTGGTGTAAGGATATAATCGCCATCTCCTATGCCGCGTAAAGGTCTATATGTTGAATCAGGTGTAAAATTTGAAATATTGTTGATATCGATAATGCTTATATCTACAGTGTTTCTGCCTGTGTATGAGCCTTTACCTTCAAATAAGATAACATATTTTCCGATATCTGTTGGAATTCCTTTTGTCCATTTTGAGTCGTCATAAAGAGAAGGAATGTTTTTTTCTGTAAGGTTATTATCTTCGTCATATTTGTATGTGGATTCATCTACAGTGATGTAACCGAGAATATTATATTCTGATTTAGAATAAGTGTAGTCGTCATCGTCTGTCGAATGTAATTTAAATGATACAGGTTTTCCGGTATATTTTATTTCTCCTTCAGAATAGAATGATAAATTTTTAATGCTTATTTTTGCATTGCTTGCAGCATATACATTGTACATATCCATTACAGGACTTACTGAACTAGAAGCTAAAGCAACGGCAGCACTTAAAGTTATAATTGATTTTTTTATGCTTTTCATTATGTTTCTCCTTTTTCTCATTTGATATTTTATTTTAAGAGCTAGTTTTCAATTAATGTTTATTTTGATATCTGATTGATTATTTTTTTAACTCTTTTCACTTTATACACAACTTAAAATTTTAAAAGGTCACAAAATATAAAAATTTCAAATTTTCTAAGTTTGATTTATTTAGTTAAAGTATATATAATAGATGTGTTTAAGACAAGAAGAAAGGAATGGATGTATGAAGAGAATTTTAGCCATAGGTGGCGTTATTATATTAGTTTCATTATATGTTTTGACATTTGCTATGGCCTTACTAAGCAATAAAAAGGCATATGCTAACTTGTTTAATGCTTCTTTATATATGACATTTATTATCCCAGTTCTTTTATATGTATATACTATGATTTATAAACTTGTTCATGGTGATAATCGCATGAGTAATTTGGATGATGAAATAAAAGAAGATTCAGAGGAAAATTTAAATACCGAAGAGTAGTTGGCAAGTATACATAAATTCTATAAAAATGTTGCTTTTTGTAGGGTTTTATAATATTATTATTGTGTGTATTTATGTTGATTTATAGAATACACGAATTTATACAGGGTTAATTGAGGAAGCAGAACAATGTGTTATTATAAAAATTTGGAAAGATTTAAAGATAAGGTAGCACTTTTAGAAGAGAGTGGAAATTCGATTACTTATAGTGAACTTGCAAAAATCGCAGATGATTTTAGTAAAGTTTTAAAGAAGAGAGCCCTTGTCTTTACTTTTTGTTCTAATGAGATAGGTTCAGTAGCAGGATATTTATCAATACTTAATTCAGGAAGTGTACAGGTTCTTTTAGATAGTGGACTTGCAAAAGAACTTATAAGTGATCTTTTAGATAATTACAATCCTTATTATGTATATGTTCCTGATGAAATCGCAGAGAATTTTGAAGGCGAAGTAGTATATGAGAATTTCGCTTATAAATTAATAAAAAGAAATGACAATGATATTGCCATGAATGATGAACTTGCTTTAATGCTTACTACATCAGGTTCTACAGGAAGTCCTAAGTTTGTAAGACAGAGCTATGCAAACATTGATTCTAATTCAAAGGCAATTGCAACATATTTGGAAATTGATGATACGGAAAGACCAATTACAACATTGCCTATGAACTATACTTATGGACTTTCCATAATTAATAGTCATGTGCTTAAGGGGGCAACAATTCTTCTTGCAAAATCCCCTGTTGTATCAGGACTTTTCTGGAAGTTCTTCAAGGAAAAAGAGGCTACATCATTTGGTGGTGTACCTTTTACATATGAAATGCTTAAGAAGATTAGATTTATGAAGCTTGAATTACCATCACTTAGATATATGACTCAGGCTGGTGGTAAGTTACCTGCTGAGATGCATAAGGAATTTGCTGAATATGCGATTGAGCGTGGTGTAAAGTTCGTTGTTATGTATGGTCAGACAGAAGCTACAGCTCGTATGTCATATCTTCCAGCAGATAAATCATTAGAGAAATATGGAAGTGTTGGAATTGCAATTCCTGGCGGAAGATTTGCTTTAATTGATGTTGATGGAAATGAATTTGATGAACCAGAAAAAACAGGTGAACTTGTTTATGTTGGTGATAATGTTACTTTAGGTTATGCGCTTACTCTTGAAGATTTAACTAAGGGTGATGAAAGAGGCGGAAGACTTGAAACTGGTGACATGGCTAAGAGAGATGAGGATGGTTACTACTATATTGTAGGCAGAAAGAAGAGATTCTTAAAACTTTATGGTAGTAGAGTTAACCTTGATGAGGTTGATGGATTAGTAAAGAAACAGTATCCTGATATCGACTGTGCAAGTACAGGCGATGACAGTGCATTAATCCTTTTTATTACTAATGAAGATTTATGTAAGGAAGTTAGAAGGTTCTTAATTGATAGAACTCACATTAATCCTAAGGCTGTTAAGGTTAGATTTATTGAAGAGATCCCTAGAAGTGAAGCTGGTAAGGTTATGTATAAGGATTTACCAACTGAGGAATAATATGTAGTTATATCATAATCATAAAAGATATATTTAAAGGAAATAACATAGGAATTAATACTAAACATGTAAGTGATTAGTATGTTATATATTTATTTGATAAAGGAGAAAAATATGGAAGAGTTAATTAAACTATTAAGCGAAACTATTGAAGGTGTTGATTTTGAAAATGAAGACAGATTGATGACAGATAAGGTTATTTCATCAATTGATCTTACAGAAATCATTGCTGAAATCGAAGATCATTATGATATTGAAATTGACATGGAATATATGATTCCTGAAAACTTTGAAAGTGCTCAGGCTATGCTAAATATGATTGAGGAATTACAGGACTAATATAATTACTGGTATCAAAATGATACTAATTAGTATATGAAAATAATAATATATAATAGTTATAAATAATATATTTATAAGACCAATATGACGTACCTATACAAGGAATTTTTATATTCTTAAGACATGGGTACGTCAATGGCTTGTTTAAAGACTTTTTTTGAAAGGAAGAGACGATGGTTTTCACAACTCTAAGATTTTTGGCATTCTTGGTTTGTGCACTTATTGTGTTTGCCATATGCCCTAGAAAGCATAGATGGTTAAGCTTGCTTGGACTTAGTATTGCATTTTACTGTATTGCAAGCGTAAAGTACTTGCCATATATACTTTTTACAACCCTTGTTATATTCTTCGCTGCGATGGCGATAGGAAAAACTTGGGAACAATTAGAAATTGATTTAAAAGCCGAGGGCTTGGATAAGGAAGGGAAGAAGGCACTTAAAGCTAAGGCAAAGAGTAAGGCAAAGAAGTTTCTTTTGCTTGCTTTGTTTTTAACTGTTGGTGTTTTATGTTATACAAAGTTTACCAAGTTCCTTGTTGGACCTATTAATAAGGCACTTAAGAGTGCAGGTAGTGGACAGAAATTCTCCGCTGCTAACATTTTAGTTCCACTTGGAATATCTTATTATACATTCTCAACTGTTGGTTACTTGTTAGATGTTTATTGGAAGAGATATAAGTATGAAAAGAATTATTTTAGATTTTTACTTTATGCTATTTACTTCCCACATATTTTGCAGGGACCAATTGAAAGATATAACAGATTAGGACAGAGACTTAAAGCAGAACTTTTTTTTACATGGGATAATTTCATTGCTGGTGGACAGCTTATGCTTTGGGGTTATTTTAAAAAGTTAGTTATTGCTGATAGAGTTGATATTTTTATTAGTGCAGTTTATGGTGATTATTCACATCAGTCAGGCATTGCAATTATTATTGCAGCACTTCTTGATGTTGCTTATATTTATTGTGATTTCTCTGGTTGTATGGACATTGCACGAGGTGTTTCACAGATGCTTGGTGTTGAACTTGACTTAAACTTCAATCATCCATTCTTTTCAAAGAACATTCAGGAATTCTGGAGAAGATGGCATATGTCACTGGGGGGATGGTTTAAGGATTATGTTTATTTCCCAGTTTCAACATCTGGATGGGTTAAAAAGATTAGTAAGTCAGTTCGAAAACATGGATCTGATAGAGCATCAAAGATTGCAGCTACAATTTTTCCAGTTGTTATAACTTGGTTCTTAACTGGACTTTGGCATGGAACTGGTAAGACATATGTTGCTTGGGGACTTTATTATGGATTCATGATAATGTGCTCAATTACATTTGAAACTGAATTTAATAAGCTTACAGAATTCTTTAAAATAAATACAAAGTCTGTTTCTTTCAGATTTTATCAGTCTTTAAAGACAACAATGATATTTGCTGGAGGTAGATTTTTAACAAGACCAGGTTCACTTTATAAGAGTGCTGTTTGTGCAAGAAGAGTCTTAATGAGAGGTAATTTAAGACTTTGGAAACTTACTGATGGTTCCTTATTTGATTTTGGACTTACGTATAAGGATTTTAATGTTGTATTTATTTCAATTGCAATTCTTATCACTGTTAGTGTTCTTCAGGAATATGGTCAGGTTAAGGAAATTGGAACTTTAAGAGAGAGACTTGCAAAGGAGAATATCGTATTTAGATGGATTCTTACATTTGGACTTCTTTTTGCAATTCTTATCTTTGGAATATATGGACCAGGCTATGATGCATCATCATTTGCTTATATGGAATATTAAAGAGGAGATTAGTTGTGAATAAATATTTATCGAGAGCAATAAAAGTTGTTGCTTCACTACTTATTTTTACAATTATATTTAATTATTTGTTTGGCGTACGAGGCGTCATGAAGATGGCTACTGATGTAACAAATGTTCCATATTACAATACATTTTATGATTTACCAAAGAATACAGTTGATGGTATTGTGCTTGGTAACAGTGTTGCACATAGAGGTTGGAGTGATGTTACTGCATGGAATGAAAGTGGTATGACAGTTTACTCACTTGCTACTGAAAGTCAGCCTATTCCACTTACAAAGTATATAATTGAAGAAGCTTTAAAGACTCAGGATTTGAAGTTTGTTGTTATTGAACTTCACGGCATGAGAGGAAATATGTTTTATTATCCAAGTGAAACATTTCTTCGTCGTATAACAGACATTATGCCTATGTCTAAGAATAAGGTTGAGACATCAAAAGCTGCTTATGAATATTATAATAAGATTGCTGATTATAGAGAAAATGTTTTAAAGCGTGGTGCTAGTGTGGAGATTGATGAAGCTTCATTATATCTTCCATTCCTTAAGTATCATTCAAGATGGCAGGACCTTGAAAGAGAAGATTTTATTGATTGTACATCAGATACTATGAGTACATATTCTGCTGAGCATATGTGCGAAATTGCAGATGTAGAGCCTTTACCAAATGATGACAAATTCGGTTATACTGAAGAAGCATCAGGACTTGGTGATTATCAGGTGGAAGCATTTGCTGATCTTTTAGATTACTTAAAGAAGAAGGATTTACAGGCTATATTTGTTTCTTTCCCAAGTAAGCTTTCTAAGATAGAACAGACTCAGATTAATCAGTCAATTAAGATGATTAATGAATATGATTATGATAAATTTAGCGTATGTAACATGAATACTGAAGATGTGTTTAAAGGAACTAATGAAGGTCTTAATAAGGAATTACAGATTGATTGGAAGAAGGATTTTTATGGTAAGGATCATGTTAATTCAATTGGTAATCAAAAGACTACTAAGTACCTTATGAACTTCATTAAGAAGCAGGTTGATGTTAAGGATAAACGTGGTGATAAAAAATATGTAGCTTGGGATAATGCCTATGCTAAATATAAGAAACTTATGGATAAGGGCTGGGAAAAGGCTAAAACACTTAAACCTCTTGCTAGTTGGCAGAAGGTTGGTGGATGGACTGAAGAATCTTGGAGTAAGTTTAAAGAAGACGTTTTAAGCGATAAGAAGGCTAAAAAGAATAGCAAGAAGAAATAAGCCTTGAATAATGAGGTATAAGATGACAAGTGAGAAGGATGTTAATAAGAAGATAGTCGCTAAGCAGAGAATAGCAAAATGGGATAATATAAAGTTCTTTTTGATTTTCTTTGTTGTATTGGGACATTTCATTAATAAGACGGTTCCTAATAAATATGTTTTTAATTTGAGAAATATGGAGAGATGTGTATTTATAATTTATACATTCCATATGCCAGCATTTATATTTATTAGTGGATTGTTTGCAAAAAAGACAATTGATAATAAGAGATATGACAGGATTGGTTCTTATTTAAGACTTTACTTTGTAATGTGCTTTATAAGATTCGTTGCTAAGTTTTTTGTGTATGGCAAGGGCGGATTTTCACTGTTTAATGAATCTGGCGTTCCTTGGTATGCACTAGCAATGTTTTTCATGTTCCTTATTATGGTATTCTTAAGACCGTATAATAAAGTTGAAGTTATAATTGGTACAATAGTACTTGGTATGGTTATAGGTTATGATGGAAGTCTTGGTGATTATCTTGCACTTCCTAGAGTATTAACCTTTTTACCATTCTTTGTTTTAGGTTATTACTTTGATTCTAAAAAGTTTTTGGAATTTATTGAGAAAACATATGTAAAAATTGCATCGGCTATTATTCTTATTGGATATGTGGCATTTGTTCATGTAAAGATAAAACCACTATTCTTTATGTATCGATACTTCTTAAAGGGTAAGAAAACATATGCTGATACATTCACAGAGAAGATAGTTGGTAGTAGCATGACTAACTATGGATGGTTATACAGACTAATTTATTACATCGTTGTATTTATAATAGTGGTTGCATTTTTCTCTATTATTCCAAATGTTCGCATTCCATTTATTACAACACTTGGAGGAAGAACATTATCCGTATTTGCTGTTCATTATGTGTTTATTATTATTTTAATGGAAGGCGCAAGATGGGATAAAGTATTTGCTGGAATGAAGCATCAGAAACTTGCATTGTTATTAGTAATGGGATTAAGTTTGGCGGTTCAGTTGCTGTTAAGTATTAAGCCTTTGGCTAATTTATTTAATGTGATTATGAGCGCACCAAATGCTGATAAAAAGTAATAATTATTCTCGCAATGACAAATGGTTGAGAGTATTTGTCATTGTAGACATTTTAGGATTTTTTTGGTAAAATCTTCTTTGTGAGGTTTGTTGGATTACAGAGAAGAGACATCAATTTATATTATGAAATATAGAAAGGATTTTAAAAATGGCTGGTAAAGATAAAAAAGACGAAGTTGTTGAGGAAGTAGTAGAAGCTACAGAAGAAGTAAAAGAAGAAGGTAAGGAAGAGCAGAAAGCTAATCTTTTACAGACATGGAGATATCTTGCATATTCAAGAGAAAGCATGACAAAGGATCAGCAGGAAGCATTCTGGCAGACATACTTCCAGTTTGAAAAAGGTATATATGAACAGCTCCTTGAAAAACCTGAAGAGGAAGTAAAGGGCACAGTTAAGGAATTAGCAGAGAAATATGAAGTTGAATTACTTCTTATGGTAGGTTTCTTAGATGGTATTAATGATTCATTAAAGACACCTAACCCAATCGAAACTATGGAAGAAGATACAGAAGTTTCACTTGCTTTTGAACCAGAACTTCTTTATAAGAACATGGTTGAAGCTGAAGCTAACTGGTTATATGAATTACCACAGTGGGATGCTATCATTGATGCTGATAGAAGAAAAGTTCTTTACAAAGAACAGAAACTTTCACATACAATCGTTAAGGAAAAGAAAGTTGGACGTAACGATCCTTGTCCATGTGGAAGTGGTAAAAAGTATAAATTCTGTTGCGGTAAGTAATTAGATTATTAACCCTTGTAAGATTTTCTTGCAAGGGTTTTTTGTTTACACGACGAGGAAAGTGCAGGAAGCTTGCTTCCTAGCATTTGACGACCGTGATACAATCCCGAAACAAGCAAAGCGGTTTCGGTGATTATTAAGTTAAGGATATTAAGTTTGGTTAATTGTAAAAAAAGAGATGTTCAAAAGAACATCTCTTTATATTTACAATTTATTTAACACCGTTTTTAAAGTAATTATATATTCCTTCTGCGATTGCAGTAGCAATTGCATCTGTATTATTATCAAATGCTTCGTTATCTTCATCAGATGTTACATATCCTGTAAGAACAACTACACTTGCCATTTTAGAAGCTTTGTTTGTGTAGTAATCTTCTGACTTGTTACCAGGTTTACCTTTCATGGTTGAACCTGAAAGCATTGCACCAGTTTCATTTAATTTTTCCATGATGTAACTTGAAAGTGCAAGTGAGTTAGCTGGTTCTTCATGGAAGATATAATTTTCAAAACCTTTTGAATAATTTGCATTAATGTAACTTCCTCTTGAAAGGGAAATTAATGCATTGCAGTTATTATCATTCGCTTTAGCAACTCTGTCTTCATCAGATACGTCTTCGTCAGATGTTCTAGTCATTTCAACTTTGAAGTTCATCTCATTTACAAGAATGTCTTTAACTTTCTTAGCTAGTGTTAAGTTGTCATCTTTCTCAGCACGTGATTCTTCTGAATTGCCTTCATCATTTCCGCCTGCAGCAGGATCAAGGCAAATTGTGTAAGCACCCATATCTTCGTATTGAGATGTGCTTGGGTCATATCCTGATTTTTTTTCTTTTTCAGTTTCTTTTTCACTACTTTTCTTACTACCGATATTTAATTTTTTATCTCCGGATATATATGTGAATCCAGTTACAAGTAGGCAGGATGTAGTCATTAGTGCGGCGGCTAGTAAAAATCTTTTAGCCACCATTCCAAATGTGATTTTCATAGTGTCCCTCTCTTCATATGTTTATATATTTAACCATGCAGTGTATGCAAACTAACCATGATTAAGCCCATGTGATTATATAATATATTATTCAAATTTTCAAGTGCAAGTGAAATTCTGATTCTTAAGAAAGTTGTAAGATGTAAATAAACACAGGGATTTATATAAAATGTTGATATGTGTAAGTTAAAAGCTATGTCAAAGTGACAAAAATGTAAGAATTTTGACATAGATATTTAAAATAATATATGGTAAAATTTAGAAGTGATTTGGGAAAGAAGATAAGAAAGTGTTTAATAGTTTAATTAAACATAGGGAAAATTAAGTAATTTAAAATATTGAATAGATAAGGAGTTAAACATGGAAAAAATTATAATACTTGAAGATGATAAGGGGTTAAGAGAAGAATTGGCATTATTTTTAAGAAATAATGGATATGAAGTCGAAGAGGTGACTGATTTTTCAAAAAGTATAGATAGTGTTTTAAATAGTGGTGCAGATTTAGTACTATTAGATATTAATCTTCCATTTTATGATGGAGAGTATATTTTAAAGGAAGTTAGAAAGGTTTCCTCAATTCCAATTATTATGGTTACAAGTAAGGATACAGATATTGATGAACTTATTAGTATAGGTAATGGCGCTGATGACTATGTTACAAAGCCGTTTAATACACATATACTTTTAGCGCATATTGGTATGGTATTAAAAAGAAGTGGTAGAAAGGAAGAAAACGTTCTTATAGATGCAGGAGATTTTGCTCTTAATACAAAGGAAGGTTATATTAAAAGAGGAGACAGGGAAATAGAACTTACAAAGAATGAAAGAAAGATTTTAGAATACCTTTTGAAACATAGAAGTGAAATAGTTTCAAGAGATGATTTGATGGATTTCCTTTGGGATAATAATGATTTTGTTGATGATAATACCTTAACCGTTAATATAACAAGAGTTCGTAATAAACTTAAGGATTTAGGTCTTGCTGATGTTATTTTAACTAAGAGAGGGGAGGGTTATATAATACGATGAGTTTTAAAAGTTTTTTAAGGGATAAGGCTATAACTATTGGCCTTATCGCTTTTGCGTTAGTTACAGTTGAAATTTTTCTATTAATATATGATTTGGAAATGTATATAAGAATATATATATTAGTGGCAATTTTTATAGCGTTTTTCTTGGGAATTACCATAGAGTACATTTTGAAAAAAAGATATTTTGATAAGGTTACAAAACAGCTTGATGATTTAGATGATAAATATTTAATCAATGAAGTTATGGATAGGGCTTCATTTGTTGAAGGTGAAATGTTTCAGGATATTCTTCGTAAAACTGAGAAATCTAGATTTGAAAATGTTGCAAAGTATGAAAATAGTCAGAAAGAGTATAAGGAATACATTGAATTATGGATTCATGAAATAAAGATTCCAATCGCAACGGCTAAACTTATTAGTGATAATAATAAGAATGAGTTTACTAAGCGTATTAGTAACGAACTTGATAGCGTTGAGGACTATGTAGATCAGGCGCTTTTCTATGCTAGAAGTAATACAGTTGAAAAGGATTATATAATTAGAAAGACACTTCTTTCTGATGTTGTTTCTGAAATTATTAGAAAGAATAAGAATGCTTTAATATCATCAAGAGTTAAGGTTGATTTGAGTAATCTTGATATTGAAGTTAGAACTGATGGTAAGTGGCTTTCGTTTATACTAAATCAGATTATTGGTAATAGTATTAAATACATGGATAAGGAAGAATCCGTTATTAAGATTACATCGCATAAGGGGAAGGAGAATATAATTCTTACAATAGAAGATAATGGTATTGGTATTTCTGAAGATGAATTAGAGAGGGTCTTTGAAAAAGGATTTACTGGTACTAACGGAAGAATGATGGGTAAGAAGTCAACAGGTATTGGCTTATATCTTGCAAAAAAGTTATGTGATAAATTGGAACATAATATAATAGTAGAATCAGAGGAAGGTAAAGGAACGAAGGTATCATTAGTGTTCCCTGAGAGTAGTTTAGTAAACCTTACATAAGTGTAAGGTTTATGTATTATTAATCGATGGTTTGTAATATTAAAATATTATATACTATGGGTGTAAATAAGAAAGACATGAAAAAATTTATGGGAATAGAAAAAGAGGTAAGTAATTTATAAAGAGAATATTGAAGGCTAGTATGTATTTATTAACTGTTAAAGGAGGAAGACATGAAAAAAGTTTTAGAAGTTAAAGATGTGGTAAAGGTATATGGTAATAAATCTAATATTACACGAGCTGTTGATAATATTAGTTTTTCCGTTAATGAGGGAGAGTTTATTGGAATTATGGGAGCTAGTGGTTCGGGTAAAACTACTTTGCTTAACTGTATTTCAACAATTGACAGAGTAACAGCTGGTGACATTATTGTTGATGGCACAAACATTACAAAGTTATCAAGCAGTAAGCTTAATAAGTTTAGAAGAGATGAACTTGGTTTTATCTTCCAGGACTTTAATTTGCTTGATACACTTACAGCAAGAGAAAACATTGCTCTTGCATTATCAATTAAGAAAACTAAAAAAACTGAGATCGATAAAAAGATTGAGGATGTTGCAGGTAAATTAGGTATTTCAGAAGTTTTAGATAAATATCCATACCAGATGTCTGGTGGACAGAAGCAGAGAGTTGCAGCAAGTAGAGCCGTGGTTTCAAAACCAAGTTTGATTCTTGCAGATGAGCCAACAGGTGCTCTTGATTCAAAGTCGGCTCGTTCACTTCTTGTTAGCTTAGAGGAACTTAATAAGTCTCAAAATGCTACTATCTTAATGGTAACACATGATGCATTTACTGCTAGTTACGCAGATAGAATTATTTTTATCAAGGATGGTAAGATTTTTAATGAACTAACTAAAAAGGGAGACAGAAAGGAGTTCTTCTCTCGTATTATAGATGTTCAGTCAGTACTTGGAGGTGAAGCTTCAGATGTTATTTAAACTTGCGATTAAGAATTTAAGAAAAAGTGTAAAAGATTACGCTATATATTTTATGACTTTGGTTGTTGCTGTAGCACTTTTCTATATGTTTAATTCTATGGATAGTCAGACAGCATACATGAAACTTACAACTTCAAAAAAGGAAATGCTTCAGACATTAGTAAAAATCATGGATTACATTTCTAAGTTTGTTGCTGTTATATTTGGTCTTTTAATTGTATACGCAAATAGATTCCTTATTAACCGTAGAAAGAAAGAATTCGGTTTATACATGATTCTTGGTATGAAGAGATTAGAACTCATTGGTGAAATCTTCTTTGAAATGGTTAGCGTTGGTGTTATTTCACTTGGCGTTGGTCTTTTTGGAGGTGCATTTGGATCACAGCTTATGAGCGTTGTAATTGGTAAACTTTTTGAATGCGACATGGGCAAATACAAATTTGTATTTTCTGTTAAGGCTTGCCAGAAGACAATTGTTTTATTTGTAATTATTTATGCAATTGTATTTATCTTTAGCATGTTCTCAATTTCGAGATATAAATTAATTAATCTTCTTCACGCTGAGAAGAAAAACGAAAGAGTTGTAATGAGAAATCCTATTCTTTCAGTTGTAATATTTGTAGTTGCTTTAGCAGTACTTATTTTCTCATATCATAAGATTTTAAATGTTGAAAAACTTTCAGATGTTGTTATAGCAATTATTTGTGGTGCTGCATCTACATTCTTCCTTGTTTGGTCATTCGCAGGAATGGTACTTACAGTTGCTAAGAAGATTAAGGGATATTATTACAAGGATGTAAATGTATTTGTTATTAGACAGCTTAACAATAAGATTAATACAACAGTTGTAAGTATGACAGTTATTTGTTTGATGTTATTCTTTACAATTGGTGCATTATCAACATCATTTGCTCTTAGAGATACAGTTATTAAAAATGCTGATGAATTATCAAAGAGTGATGTTTACTTTGACATAACAGGTAGAATTCCAAAGAAGTATAAAAATAAATCATTATTAGATGTTGTTGATGAACAGGGATTTCCTAAGGATAGATTTAAAAATTCTGAAGAATTATCAGTATATTGTGCTACTGGTGTAAATATTCTTGATTGTATTGCTGATGAAGAAATGCAGCAGAGTATGACAGAGAGTGAAAATGGAAAAAAAGAAGAAGGTGCTAAAGCTGAAGTTCAGGCAGATGGAGACGCTATAAGATTGAGCTTTGAAAATATGGACGCTATGTATCTTTCTGATTACAACAGATTAGCTAGATATTATGGAGAAAATGAAATTAAACTTAATGATGATCAGTATGCAGTTGTTGCAGATATGATGTATTTTAAGGATATGTGGGATAATGTTTTGAAAAAGGCAGATGGAAATCCTATTACTATAGCTGGAAAAACATATAAGAGTGCATATAAAAAACATATTGAAGGTATGCTTCAGATGCTAGGTATGAATGTTAATGTTGGTTTCTTAGTAGTTCCAGATAATTGTAAACTTGACCAGCAGACTATGAAATTCCTTGTAGCTAAATATGATACAAGTTCTAATGATAAAAAGGTTGAATATAGCAAGGAATTTTCTGATAAGATGGATAAATTCTCTAAGAAATATAAGAAAAAAACATTTAGTATATCTATGACAAGAACAGATATTATTGAGAGTTATTCAGGAGTATCTTTGATAGTTGTATTTATTGCAATTTATGTAGGTATTGTATTTCTTATTTCAAGTGCAGCAGTATTATCACTTAAGCAGCTTTCAGAAAGCTCAGATAATAGAATGAGATTTGAAGTGTTAAGAAAGATTGGCTGTGAAGAAAAAATGATTAATGGCGCTTTGTTTAAGCAGACAGCAGTATTTTTCTTCTTCCCATTAGTTTTAGCAATAATTCATTCAGTTGTTGGTATTAAATTTGCACTTCAGTTACTTGCAGTATTTAGTGTGGGTAAGTACAGTATGTTACCAACAATTATTTCAACCATTGTTGTTTTATTAGTAGTTTATGGTGGATATTTTATAGCTACATACGCTGGAAGTAAGAGAATGATACAATCTGAAATATAAAAGATTATAATCCTCTAATAGTTTAATTAAATAGTCCTGCGGGAGCAGAAATGTTCCTGTGGGGCTTTTTTAAAGTTATGGCGAGTTATGGTAAGTTGTGACAAAATGGACAAGTTATGGTAAGTTATGGTAAGAGTTGCTAAAATTAAGAAGTTATTTTAATAATAGCGTTTGAATAAAATTAATAAATAAAAATTGGATATAATATATATTTTACTCCTCTGCAAAAGATATTTTATAGAGGAGTTTTTTTATGTGTATTTGTTTTATAAAACAGGCATTATACATATATTGTTTGTAGATATTTATAGTTTATTAATAGAAAATCTTATGATATAATAATAAGCGGGTGCGTGCGTACAAAGCTAGCACGATGTAATATAAATAACGATACGGGTATTAAGGAGTTAAAAATGTTATCAATAATACTCCCTGCATATAATGAAGGAGAAATGATATATAAGTCTTCGGAAGTTATTAGTAAGCTTTTAGAAGATAATAAAATTGAATATGAAATCCTTTATGTAGATGATGGTTCTAAGGATGAGACTTGGACAAAGATTATGGAAATGTCTAAAAAGAATGACAATATTAGAGGAATATCTTTTTCAAGAAACTTTGGTAAGGAGTCAGCGATGTTTGCTGGTCTTTCAGAATCAAAAGGGGATTGTGTTGTTGTTATGGATTGTGACCTTCAGCATCCACCAGAAAAGATTATTGAGATGTATCGACTCTGGGAAGATGGATATGAAGTTATTGAAGGTGTTAAATCAAGTAGAGGTAGGGAAGGTATATTTCATAGCATAGCAGCGAAAAGCTTTTACAGCTTAATCAGTTCTGCTTCTGGATTTGACATGTCAAAGGCTTCGGATTTTAAACTTCTCGATAGAAAAGCCGTTAATGTTATTTTAAATATCAGAGAAAAGAATGCATTCTTTAGAGCGTTATCATCATGGGTTGGATTTAAGACTACTTCAGTAGAATATGATGTTAGAGAAAGAGAAGCTGGAGAATCAAAATGGAGTACTAAGAGTTTAATTAAGTACGCACTTACTAATATTACTTCATTTACAACTGCTCCACTTCAGGTTGTTACAATTCTTGGTGTTATAATGTTTATTCTTTCGATTGTGCTTACTGGAATAGCGCTATATCAAAAGATTACAGGATATGCATCTGTTGGTTTTACAACAGTAATTATTTTACAGTGCTTTATAGGTTCTATCATTATGGTGAGTCTAGGTATTATTGGATATTACATTGCCAAGATTTATGATGAAGTAAAGGGTAGACCAAAGTATATTATTTCTGAATATACTGATGATGAAGAAAAATAGGCATAATTATTGGACTAGTATGGAAATGATAATGGTATAAATGATTTTAAGCGGTATAGATGAATAAAGAATAAAGATGAGAAAAAACAGGTTATCAGGAGGATGGATTGGTGAGCGATATAAAAGTCAGTGTTATAGTACCAGTTTATAATGTTGAGCAATATCTTAGAAAGTGTTTAGATTCACTTGTTAACCAGACTTTGGAAGATATTGAAATTATTGTTGTTAATGATGGAACACCGGACAACAGTCAGGTTATTATTGATGAATATGTAAAAAATTATCCTAATAAGGTTTATGGATATATCAAAGAAAATGGTGGACTTTCAGATGCTAGAAACTTTGGTATGCAGTATGCTAAAGGTGAATATATAGCATTTGTTGATAGTGATGACTTCGTTGCAGTTACAATGTATGAAAAGTTATATAATAAGGCAATTGAAGAGAATGCAGAGATAGTTGTTTGTGCATACTTTAATGTTAATGCAAATAACAATACAATGAAGAGTGCACAGAAGGGCAACTTACATATATATGATGGTAGTATTCATGATCATCCAGAGATTATTGAAAATAATGCACCGTATGCATGGAATAAATTAGTTAAAAAAGAATTATTCGATAGAACAGGAATACTTTTCCCTAAGGGATATATATATGAGGATATATGTACTATGTATCCACTTCTTGCGTCAGCTAATAAAATTTCAAAGGTTGATGAAGAATTATATTACTATATTGTAGAAAGAAAAGGTTCAATTACTTCTTCATTCAGTAAGTCTAAAACACTTATGTTAAGATCATTAGAATTACTTGATGAAAGATTTGAGGAATTAGGATTATTTGATGAATTTAGAGATCAGATAGTTGTAATTAACTTAAGACATATTTATCTTAGATTTAAAGAGTTTGATAAGTATAAGTGGAGAAGAGAACAGATTAAGTTTGTTAATCAGGCATTTAACTTGTTAAACAAACATTTTAAGAACTGGAGAAAGAATTCTGGTTCATATATTTACTTTACGTTGGCAGAAGATAGACACATAAAGAGATGGTTCTATAAGAGAAGACTATACTGGTTATTTGTTGCCATGATGCCACTTAAGTGGATTCAGGATTATAGAGACTGGGATTATAAGAAGAGACATCCAGGTAGTGACATGAAGAGATACTACATTAAGATGTTTGAAACTAAAAAGGTAGTAAAGAATAGAGTTATTTTTGAATCTTTCCATGGAAAGAATATTTCAGATTCACCTTTTGAAATGATGAAGGAATTATATAAGAGAGGTGGATATGAAATCTATGTTACATCAACAGAGAGTTCATGGGAGAAAAATAAGAAGCTTCTTGAAGAAGAGGGCTTAAGCAAGGTTAAGATGGTTCAGCTTGGCGTTGAGAAGTATTTTGAAATTCTTGCAACAGCTAAGTATCTTGTTAATAATGTTTCTTTCCCAATTTCATTCACTAAGCGTCCAGAACAGGTTTATATTAATACTTGGCATGGTACACCGCTTAAGACTTTAGGTAAGAACATGAAAAAGGGTATTGAGTCCATGTTTAATATTCAGCATAACTTTTTGCAGAGTAGTTATTTATTATTCCCTAATGAGTACACAAAGGAATGTACTATGAAGGATTATAACCTGGATAAATTATTTACATATAAAACTGTAATTGAAGGTTATCCAAGAAATACTGTATTTTCTGATAAGGAAAAGGGACTTGAAGTTAAGAAAAAACTAGGCCTTGAGGATAAGAAGGTATATGTTTATATGCCTACATGGAGAGGTGCAAATAGTTATGGAAAGATGGGTATTGAAGATATTACAGAGAATCTTGAAAAATTAGATGCTGCTCTTGATGATAATCATTTATTATATGTAAATCTTCATCCTAATATTGGAGAGGCTGTTGATTATTCTGTATATAAATTCATTAAGCCATTCCCAGAGGGAGTATCAAATTATGAATTTGTAAATGCTTCAGATGCATTAATTACAGACTATTCAAGTATATTCTTTGATTATTCTATTACTAGAAAACCTATTGTTTTATTCATGTATGATTATGATGAATATATGGATGAACACGGTACATATTTCGATGCAAGAACATTACCATTTAAACAGTTCTTTGATATTGATTCATTATGTAACGCAGTTAGTAGCGAAGAGATACTAACATATAAATATGATGATGCTAATGAGTACTTTGAAAAGTTTATTAAATATGATGGACCAGATTGTACAAGAAAATTAGTAGATTTGGTATTCAAGGGTAAGGAAGATGGACTTATTGTAGAAGATTATGCTAAGAATAGAGAGCGTGAGTGGAAGATAAGTGTTCTCCTTGAAATCAAGGAAAAGAAAGAAGAATATGATGAATATGTAAATAGTCAGGATATTGAAAATACTATTTTTGTTATGAATAAGAAGTATTTCCATGCTTTGATGAACAAGTGGTATTATGAAGAATATAATGACAAACTTACATATATTATATTTGGATATCAGCGTATGCTTAATGAAGAAGATGAAAAGATTTATGTTGCAAAAGATAAATCAAATAATAAGCAGTTAGAGGCAGTTAAGAAAAAGGCAAGAGAGAGAGCTTATGCTAGATCACTTCCAAACATTAAGATTATCAATAAAGATGAAAATAGAAGAATTATTTAGTGTATAAAAAATAGAGGAAAAATATGATAGAGAACTGCAAGAAAATATTTGAAAAAAATAGAGAAATAATAATGTATCTGATTATGGGCGTTGCAACAACTGTTGTTAACTGGGTTACATATGCGGTTTTTATAAGAGTGTTGTCAGATTGCAGCCATAAGGTATTTTATTCTAACACTTTGGCTTGGATTTTTGGTGTGGTATTTGCTTATATTACAAATAAAATTTGGGTGTTTGAAAGTCACAACTGGGAACTTTCATTCATTTTTAAGGAAGCTGGTTTGTTTTTATCAGCAAGAATAATTACAGGACTTTTGGAAATTGTTGGAGTTCCATTCCTTGTTGATACCTTAGGATTTAAGATGCCTTTATTTGGAACAGAAGGTATGATGGCTAAGGTTTTGGTCAGCGTAATCGTAACAATCTTAAATTACGTATTTAGTAAGTTGATTGTATTTAAGGGAAAGAAAGAGGTAGCTGAACAAGAAAACTAAATACTACCATGAAAGAAAATAAGGAGCCAATTACTTATGAATTATAATAGTAAACATGTTAAAATCGCTTTGATTTGTAGCTTTTTAGCGACTTTGGTAATGCATTTATCAATTGCCATTGTTAAAATTGAGGACATTATAAATGAAACAAAGGTTGAAAACCCAGGTCCTATTTTTAGATTATTATGGGATTTTAAAAGATCTTTAAATGGATATAATACAAATACCATAGTTATTTTTCTTGCATTGGCAATGATATTCTATTATATTCTTGAGAAACAGAGTAAGATTTTGCCAGTAGCTGTAGTTACTTCAGGAGTATTAACCTTCTTCCAAGTTTTTGGTATGGCATTTAAAGCAGATAATAGCTGGAATCCAATCTTTGGAGGAGCAAGAGCTTTTGTTAAGGCAATAGTTTTAACTATAGGTTATGGCATATTATATTACTATATTATTATTGCTTTATTTATATTGTTTGAGAATTTCTCATTCGTAAAGAAGGATGTTAAAGTTACATCATGGTTTACTAATAATAAAAAATCACTTTTTGTTGTAGCATTATTAATAATGCTTATGTGGTTACCATATTATGCGTCAGCATTTCCAGGACTTACAAATTACGATTTCTTTGATATGTTAAATACATATTATGGAAAGGATACTAATAGTTTAAGAGTTGTAATTCCTATTGATCCTTCAGTTACACTTAATAATAATAATCCAGTTATACAGACACTTTGGTCTGTGTTTGTTATGAAGGTTGGTAATAAACTCGGTTCACCATATATTGGTTTATTTATCTTTATATTACTTCAGTTCATAATGTTTGCATTGGTATTATCATATGTAATTAAGTGGTTAGCTGCTAAGAATATTAATAAGAAACTTAGAATTGCTCTTTTATTAATATATGGATTAGTTCCAATTCATAATAATTTTGCACTTACAACATTAAAGGATACAAACTTCTCTGCAGCAATGGTAATCTATCTTTTATGTATTATAGATATGGTTTTGGATATAAAAGCATTTACTGCAAAGAAATTTAATTTAGTTAAGGTATGCTTATCTGCTATCATAATGGTATTCTTAAGAAATAATGGTTTTTACGTTATATTATTATCAGCGATTATATTATTAATTACATATAGAAAGTATTACAAGAAAATACTTATACCATTTCTTGTACCAATCTTATTATATGAGGTTGTAACAAATGCTGTATATCCTGCGCTTAAGATTTCACCAGGTGGTGAAGCTGAAGCATATTCAATTCCATTACAGCAGGTAGCAAGATTAGTTGTTGAACATGAGGAGGCTTTGACAGAAGAAGATAAGGATGTAATTAGATGTATTATTAATTATGATCAGATTAAAGAAAGATATAAACCTGAAATTTCTGATCCTATTAAGTCTACATTTAAGGTACGTCATACAAAGAAAGAATTCTCTGATTTTATGGCTTTATGGGCTAAGTACCTTGTAAAGTATCCTGATACATATGTACAGGCTACAATGAATAATACATATGGATACTTCTTCCCAGAGGGAGCTAACTGGCTAACATATGTTGAAATTACACCTCCGGGAGAACCTTATGGATTAGTTAATATTGAAAAAACAAAAACGTTTAGAGAAGAATCTACGCAGTTAGCGTATTTATATAGAAATATTCCAGTAATAGGCATGCTTGAAAGTATAGGATTTAATACATGGCTTATTATATTCTCTATAGCTATATTGGTGTATAATAAAAAGAAAAAAATGATTTTTATGATGTTACCAACAATGCTGTTGATTCTTACAGCTATAGCTGGCCCGGTTAATACAATGATGAGATATGCTTATCCAGCAGTATTAACTGCACCTGTTTACTTTATGATGACAGGTTATGTTATTTGGGCAGCTAAAAACAAGAAAGAAGATCTTACTGAGGAGAAAGTATTAGATGAAAATATTAGTGATAGTGCCAGCGTATAACGAAAGTGAAAATATTGAAAAAGTAGTTAGAAGCTTGGAACAGTGTGAAACAAAGGTAGATTATCTTGTTGTAAATGATTGCTCAACTGACAATACAAAAGATATTCTTGAAAACATAGGAGCAAATTATATTAATTTGCCAGTTAACTTAGGTATTGGTGGTGCTGTTCAGTCTGGATATTTATATGCATATGAAAATGGTTATGACATAGCTATTCAGATTGATGGTGATGGACAGCATGATCCTGCATATATTGGTAAATTAATTAAGCCTATTGTTGATGGCGAGGCTGATATTTGCATAGGCTCAAGATTTATTGATAAGGAGGGATTCCAGTCATCAGCACTTAGAAGATTCGGAATTAATTTTTTAAGTTTATTAATCAAACTATCTTGTGGTATTAAAGTATGTGATGTAACAAGTGGATTTAGAGCTACTAATGTTGAATTTACTAAGTTATATGCAAAAGACTATGCTCAGGATTATCCAGAACCTGAAGCAATTGTTACAGGTGTTATGAATGGAGCAAGAATATCTGAAGTTCCTGTTATTATGAGAGAACGTGAAGGTGGAGAAAGTTCAATTAAGAGCTTTAAATCATTGTATTACATGATTAAGGTATCCATAGCAATTGTTATGAAAAGAATTACTGTATCTGTAGGGAGGAAGAAATAATGAATGAATATTTAAGAATATCTCTATTGATTGCAATTTTATTATATTATGTTTTTATTTTTCATTTGCTTAAAAAGGATAGCTTAAACTTAAAATATACATTATTATGGCTTTTAACAGGTCTTGTGTTGTTAATTACTGTATTGTTCCCGGTTGTATTAAAATATCCACTTAAGAAGATGGGTGTTGTAGAGTGGACAAATGGTATATTTGCGCTTGTATTATTTTTCTTGATTTTAATTTGTATTACAATTACTTCAATTGTTTCAAAATTAAATGATAGAAATAGAAAACTTACACAGAAGTGTGCTTTATATGAGAAGAGAATTAGAGAGTTAGAGAAAAAGGTTTTTGGTGAAGACATTAAAGAAACAGACGAATAGGTAGATGTTTTAGGAGGAAAGAACGATGATTAAATATGATTATCTAATTGTTGGAGCCGGACTTTTTGGAGCAGTATTTGCTCATGAAGCGACTAAAAAAGGAAAGAAGTGCCTTGTCATTGATAAGAGAGACCATATAGCAGGTAATATTTATACTGAAAAAGTCGAGGGTATAAATGTTCATAAGTACGGTGCACATATTTTCCATACAAGTAATAAAACTGTTTGGGATTATATCAATCAATTTGCTGATTTTAATAATTATATTAATAGTCCTGTAGCGATTTATAAGGATGAACTTTATAACTTACCATTTAATATGAATACTTTTAGTAAGTTATGGAATATTAAGACTCCAAAAGAAGCTAAGGAGATTATTGAAGCACAGAAGGCAAAAGAGGCTTGTGATAATCCACAGAACTTAGAAGAACAGGCACTTTCATTAGTTGGAAGAGATGTTTATGAAAAGCTCATAAAGGGTTATACAGAAAAACAGTGGGGAAGATCTTGTACTGAATTACCTTCATTTATTATCAAGAGATTACCACTTCGTTTTACATATGATAATAATTACTTTAATGATAGATTCCAGGGAATTCCAATTGGTGGTTATACTCAGATTGTGGAGAAATTGCTTGAAGGTAGCGAAGTGCTACTAAGTACTGATTTCTTTGAATTTAAAGAAGGTCATCCAGATATAGCAGAAAGAATAGTATTTACTGGAATGATTGATGAGTATTTTGAGTTTAAACTTGGCAATCTTGAATATCGAACAGTAAGATTTGAAAATGAGATTTTAGATGAGGAAAACTTCCAGGGTAATGCAGTTGTTAATTATACTGAAAGAGAAGTACCTTATACAAGAATTATAGAGCATAAGCATTTTGAATTCGCTAAAGATGAGAATGGAAATTCAATTCCTAAGACTGTTATTTCAAGAGAATATTCAACAGAATGGAAGCCGGGTATTGAACCATATTATCCAGTTAATAATGATAGAAACAGTGATTTATATAATAAATATAAAGAACTTGCGGATAAGGAAGAGAATGTAATATTTGGTGGCAGACTTGGTCATTATAAGTATTATGATATGGATAAAGTAATTGAAGCAGCACTTGAGTGTGTTTCTTCTGAACTTAAAAAAACAGGTGCATATTAGCACCTGTTTTTATTTGCAATGCGTTTATATTTATATTATAATTATAAGTGGGTATTTTTTTAGTAAAGGAGGAGTATGTATAATGATGAGAGTAAAGAAAAAACTACTTGCTGTAATTGCAGCATTGTCACTTGTTGGAACATCGTTTAATACTATGAACACAACTATTGTTTATGCTGAAAAAGCTGATACTATTAGCTTAGAAGAAGTAGATATTTATTCGGTTGCAGATGGAAGATATAAGTATGATGGTAACCCAGTAGAGTTGGTGTTGACTTATAGTGAAAATGGTGAAGATTATTTTGATATGGAAGAAAATGTGGATTATAAGGTTATTGGATATGCCGAGAATGACGGTGGAGAGGAACCGTATTATGATGGAGAAGATTATAATTCACAGGATTGGACTAGCGGAAGTCCAAAGGAACCTGGTGATTATTGGGTTTTGATTAAAGGGATGGGTAATCTTTCTGATTTGAAAGCAATGGAAATTACTATTGTAGATCCATATGATATGAGTACTATGCTTAATGGATATACAAATGAAATGATTTCATATATAGATATCTTTTTCGATAATTATTTTTATGATAATAAAATTGAAGATGAAGTAAATGTTCAATTAGAAGAAAATGTTGATTATGTTTTTGATGGTTGGTGTAAAGAGGAGCAATATTATATTAAACCAATATGGTCAAAAGAGAAAATAACTGAAGAGGGAATGTATGCATTTAAATTTACAGGTAAGGGTGATTATAAGGGATCAATTGTAGTTTTTTATGAAATTCCTGATGTTTACAGTGTTTCTAGTTATAAATATGATGTGAAAGTAAAATATAATGCTGAAAAAAAACAGTATGAAAATTATTTATATAATAAGTATATAACACAAGATAAAGATTTTGTTGTAAAGTATTGTAATCCAAAGGACTTCAATTCATATTTATCATTGGATGAAAATTCATGGATTGATGGTGTTCCAAATAAAAATGGAACATATGTTGTAAGAATAGATGGTATAGGATCATACAAGGGTGTATTTGTTATGATGAATTTAAATATTGCTAATGAGCTATTTATTTTAGATGGCAATTCGGTAGCTATAAATAAAGTTACACATGATAATTCGGTATATGTGGCAATATGTCCATCAGAAACTAAAGAATATATTATAAATAGTAGTAATAGTGGAAGTAATGATCCGTATGCTGTTTTGTATGATGAAAATTATAACAGAATTGATGATGGAGATGATATAGATTATGATGCTGGTAAAATGGATTTTGTGATCAAAGTTACTTTAGAAGCAGGAAAATACTATTATTTGCAGGTTGGTACATATAAATGTCAGGATGATGGTACGGTATCTTATACTATTAGTATAGATGGTAGTTATAAATACTATAATCTAATAGTAAATGATAAAAAAGAAGAAAAGAAACCTGAACAGAAATCTGCACAGCCAGCAAAACAGGATGAATTTAAAGCACCTGCTGTAGGAACTAAGTTAACAGATAAGAACTTCACATATAAAGTAACAAAAGCTGTTGTTAAGAAGGGTGAAGTTGGTGAAGTAGAAGTTACAGGCCTTAATAAGAAATCATTAAAGAAGATTAAGATTGCTGATAAGGTTACAATTGATGGTATTACATATAATGTAACATCTATTGGTAAGAACGCATTCAAGGGTAACAAGAAAGCTACTCAGGTTACTATTGGAAAGAATGTAACTAAGATTGGAGCTGGAGCATTTGCTGATGCTAAGAAATTAAAGAAGGTTATTATTAAGTCAACTAAGATTACTAAGATTGGTAAGAAGGCATTTGCTAGAAAGAAAGGCAAGAAGCTTACATTTAAGGTAAACAAGAAAAATAAGAAGGCTTATAAGAAACTTCTTAAGAAAGCAAAAACAAATAAATTTGTTGTTAAATAAATAATAAAAAACAAGATTCCAATTTTGGAATCTTGTTTTTTATGTATGATTAGTTGTTAGTTGATACTAACACTAAAGAGTTTTTTAGTTTCTTATAATCTGAATATGTTCTATCATAGATTTTATAAGTATCACCATGGGACATTCTAACCTTAATGGTGCTTTTTCTTTTTCGCCTGTTTTGATACTTACATGCATCTATGTCTCTAAGAGGGATGATTATAGTTTTATAGGTTGATAAATCTATAAAGTAATTCTCAGTAATAAATGCGTTATCTAAACGTTCAATAACTTTATTGGAAAGTTCTCTGTTAGCTGTACGGATATGAATATCTCTGCTACCGTATCTATTTAATATTTTAAATCCTGGCAATAGATGCGGATTAACTAATAATATGATTTTATAAATTATGTATATTAATGTTATTACTAATAAAATTACAATAAATGAAGCGAGCATATATACCTTTGAAATTTTATAATCAGGTTCGCTTATTACATATTCGGATATGTTATCTTTGAGATTTTTTGAATCCCATGATATCTGTTTGGCAATGTTGTTTATTAGTTCATTATTTAAACTACTTGATTTAAGAATCTTACCAGTAAGTTGGTATTTTTTTATTTTTGATGGAATTGTTTTATGTGTGCTACCTTTATCACTGCTTGTGTTTATAAGTGTGAGTATACAATTTGAATTATTAATCATGTAGTAAAAAGAACCAATTCTTTTGCCTGACTTTGTAAGATCAAATCCTGTGTATTCTAGATTATTAAGCGTTACTTTTACGTATTTGTTTTTAAGAGATGCATTAGAATTTTCAGTAAAAAAATCCCAAACATTATCAACTTTTACAGGCTTGCTTACTTCATTAAGATTTAATATAAGTAATGCATCAATTAGTACTCCGAAAAATAATAGGGGAAGTACTAATGATTTGATTAAGTTTTTTCGTAGTTGTTTTTCTATATATTGTTCTCTCATAACGAATATAATAATATCATAAATTGGCAAATATTGAAATATATACATTTATATGTTATACTTTAGTATTGTAAAGTGTGAAACTAAATGCCGAATAAAACACAGTAACTATAAGTGTTTTACAGGCGTTTAAGATATATGTGTTTATTGTATGAGGTTATGATGGACGAATATACAGCATTTGCTAAGGTTTATGATGAGTTTATGGATAATGTTCCTTATGATGATTGGACTGAGTACATAGTTTCATTACTTAAGGAATATGATGTTAAAGATAAGGACTTGGTACTGGATTTAGGATGTGGTACGGGTAAGATTACAAGACGTCTAAGAGATTGTGGATATGATTTAATTGGTGTAGATTCATCTGTTGAGATGCTTGATATAGCAATTGAGAAAGAAAGCGATAGACAGGAAAAAGAAGATGGAAGCATACTCTATCTTAATCAGGATATGAGAGAACTTGACTTATATGGAACTGTTAAGGCGGTTGTTAGTATATGTGATTGCATGAATTACATTACTGATTTTGATGATTTGGTTACTGTTTTTAAGTTGGTTAATGTTTTTCTTGATCCTAAGGGAGTATTTATTTTTGATCTTAATACTGAATATAAATATACTTCAATAGGTGAGACTGTTATTGCTGAAGATAGAGAGGATAAGAGTTTTATCTGGGATAACTATTATGATGAGGATGAAAAGATTAATAGTTATGGATTAAGTGTATTTATTAAGGCTGATGATGGCAGATTTGATAAGTATAGCGAGGAGCATTTTCAAAGAGCATATAGTCTTGATGAGATAAAGACGGCAATTAAACTTGCTGGTATGGAATTTGTTACCGCATATGATGCATTCACTAGAGATGAAGTTAGAAATGATAGTGAAAGAATATATGTCATATGCAGGGAGTGTGGTAAATAGAGGTTATTATGAAAAAGATTATAAGCTGGTCTTTGGGTTTGGTTTTGTCAGCGTCTGTTATGATGAGTAATATGGTGGTTAATGACCAAAGTATTCGAGTTGAAGCAGCGTATGAAGGACTTGCTAAGTTTGAAGAATTAAAAATTGATGATAACAAGAGTTGGGCCACTTTGAATTCTTATATAGGTGGTATCGGTACATATAAATCATTAAATGGTAAGGGAACATATAGGTTATTTACTGATGTGTCAGAGTATACATATAATGCTGGAGATTATATAAGCATTAAGTATGATGGTATTGATTTAGCTGATGAAGAGTTTATGTTCTCAGGTGATAATGGAAATATTTATTTAGAAAAGACTGTTTCATATCATGAAGGTTACATTACTATGGAACTTCCGGATGATGCTAACAGAGTTTTTAAATCAGTGAATCCTAAGCTCTTTCGTATTAGAGGTACAGTAAGGAATGTAAAGGCTGGAGATGAATTTACTATTTCTGGTATAGAAATTCATAAGGCTGGGACCCTTCCTTCATGGGATAATGGACTTATTAAAGAGTATGATCCTTATGTTAAACCTAGAGGAATATCTGTAACTTATTATGATGATATTTATTCTCGTGGCTTTACCTGGAGTACAAATGATAAGATAAAAAGTTCTGAGCTTTTATTAGTTGAGTTACCTAAAGGTAAGACTGAAGATGATATAAATTGGGATATTGTAAATGGTATTAATGCATCTGTAACATCAAGAACAGATGTTAATGGTAACAAGTGGAATATTTTTAAGGCGCATGTTTCAAATTTAAAACCTGGTGCAACTTACCTTTATATGGTGGTTAATGAAGATGGTAGCTATTCAGAAACGGGTACACTTGTTATTGAGAAAGAAAAAAATGATGTTGATGGACTTACATTTTTGCATTTAACTGATAGTCAGGAAAGTGCAAAGGTTAGTTATGAAGTTTGGTCCGATGTACTTAGAGAAGGAAAGCGCAAGTATCCAGAATCTTCATTCGTTGCATTCTCTGGAGATTTTACAAATTTCTCTTATGATAGTGTAAACATGAATGAATGGATTTGGGGCCTTGATACTGCAAGTAATACATTAATGAATATGCCTATAGCACCATCAAGTGGTAATCATGATGCATATGATTATGCATTTGCTGATAGATTTGATATTAACTGGGCAGACTATGTTAAGGATTCATATGCAGACATTTTATCAGGTGGTAATTATTTTTATACTTATGGAAATGATGTTCTTTTCATAAATCTTAATACTAATATTAATGTATATTACCCAGAATCTGAGAAGCAGTTAGACTGGCTTCGTGGAATTCTAGAACAATATAAGGATTATAAGTGGAAGATTGTTCAGATTCATAAGGGGCTTATGTCCACTGGTGAGCATTCAAATAATTATGATGTAAAATATTATAGGGATAATTTGTGCCCTATATTCGCTAAATATAATGTGGATCTTGTTCTTCAGGGACATGACCATGTGTATACACGTTCAGCATCGTATCCTTTCTTTGATGGTGATGAATCAAAGTATGACTATAAGGCTTTTTCGGATGCTGGTGATTTATCAGAGTCTTTTTCATATGATGGCGAGAATAGGTTTATGAATTTTGAACCTGTTGGAACCCATTATGTTACAATTAACTATTGTGCAAATAAAGCTTATGATACTATTGATGCAAGTGAGAGAGATGAACGAATTCATCTTGGTATAAATCCTATTAAGGGAAATGGTTGCGACTCTCAACCTAGACTTCCTATGTATGGTGTTGTTAGAATAAAGAATGGTATATTATGCTATGATGCTTATACATATGATAGGGATATAAATGAAAGTAAACTTTATGATACATTTGCTGTAGATAAGCGTGATGGTAAAGATGTAAGCAAGCAGAATTTAGCAAATGGTAATAAAGCATCTGGTACTAAAAAGAACAATTCAGAAACTATTGCGAATTCTACATTAAAAAAGAATCAGATTATTAAAGATAAAAAGACAAATGGTTTTTATAAAATTACCAAGCTTGTTAAGAAGAATGGTAAGATTACTGGAGGTAATGTTACTTACTTAAAGCCGGTTAATAGGAGATGCAAAAAGATTACTATTAGGGCTAAGGTTAAACTTAAGGGTGTTTCTTTTAAAGTTACGGCCATTGGTAAGAAGGCATTTTATGGTTGTAAGAAGCTTAAACTTATTAAGATTAAGTCAACTACCATAAAGTCTATTGGTAAGAGGGCATTTGCTAAGATAAATAAGAAGGTTAAGTTTATCTTGTCTAAAAAGGGTAGGGTTAGACTTAAGCGTCTAATAAAAATAAGAAAATAGAGGATGTTATGAGTGATTATATATTAAGAGCGACTGCTGCTGATGATCAGATTAGAGCATTTGTAGCAAATACAAAAGAATTAGTTGAAGAAGCAAGAGAAAAACATGGGCTTAGCAAGGTTTGTACAGCGGCGCTTGGAAGACTTTTAACTGGTGGTGCCATGATGGGCATTATGATGAAGGGTGATGAAGACATACTTACACTTCAGATGAAGGGTGATGGTCCAATTAATGGAGTAACTGTTACTGCTGATTCTAAGGGAAGTGTTAAGGGGTATGTTGGTAATCCTGAGATTGAACTTCCACCTAATTATGCGGGTAAGCTTGATGTTGGTGCGGCAATTGGTTATGGTACACTTACAGTTATTAAGGATTTAGGATTAAAAGAGCCTTATGCAAGTTCTGTTCCTCTTGGAACAAGTGAAGTTGCTGAGGATTTAACATATTATTTTGCTACATCAGAGCAGGTTCCATCAGCTGTGGCGCTTGGTGTTTTGGTTGATAAGGATGGTTCTGTTAAGCAAGCTGGTGGATTTATATTACAGGTTATGCCTAATGCAACTGAAGAAACTATTTCATTCTTAGAGGAAAAGATTAATAATACACCTTCGGTCACTTCAATGCTTGAAGAAGGTAAGAGTGCAGAGGATATATTAGAATTTCTTCTTGGTGATTTGGGTATTAATATTACAGAAAAAGTTCCTACTAAGTTTTATTGTAATTGTAGTAGAGAGAGGGTATCAAAAGTTTGGGCAACTCTTCCTAAGAAGGATATAGAAGATATCATCGGTGAGGGTAAGGATGTCGAGATAAAGTGTCACTTCTGTAATAGTGGTTATAGTTTTAGCGTTGATGAAATTAAGGATATCTGTAAGGATATTTTAAAGTAGAAATATAAGTTTTATACATAGAGAGTAGGGTTTATATGTATTATAGTTTATATGATTATGTATGGTTCTTTATGATATATGCCGTTGTGGGCTGGATGGTTGAAGTAGCTTACGCTGCTGTTGAAACAGGTAAGCTTTCAAATAGAGGATTCCTTAACGGTCCATTATGTCCGATATATGGTTTTGGGATGGTTATCGTTATTTTTGCGTTAAGACCATTTAATAAAAATATTCCAATTTTATTTGCTGGATCATTTATGCTTACTAGTGTGCTTGAGTTTATAACGGGCGCAGTTTTGGAAAAATTATTTAATACAAAGTGGTGGGATTATTCTGATAAGCCATTTAATATTATGGGTTATGTATGCCTTAAGTTCTCAATTGGTTGGGGAATCGGTGGCGTATTTATTATGAGAATAATTCAGCCAGGTGTTGCAAAGTTTGTTAGTAAAATTCCAAATACTCCTGGTAAGATTATATGTGCCATATACATGATTTCCTTTGTATGTGATGCAGCAATTACTGTTAGAGACATGGTTAAGTTTGGTATGAAACTTAAAAGTATGGAAATGCTTACAACTCAGCTTAGAAGTATTTCTGATAGCATGGCTCAAGGTATATTTGAAGGTGTTGTTACAACACAAAAGAGTATGGATGAATTTAAAGATGGAGTTGCTGAATATACCAAGGAAGGTATCGAAAAAACCAAGGAAGGTATTGAGAAGACAAAGGAACTTCAGAAGAAGTACGAAGAACTCTATACAAAGTACATGGAATTGTTTAGCAACAAGAGATTTACAAACCATAGATTTACTAAGGCTTTCCCTAGTATGAAGCGTAAGATTGGTAAAACAAAGGATAAGTATAATGCTTTCTGGGATAAGTACAATGAAATATGGGATAAATATAAGAATATGTTTAGCTAAATTGGTGAGATTTAGTTTGGTGATAAATTAAAATTTTATATGGAGGTTAATATGGAACCTGTAAAAAGACTAAAAAGAGAATTGATTCATAAGGGTGCTGTTGTTGATTATTACGCAGATACGGTTGAAGTGGGTGGAGAAGTTGCAGTATGGGACTTTGTTCATCATAATGGTGCAGCAGCAGTTCTTCCAATTGATAATGAAGGTAAAATCTTGATGGTTAGACAGTATAGAAATGCGCTTGATAGATTTACACTAGAAATTCCAGCAGGTAAACTTGATACTCCTGATGAACCAACTCTTGAGTGTGCAACAAGAGAGTTAGAGGAAGAGACAGGATATAAGGCAGGTAAGATAGAATATTTGCTATCTATAAATACTAATGTTGCTATATTTGATGAAAACATTGATGTATATCTTGCAACAGACCTTACTAAAGGTGAAATGCATCTTGATCCAATGGAAGAGATTAATGTAGAAAGATATGAATTAAGTGAACTACAGGATATGATTTTTAAGGGTGAACTTAAGGATAGTAAAACGGTTGCAGCTATTAATGCTTATGCGGTTATGTTATATAAGAATATGATTAGGTAGGTAAGAAATTATGGGAAAATCAATTAGAACAGAGGAAGTAGATCATCTATTAGATGCTATTTTAACATTAAAAACAAAAGAGGAATGCTTTGATTTTTTTGAAGATTTATGTACAGTTAATGAACTTTTATCAATCGCACAGAGATTTGAGGTTGCAAAACTTTTAAAGAATGATGCAAAGTATGCTGAAATTGTAAAACTTACTGGTGCATCAACAGCTACAATTAGTCGTGTGAATAGAAGTCTTAATTATGGAAATGATGGTTATGACATTGTTCTTGAAAGATTGAAAAAGAAAGAAAAATCAAAGAAATAATTGGATTAAAGTATAGTTGTTATAAGTATGTATAAATAAGAAAATTATAATAGGAACAGTTTTTGGAAAGTGGGTATGAAAAATTGAATTTTATTAAGAAAAAAATAGGTTTGTACATAGCAGGGTTAATGCTTTGTTTAGTGAGTATTTGCTCCTATAATAGTAAGGTCTTGTATGCACAGGAAGAGACACAGGTAATTGATAAAACAATAAAACTTAATTACACAGAAGTTACTATGTTTCCTTCACAGAGTATTAAATTGGAACTTCAAGGTGATTTATTAAAGGGTGAAAAATTAACATTAGAAGAATATAATAAACGAATTGGTAATGTAAATCCATCAAACCCTACGTGGCAGAAAGATGCTTGGGGAGGACAAAGTGAAATTTTACCTGATGAAGGATTCTATGGTTTGGAAACAACTTTTGTATCAGATAATGAAAAAGTTTTAGTTTCTGAGGATGGAGTTGTTACATTAAATGGTGAAATAACAGATGTAATATCAGCCAAAATAAGTGTGAACTATAAGTATTTAGGCAAGGATCTTAATTTAGAAGGTACTTGTGTTTGTACAGTTTTTTATGATAATGGAAAAATCTTAGGCGGTGATATTGTTGCTTCTGGATTAACTTCATATTATTTTTTGTCAACAACATATACAATTGGTGAAGTAAAATGGTCTGTTGATAATGAAAATATTGCAACAGTTAGTAGCGAAGGAATACTAACTACTAAGGCATATGGATCAGTTGTTATTACCGTTACAGTTAAAGATAATGATAAAGTAAATACTATAACAAGAACAATAAGAGTATCTGATCCTAAGTTTAATAAGACTACAGAAGCTCTTGCAGTTGGAGGAAGTTTTATTCCTGAAATAACTGGTGTTTACGAAGATAGTGTTAAGACATATAGTAGTTCAAAGAGTAAATATGTAAGCGTTTCAAAAGATGGCATGGTTTACTCAATTAAGAAAACATCTAAGGATGTAACAATAACTGCAGTAGTTGATGGAAGAAAAATAACAATGACTATTAAGGTTACTAATCCAAAATTTAGCAACGGTGAAGCAAAACCAATCTTGCTTATTAAGGGTAAGAAACTAACAATTACTGTTACAGGTCTTGTGGATGGATTAAGTAAGTTAAAATATAGCTCGGATAAAACAAATATTGCAACTGTTACTAAGAAAGGTAGAGTTAAGGCTAAAAAGTATGGTAGCTGTTTTATTGTAGCAGAAGTTGATCATAAGATTGTTAAGATTAATTGTGCTGTAGGTAAGAAAAAGGCTATTAAAGCTATTAAGAGTGCATATGCCGTTTATGGTTGCCCATATAGCCAGCCTAAACGTATGAATGCAGGATATTATGATTGTAGCTCTCTAGTATGGAGATCATATAAGAAAGTTGGTTTTTATGTAGCTAACTATAGAGGAAGATGGGCATCAACAGCAGCAGAAGAGTGTAAGTACTTGTTTGGTAAACATAAGCGAGTAAGTTATAAAGGTTGTAGCACTAAGAAGCTTCGCCCTGGAGATCTTGTATTTTACAGTGGATGGAAAAATGGAAGATATAGAAATATTACACATGTAGCAATGTATGTAGGTAATGATACATTAATCGAAGCTAATTGGCCTAATGGTGTTAGAGAAGCTTCATATGCAAAGAATAAAGCGTATATAGTTGGAATTGGAAGACCAATTAAATAAAATAGTAAAGCGCCCTATGAGGGCGCTTTATTTTGCCTAAAGGTATGTTTATTTTTCTGGTAGAAAGTCATCAATATTATCAATTAAATCTTCAATGATTCTTTTCTTTGTGAAAATATCGTAACTTAGCATGCTTATAAAAGTGAATAACTGCTTGTATTCAATGTTTTCATCTTTGCCATCTGTAGCTTTAATGTTTTTCTTGACATGTTCAAGCTTCTGCTCTAAATCATTAATTAATTCTTCATGACAGAATACTTCTTCTGTTGAAACATCTTTATAAAAATCACTTAATGAAAGTCCATTATCACTTCCAACATAATTCTCTTTAAGAGGATCAAGTAAAGTTTTTGCATCGCTAATGGAAATGAAACTCTTAAAGTAGTAAATTAATACTAACATTAAAATATGATCCTTAGAATATTTCTTCTTTTCAGGTGGTGGTAATAATCCGGCCTTAGTATAATTATTAATCATCGTCTTTGTAAGTAGTTTATCATCTTCATATCTCTTAGTCGATGACAAATTCTCATCTATAAATGTGGTAACCTGATCCATATATAAAGCAATATTTGGAATTTCATTTTCATTAACCACCGATGTTTTCTTTGTTATCTTATCTATCGATTTTTGAATTTTATCATTCATAATTCTTCTCCGTGTAGGTTTGAATACCTGTTATTAATTGGTTATTTCTGAAAATATGTATTATTAAAAGTTGTGTGTAGACTACGCGCCACGAGTATTTATATTGTCTATCTGTGACTCAGCTCTCGCACGGTGCGGGCTACCCCTA
>ODAI013737193.1_pt1 | contig 38402 bp, 50 predicted proteins | sample 1539321 | NCBI WGS metagenome assembly ODAI01 (sample SAMN02144231, study PRJEB22623) | gut metagenome | biome: sheep rumen | host: Ovis aries | place: New Zealand
AGGAAATCACACAGGTTTCCAGCCACCAGTGGAGATACAATTCAGGCCATGAAACAATCTATTGCGAACATAGTTATGGACACCGTTCGTATGGATGCTTCAAAAAGTGTACGGTGAAGGTTCCTGTCAAGTACCTCAACATGACAGACAAGGAAATCTCCAAAGAGAACAGGGAAGCTGCACTTGCCGCACTGGAAGCGAAGAAGGCCGAGATTGAGGCTCAGATTGCAGAGAAGACCAAGTCGATGAGGAGTTATCTGAAAAAGATTACTGCGGAGATTGACACTTTGAAGGAAGGAGATAAATAGATGCAGGACCAGACTATAACATTCCACTGGCGTACATTCGAGGAGGAAACACCTCAGCCTGAAAAGGATATCCTTGTGAAGACCCCAGCTTCTCCCCTGTACTGGTGGACACGCACTGCTGTCTACGGGAGGCACATGCAGTTAGCTTGTCCTACATACCTCAGCAAAGCGAAGAGGGACGGACTTCTGTGGTGCTACTGCGAAGAAATAGACGAACAGGCGCCACCCGATTGGGATGGCGTCTATAACCACGGTGGACGGAGAACGGACAATATCAAAGAGGATTAAAAGATGATGAAGCAACCGATTCTACTGATTGAAGTTATTGAAAACGCACAAAAGTATGATGCCGAAATTCATATTGCAAAAGACTGTGACAGGTTCTACGCCTATGTACTCGGTCGTGGCTATACAAGAAACTTCTGGATGTCTGTAAATCAACTTGAAAACGCCATCCGTGATATGGGGTTCAACGGACCGATAAAAGTGGAGTCAACGTGATGGAAAAGCCTAACAAACTTGTCTGGACGGACCTTGTATCGGACGAGTTGAAAGATATGCTCTTCAACCTGAAATCCGACAACGGGTTTGTCCCGTTAGGAACCGTTGACAAGCTTGTCCAGCTTTTCGTTAACGATATCGAACGGTTGGGGAATCAGTCGTCGTAGTCGTCGAAGAACAACCCGTACTCCCTCATCCATGCACGGGCCCCGATTTGTGTGGCCCGTTTTTTCATTTCCTTCACGTTGAAATTATAAACGTCCCACCAAGGGATTTCAACAAGGAGGAAACTGGACTTTGCACCCATTGCCTGAACGCACAGGTGGTAGAACTCGTTGTCCTTCCCGTTTGATGTAGACGAGATGATAATCTTGCGGTTCGATGCCCCTGACATCATTGTCGGGAAAAACTCCATGCATACTTCTTGTTGGAGTGATTTCGGAACGAAGGCGAATTCGTCCATGTACAGGTAGTTTACCGTGAGGCTCTTGATATCGCCTATGTGCTTGTATGATGTGGCGATAATTCTCGCGTGGTTGCTTTTGTTCCTGATTTCGTACTTGTTGTACTTGATGTCAAGGCCATTATCGAACCATTCTTGCGGCAGTTTCGTCAAGGACAGGGTGAGCTTGGCTATCATGTCTCCTGCCCATTCCTTGCGCGTCGTTACCAGGGCGATGACGCAATCTGGTTCGAACAGGAACTTGTGCATGAGGAACAGCAGCACTTCCGCAGTGGAGCCGGTCTGTCTCGGCTGTTTCAGTATCATGTTCGTCTTGTTGCCGCAGATTGGGGGAAGCTGCAACAGGGTCAGAACCTTCCGCTGGTAACCCCTTGTCGAGAGACGTACTATGCCGTCCTTGTTCTGGACGTAGGTGAATTTCGCAAGGTCGAATATGTTGTCCTTGCACTTGATGAAGTCGTTTTTCATGGTTTACCTCGTGTGTTTATTTTTGCCAACAGACGGAATTGCCTGCTGGCCGAAGCATAATTAAAGTATATTTTTCCCAATTCGGTTGACAGAAACGGGTTTTTGTGCTATATTTCAGGCGAGGTTCATTATGAGATTCAGAATGCCAAGATTCTACTACGTACTGCGTCGCAAGCTCAGGAGTTTCATTTCCCGCAACTGGACAGGATGCGAATACTGTAACGAGGAAGTCCTTATTAAGCTGCTTGGATGCGATGTTGACTCGCTGGAGAAACCGATGGGAAACCAGTTCAACCAGCTTCTCGACAGCGTTCCTATCAACGGGAACAAGAGGAACATCGCCTGCTATTTCTACCCGAGGCGTGGCTGCATCGAGGTTACCGAGGTCGATAAGGACATGAAGATGACCCCGCTGGAATCCATCTTCGTGAGCAACTGCCCAGAATGTGGAAGGGCCCTCCATAAAATCCGTTTCAAGAAGAAGGAGAAGAAGGATGTTTGACGCAGAAGCCGAACAGTATTCAATGCCGCTTGTCATCCCTGCAGAAAAACGCAAGATGGCCCCTCCACCGTGCCGTGTGAAACCTATTCCGTACTCGTTGAACCCAGGTAAACAGTACCTTAAGACAAGGAGAAGAAAATGAGTGTTTCGTTTTTCCCTACTGTTCCGTACCCTGAGAAAATCGGGGTCAACATGTCGTATTCATCCTTCGGAGAAGTAAGGCAAATCCTTGCAGGGCTCATCGACAAGGAGTTTGCGGACCTTATCAAGGAAGCGTACGGCGAGCATTTCCCGTCGGATTTCTACACCCGTTACGACAAGTGTTGTGACCGATTGAAGGGAACCGTCGGCGAAGGGTTCTTCGAGTTTTTCAACAAGAGCGATTGCGACGGCGAGATGGGCAAGGCTGCCTGCAAGGACTTCCTCGCAGCGATGAAGGACAAAGACCTTAACGAAATCAAGTGGGACTACCGACGGGGACAGGTAGAGAACATGCTGAAAATGATGCAGATTGTGGTGGATTCCCCGAAGGAAGACGCCGTTTTCAAGTGGTGGTGACATGCACTTTAAACAAGAATTCAAGTTCAGGCTTGGCGACAGGGTTATCTACAAGGACCCGACCTCAGGTGAAACCGAAGAAGTAACCATCCGTCAGCGAACCCTCATGATAGACAAGGAAGGACAGAAGGTGTCCTATGTTTGCAGGGACAATTACAAGCGTGTCTCCTACTGGGATGAAATGGACGAGGAGAACCTTTCCTTTGCTGGTGAAGAACACGGAACGGACGTGGTTGAGGGCGACATCCTTGACGGGCTAGGTGAACATCTCGACATTGGTGACCGCGTGTTCTATGACGTGTATTACAGTGCCAATGGAATCCGTGTTGAAGACCGTGTTCCGAACGTCGATTTTACCTTTGCAAACGAGTTTGAAATAGACCACTTCAAGATTGACTGGTATATCGAAGTAGGTTACAAAGACGGTAAAGTGGTTGACAACGTGCATAAAGTGTATTACGACCCGCATGTACACGGAAAACTGACTTTCGAGGGCCTGACTGTTGGCGAGAAACGGTATGGAATGCCAAAAGGATTCCCGTTGCAGGAATGGGCTAGGTGTACCCATAAGAGCATCGGCGAGAACTTCGCTCAGGAGTATGTCGCCGCCTTGGACAGGAAGGGTTACGCATTGATTGGAAAGGACGATGCGAAGAAGGCCTGGAAAACACGGGACGATAAAGAGCACACTTTCTATGTAATCAAGCGGTGGCTTACCCATCTTGGCAAGTTCGACGAGGTCGCAAAGCTGATGGACGAAAGGAAGTCGATTGTGAAGAAACATCGGGTGGTTAAGCCTCGCAAGAAGAAAGATGATGCTTCTCTGGATGACATCATGGCTAAGTTGAAGGCTGACCCGTCGTTGCTTGCCAAGGTCAAGAATATGCTTTAAATGCATACATGTAGGCGGAATAATGAACGAACAGACAGAACGTGAAATACAGGGGAAACTCGCCCTGGAGGAATTTAGGCTCCGCTCCATAGCCGAAGCCGTAGAACAGAGCAAGGCAATAGCCGAGGAAATCAAGGCCGTCCTGCGTAAGCACGGGGCATCCCTCGCTGAATGGAATCATAACCTCTATATCGTGCCCCCAGGCTTCGAAGTCTATTCCGTGTGGAACTATCCCAGTGGAGTTAGGTTGGACCTTACCGACACAGGACTACTTACCGAAACAGGGCTGAGATGCCATCCATACGACTGCGACTACAGAATAATTAAGCCGTTCCCAAAGGAACTTATTAAAACCAGGGAGGAGTGAAAATGGAAGTGAAAGCGATTAAGCCTGATTACAGCTTGCGTGCTCTTGTACATGTGATGGTTCCAAAATTTAATACCATCCAGTGGGCATACATGCCGAAAGCCCGTTTCGTCATACTGTTGGATTCTGCGTGTGAAGACAGCTCTGCTGAAAGGTGGCGTAAATCGGACAGGGGAACAGACGAGTTCATCGAGTGCTGGCGTACTGTTGCCGAGGTCAGAGAATATGTACACCGTTTCGACATGCTTGCAGTACCATCGGATTTCCTCCTAAATGAAATTATGCATGGCGGTTGCCCAGCGAAAGTTGATGGTAAGATTGTCGATGAGCTTATGATATATCCTCGCGAGCCAGACAAACTGCTATATAGCATAGCAAGAGGGATAAACAGCGGTCGTATTGAGAGCTGATGGAGGTCGGATATGTGCAATAGCAGTGCAGACGCAATTGATGCTGAAATCATTAATGAGTTGAGACACGGTAAAAAAGTGGACTCAAACGGAAAGTACGAAGGAATCGTACAGGTTATCGTCGAAAAGGCCAAGGAAATCCGACTTGGTGCCAACCACAAAGAAACATTAGTTGTCAAAGACATGCCCATCAGGCTGTATATCAGAGGGGAGTGGCTGTGCGATAGGCTGTCAATCAACGAGTGGAACGCCCTGTTTTCCCGATACGAAAACGACGAGAATTCGAGAATCATCGATTATCTGGAAGATACGGAACATGGCCGCAATTACGCCGTAATCGAGACAACCCTGTATACCGTCCTCTCGAAGGGTGCCGTTCTGGACTTGAAGTTCCTCGCGTCGGTAAAGGACGGGGATGAATGGGAATCCGAATTACTGCATTAAAGTCGGGGTGGACTGAACGTATAAACCTTCAATGAGGAACAGTAATGAGCAATAGAACCATGTGGAGGGGGACTGGAATGTTTACCAAGAAACTTGTCACCAAGGAACTCGTCGATGAGGCCCATCGTCTGTTCAAACTGATATTCCCGAAAGAGCCACTGTACGAGGAAGGAAGCGTAGAAAGCTGCTTCACGCAGTGCCTTAAACCGCACAATGGACTGTGGCACTACTGGATTTGGTCTCTCAGCACGCCTGATTGCCCGATGGGTAAGTATATCGGACTGTCTGGGATATACGAGGAAGAGGCTGACCATGAAAGCGCTTGGCTTGGATGGCTCGGCGTGTTGCCCGAGTATAGAAGGGAAAGGTTCGGAACTAGGATGCTCAATGCGTTCCAGATGGAAGCAAGGCAAGTTGGATACAAGTACGCAAGGATTTACACCAACGAAGGAAACGTGGCCGCAAGGGGCCTGTACGAATCCGCTGGCTACACGATGGAAACGCTCGATTACGAACCGCCAGAATATGTTCTTACAGACGGGCCCGTTGTCATCTACTCGATATCGCTGGATAAAGAAAAATGGCCGCTACGCCCTTGGGGTAGCAGACCGATGGATTTTTAGCACAGTTCCGATGTGAAATACCTACTTTTTATAGTGAAGGGTGAAAGAAACCTTCTTGACAGCGATGTTGCTTGGAAATCTAAAAGGAGGTTGGCTATGATAAACGCCACTTTCGAACAGGTTGATAATATGTATCGCCACAATCCACGGTTTCGCAAAACAATTCTCAATCCAGATTCGGTTTATGAGCCTGTCAGAGAAGGGGTGGATTGCCATTGCAAAAAAGATTATATTTGCATTCATGCAAAGAATGACCGATTTGAACTTTTTGTTAATACCGATTTTCTTGACGAACGCTATGATTACAACTACGTAATCCTTGATGGCGTTCGACATTCTTTCAATGACTTTGATTCGTGGGAGCAGGTTGAAGCTGAAATAGTCAAGAGGCTTTAATCATATATCCACGCAAGAAATTGTGTGGTGTTTTGATAATGTTATAAACTATTCATGAATGTTGTCCAGCAAAGGAGAATCAGATGGATGACCGTATCATTATTTCAATGACTAGCTACCCTAAACGAATTCAGTTTGTGGCTAAAGTTTGGTTTTCTATTATCCGTCAAATAAAACCAGAATATAATTGCCGTTGTGTGTTGGTATTGGCCGAGCCCGAATTCCCTAATCGAACCGATGATTTACCAAGTGACTTGCGACTAATGATATCTCATGGATTTATTGAACTTCTTTGGACGAAGTTTAATACCAAAAGTCACAAAAAACTCATGCCTGTATTGGAAAAATATCCAGACGATTCCATTTTGATAGTTGATGATGACCAATATCGACCTGATGGTTGGCTTAAAATCTTTATTGATGACCATAAGAAGTGGCCGCATGATGTATTGACAGGGTTGATTCTTCATCGTGAGGTTAATAGCCATTTTGTGATTAATAGAATTCAGGACGCCGAGCGAGGCACTATTATAGTAAATGGCAGGCCACAGAATGGAAGAGGCGGTACTTTATATCCTCCTCATGTTTTTACCGATAAAGAGTTTTTTGACCAGAATTTATATATGAAACTATCGCCGACATCCGATGAGTCTTGGCAATACTTCTTTATGAGGAGGCATAATATATGGCCAAGAGCTACAAGTAAATGGATAAACGATGTTCATTTAGTCGTTAAAGAGGCGCAAAGTACTGCATTATGGGAGACGAATCGTGGGAAATATGATTCCATTTTGAAAAATATGATGGAGTACTTTCATGAATCTAGGTGACATTTCTATTTTAACAGCGACATTCAATAAACATGATTTTACATTGAATATGCTAAAATCATTTTATGCCAATGTATCTAAAATTTTTCCACAAACCTATATCTTAGATAATTCTACTGTAAATAGGTTCCCTACATATCAAAATAGACTTATACATGTTATTGACAATACGAATTTTAAACACACCAAAGATTATAATCAGCCATCAAAAAACCATTGTTCTAGCATAGACTATGCGTTACAGCTGATTGAGACACCATACATTTTATTGTGCGACAATGATATAGTATTTCGGCCATCTATGAAAGATTTGCTTTGTTCGTATCAGTCTTATGACATCATAGGTGAAATTGGCTGGGATAGAGTCAGGCCTGATAGGTTGTATCCTTATATGTGTATTATTAACCTAGATTTAGTTAAACGAAAGAAAATTCATTATTTTGATGAATCTAGGTGTATGATTCGGAATGATTATATGGATACAGGATGCTCTTTTTGGAATGATATGAAGGCAATAACGCAACGGATAAAGCGAGTTAAAATATCTGATTACATTATTCATCTTAAAGGTGGAACTTTGCACAATAAGATGATTGATGAGCTTCCATCTTATTGATGTGTGTTTATATTTGCTATGTCAATTTTATTATCAAAACTGCTTATTCCAAAGAACGTTTTGATGTCATTGCCATATTTTAAAATGGTTGGCTCTGGTAATTGTATCTTATCTTCATGTAGCAACAATACATCCTGTGTAAATTTAGATGTATTTAACTGTTTCTCTGTAATTATAACTCGTTTAAACGGGCTTTTCATCGAACCTATATTAGTTAAATCTTTATAACTTCGGTTGAATTGTTTTTCTTCATGGCAAATGAAATATGGATTATTCATATCGCCATAGGTTAGCATACGCTTAGTTCGTTCATTATATTTATTCATAATGAACTCTTCAATCTTATTTGAAAACACTGACGCGCCTTTATATAGTAACTCATGTTCGCTTGATTTAAAATAATGAACATAATGAATTGTAAATATATTATCAACAACGACTGAATACGTTAAAGGTTTGCATATATTTTCAACAATCCTTGTATTAAACCAGTGTATTTTATCCCATTGTTGTATGATGTTCATAATTGACGCATATGACGTTACTGCCCATATAAATGGGCTGTAAAATGGTATCTGCAGATAATTATGATAAAAATTTGCACCAATACAATTTGTACTAATTATTATTGGAAATGACATTGGTTACTCCTTTATGTTTGCCATGCATGTTCGAATAGATTCCTCTATTGGTCGTGTGATTGTGGTTGACATTGCTTTAATACAGTCATGGAAAATATAAGGAACATTACGGTGTACTTCAACTATACGTATTTTCTTTTTCAATGCAAGTATTCCATAATATACATCATCATGATGCGTTTTCAATATGTTATCGCATAAATTTCGTATACCACTATCACCGAAACAGTTCGGTGGATATAATGCCGCAGGACCATGTTGAAACGTTAGTTTGTAATATTTAAATAATTTATATGTACATATTGATTTTTTGTTATGCATCCATTTCTTATACAATTCATCTGCGTAGTTACATGTATATATACAATCATCATCTGCGCTAATAATCGGAACCGTTGGGTATTTATTCATTGTGAACAATATCTTTTTGAACGCCTTGTAATTTTTCTTTACCCACAATAATTCTATCATTTTTTTGTTAACGAAAGCCATCAGTCGTTCAGGCAAATCTTGTTCAAATCGAGGAAATTCCTCTGTGCTTAATACAAGAACAATATGAAACTGGGGACAATGTTTAATTAAACTAAATAATGTTTTCGGTACTGTGTTTATTCTAGCCTTCCATGTTGTTAAGCTAATTACCGCTTTCTCCCCATTATATGGTTTTCCTGAGCATTTATAAATGTCGTTTATTTTAGCTATCTTCTTATCAGAAGTTGTTACTTCGTGTAGTTTTTTCTTTAGAAGCAAATAAAAACGTTCTGCGTTTTCCCGAGAGCGGTATCCATGTGCTGACATCGGGCAACACTCATCGTGAAAGATTATTTCGGTCGCATTGAAGTCGCATCGTTCAATCGTCATTCCCTGTAATTTTAACAAGGCGGACACATATGCGTCGTCTTCATAACATTGTGTACTTATGATTTCGTCTAAGGTATTGAAAGGCAAATCACCAAATGCACATGGAGGGTATAACGTGGCTGCCCCTGAGCCAAGCCAATATCCATTCATCCAAGTTGCAACTCTGCTAATCAGAACATTCTTACGTGAGTTCCATTGTTTATACAGTCTCTCAGCAAAATTTACATTGTATATACAATCATCATCTGCGGTGATTATGGGAACCGCACGATATTTATTCATTGCAAATATCCATTTTTTAAAACTTTTGTAATTTTTATTTACCCACATTAACTCAATTAACTTGTGCTTCACAAAAGCATTCAATGTTTCTGGAAGGTCTTTGTTCATAGATGGAAATTCATCTATGCTCAACACTAAAACAATATGATAGTCTTTACAGTGACGGATAAGGCTAAACAAGGTTTTTGGTACTGTATTTATTCGAGCCTTCCAGCTGGTTAAGCTTATAACCGCTTTTTCACCGTTATATAGCTTTCCGTATGATTCTGTTTGTGATAACATGACAATTCAATATGTGATTATTGGTCTGGTTGTTCGGTAAGCAGTTGTGTCATGAATGATTCGAAATCATGATTAAAGTCACTCATTACTTTACTAACGGCAGCACTATTTCCACCGTTATTGAATTTCGGGTCCGCGTATGTAGGTGTCGGATGTTGTGAGATTACCATCTGCTTTTGTAATCTTTCCAAAGGAGTACCTGTACCGAACACAAAGGTTGGCATGGATTTCTGCCTTGCAGCGTATGCCGCCGAATCGCGTTCGACCTTTGTCGGAAGCTTAGGGTTGGTAACGGGCGGGATGCCTACATGGGGTGCGGTCTTCATTTTCTTCAAAAGTTCATCAAGGAAGGATGACATATTTGATTTCTCCTTAGATATTGCTATATTGTAGTTTATAATATAAACTGAAAGGTAACGTAATCGAGTACATATGACAGAGACGCTTTGCTGGCTTTCGGGCATCCTCGGGGCCTTCTTCTTCGCAATCAACCTCGCCCCCCAGATAGTCAAGTGCTACCGAACCAAGTCGTGCAAGGACATCAGCCGCATGTTCCTTGTATTCGCCTTCTGCGGGAACATATTCAGTGCCGTGTTCGTCTTCTACACGAACATGAAGACGGGGCTGTGGCAATATCCAATCTATTTCAATTACGGAATCGCCACTATTCTGACCGCAGTCCTCACAATTTTGAAGATTCGCTACAAATAGGGCTTGACAGACACAATTTTATTATCTATATTTTAAGCAGGAACATACAAACATACAAAGGATGCCAACAATGAAAAATACTGCGATTGAGAACTTCGGCGACCTCCAGCCTGGATGGACGGTCAAGATGGTGACCAGGGACCGTGCTGAGGGAGTAGTTGGGCTCGTGGTTGCTGTCGTCAAGAGAGTAACCAGGGAAAAGTCGTCTGGATATATCAAGGTTACATTTACGGACTATCTCGACGTAAACAATACGGAAGGTGTTGTTAACACTCATACGCTCCGACTGTGCAAGGGTGACCTCAATGACAGAGAATGCACTTGTGACGGTATGTTCAGTCATACAATTACCCGTTGCACAAAGGCCGCATACAAGGAAGCCGCCAGGAAATTACGGAAGCGCCACAGGAGATGGGTATCAGAGTTGTCCACGAGTCTGGCCAAGGCGAAGAAGGATGTCGAGCGTTTTACCGTGGCACTGGCGGAAGAACGTAGGCGCATCGAGGCCCTCAACACTCGGTTCGGAATCTAAGGGGGTCACTATGGAGAGAGAAACTTCAATCAAGGCCGTTTGCACCAGCAACGAGTACAACCATTGGGGAAGGACTGACGACCCCAAGGACTTGGCCGTCGGCAAGGAATACACGGTAGACTACGTGGTTATCCACGGCAGTTACACCCAGACAATCCTGGTAGGAGACCCAGAGCACGCATACAACTCGTGCAACTTCGATTTCTTCGACAAGGACGGCAAGGAAATCGACATCGTTGAACATTTCCGATTCAAGCTCGGCATTCACAGGTGCTAGATTAATGTCGCCTGTAGGCCATGAAACAGGCTATGAAACAGGCCATGTAAATAATTCATAAGGAGATTATCACAATGTTCTATATCGAAAGAAGCTGCACGGGGCCTTTACTGTGTAGCGACACTCATTACTGCTTGGGTATGGATTCTGAGGGTCTCGGATGGTTCAGTGACGGAAGCAAGGCTATTGCCTTCCCGACCAAGGAGGAAGCAGAGTCGTTCTGCAAATCGCATAAGTTGAACCTTGACGCTGACAAGAATGGCTATGAACCCCGCTATGTCATCGTGGAAGAACTCCGTCTTCCCGAGGTTCAGGACATTGCGGCGAAGTACGGTGCATTGTGGCACGACAACGAACTGTTCATAGTCTGGGGAAAAGAAGATTACAGGGTCCAGATTGTGAAGAACACGGACGTTGCGACGTTTCCGTTTACAGCTTCACAAAAATACGAATACGTTGTTGGGGCGAGACTGGTCAAGACCACGCATGGCCGTAATGCCTCAAATACAATCATCGAAGAGATACACAACCCTAGCTACAAACAGCTTGACGAGTTTGTGGCTAAGTGCGTAAATGAACACAAGGCGTAAGGAGGCTAAAATGACGACGAACGCACCGAACAAGTGTAAGCCATTGAAGATGCCGAAGAAGGCTTCTCCCGCACCTCCCCGTATGACACGTGTTCCGTTCTTGAACATCTTTAAACTGCAGGCGGAAGTCAGAAGGCTCCGCAAGGAAAACGAGAATATCAAGAAGGGATTGCCCGTATGGAGGAAGGCATCTGGTCTCGACAATGTCGATGACAACACATGGTGCATCCTGTACAGCAAGCTATACGGCATTGGAATCGGGTATTGGAGCACCATCTACGGCTGGATGTTCCACAAGGAGAACCTCATCCAGACGGCCAGCGTGACACACTGGATGCCATTCCCGGATGAACCAAAGGATTAAGCACAAAAAGGAAAAGCTTCCAACCTGATGTTGGAAGCCTTTTTTATAAGCTGTTATGATTTATTTAGAACTAGGGCAGCTGGTCAAATGATTTGTATCCAGTTGCAGCGTCCAGAATTTTTAGCATTGAATCAGGATTCCATCCGATAATGTCGGTGACTATGTTGATAGTCTGCGGTGAAACGCCTTGTTCGACGAGCTTGTCGTACATTTCGTCCATGGTAAGTTCATGCTCCTCATCCTCCTCTGTGCCGTCAACTGTTTCGGGAGGATTGTCCGTGTAATCATCGAGCTCGTTCATATTGTGGTCGATATCTTGGGTATCGACGCCATCTCCTACACCTTCCATGCAAGCATTTGTTATCTTTCCGATTGCATCGACCTGGCTTGCACTGAGTCCTAGCTGGCTTACACCTTCCATGAAAATATTTACTCTCTTGTCCATATCTGTACCATAGGTGGATTCACCCAATAGTTTATAACCTTCTGGGTTGAAACCATCGGAGCGTTTCGTAATGTTATCGTACTTTATGTATCCATTAGCGTCTCGGTTGGCATCCAGCCGTTGGAACTCCTTTAGGCAATTAGGGCAGAGCAGGCTGCCATTGTATTCCGTCAAGTTGCCATCGCCGTCCCAACCGCAGTGGGCGCATACGGGTGATTTGCTATCACTTTCGGTTAATCCAATGTCTTCCAGTATATCAACAAGGTCATTTTCGCTGTCAACACTCGGGTAGAGAAACTTCATCATTTCTTTCAGGCTTTCCTTGTCAAATGCTCCATTATTCATTGCGTCCAAAATGGCAAACGCACCGCTGAACTTATCTACAAGGTCTGCCGAGAATTCTTTGTGTATTCCCATGGTCTTGCCTGTCATGTACAGTGCGTAGTTCTCGACAATATCCTCCTCGGAATCGTTGTCCATAATATCCACGTCAAGCGTGTCACTTATATATAAGCATATGTGGTGACATGCCTCGTGCCACAGGGTATCGGATACACATTCATTCAGTATAGTGTTGTCCTCATCCCACTCATCATAGTAATATCTTGATATAAGCTCTTCGTTTATGGCTACTGGGGCAACGTGTACATCATCTTGCAACGAAGCGAGTCTTACTGCTATTGCACCTGTTTCTTCGAAAAAGTCCTTACCCTCTTCCGTATCGACCACTTCTATTGACAGTTCATACTTTTCAAGAAACTTGTTGATGATGGATGCTGTTGCCGTTGCATAACGGTTTATCAGAGTGTGAAAATCTTCACGTTGACCCCCATCTTCCGCCTCTTGGAAGATGTGCATTTGTTGCAGGTGTTCTTTCGCCTTCTTTTCGGATTTGTGCGAAGACAGGATTTCACCTGTTTCGTGGCTCTTGATTACCCACTCGGCCAGTTCGCCCTTTGAGTTGCGGTGACCCTTAATGTGGCAGACATATTCGTACAGAGGTTGCATAGGAAATCGCTTTTGCTTTTCCTACAGTTTATACCTAACATGGCAACGTTGTGTCCTTGTTGACAAGTAACATTGACGTTAGCTCTTGCTGGCTTAACGTGAACGGAGGGTAATACTTGTTCTTGTAGTATTGCCTCGGCCTGTTCCACTTTTCGTACAGAAGGAACGGCATGAGAACACGTGATACGAAACGGTAGGCCCGAATCATCCTGGTTACGAACGGGCTGTGGAAATCCTCGGGGTACATCTCGTTGAGCTCTCGGTACGCTTCCTCGTCGGAAACCTGTTCGCCATAGTAGTCCCCAGTGATGCTTCCGTAGATTTCGCTGAAATACAAACAGGTTCGACAACAGGATGTTGCATAGCGACGGCAACGGTCACAGACGTTCATTTTTCAAACTTCTCCTTCAATTGGAGATAGCGCTTGTACTCGTCTTCTTCTCGTGCCTTTGCGAGGGCTTCCTCTTCACGGCGTTCCTGCTCTTCCTCTTCACGCCGCTTCTGTTCCCAGTATTCCTTGTGCCACTTCTGGAACTCCTTGACAGCTTCTTCCTTGTCGCCGTCAAGGTACTTCCTGATGAGGGAACTCGGGACAGGGAAAGTATAATATTCTCCCTCTCCCATAATGACTTCTTCTACACAAAGATTGATAATTTTGGGTATGGAACCTTCGGTAATAAGCCCATCATATTCCAAGTCCTTAAAAAACCAAGTGGCAATGCGTTCGCCACTGGGCTCGGCAAAAAACGCATCTACCATCTTGTCAAGCTCGCTTTCTACTTCGTTGACAATTTTCTGTGCATCTTGGTATGCTTTAAGTTTTTCTATGCTGTTCATATTAAATCCTTGTTTATTTGAAGTACGTTTTCCAAGCACTGCGGGTGTTCTTCACTTGGAATACACCCCATCCATAAGTAGTCGCACGAAGCGGCTTGTTGTCGTAGTCGTCGTATTCGTGATATTTCTTCCTGTAGTGACGGAAGTAGCGTTCCATTGCGTGCCTTGGGCTTGCCGCACGGACTACAAAAATGGGGTAGTCAGTATCCCAGAACGAGCCGAACAAGTTGTGGCTCCGTCGGATTTCATAAACGTCCCAGGTCTCCACCGCTTCACGGAGACGGTGGAATGCCATCTTGTTGTCACGCTTGACCAAGATGACGCCAACGATGATACTTACCACTACGGACACAGTTACAATTGCTGCTATCCACATATATCTATCTCCTTATTTGTGACTGATTGGTTCTTTGTAATGATGGACTTCCACCGTTCTCTTCACCGTGTCAACGATGAGCAAATCAAGGTTGGAAAACGCGAAGCCCTTGGAGTTGATGATGTCGTACGCACTGATGCCCGCATTACCGTTCACGTAATGATAGATATAGCGGATTAGCATACCGTGCGAAATTGCGATTACGGCGTTCGTGCTGTTCTCGTGACGGATATCGTTTCCCATGTCGTGCAGCACGATTTTCGCCCGTTTCTCCATCGTGGAAGCTGGGAGGAACACCAGCCTGTTGAACTCCTGTTCCGTAATCTCCCAGAACTTCTTGTTCCCGAGAGCCTTGCAATCGAATTCGCCTAGGCTCGTGGTCACTTCGGTCGGGAGACGGTCGAACAGCAGTTTCGCCGTGCTGATGCAACGCTTGGTCGGGGAGCTGACGATAACCTTCCTGTCTGCCTCTGGAATGAACTTGCCGACACGCTCTTCCCAGTCGTCTGGCTTGTCATAGAGGTTGATATCGGTGTTTTCGTACCCAGCAACCATCGAACCCGACAGGTTTGCCGAAGTAGGTGCATGCCTGATGAAATAGAATTTCATGCTTCCTTCTCCATCATTTTGTCATGATATTCGCACAACGCTTCAAGGTCCTTGTCGTAACCGACATCCATAGAGACGACATCATTCATGTCCAATGCGGCCACCTCTTTGAAATTGTCACCTTCCTTTACATACAGCTTTGGCAAGCAGTCGGAATATATGAATTTGCTTCTATCCGACGGGTCCACCCTGCAGTCTACGCCATAGAACATCTTTCCGCAGGGGAACAGGGCGATATACCATTTGCCAGTGTTTGACGGTTCGATAACGAGGTCTGTTTCACGGTTGTAAATCAGTTCCTTGACGATATCCTTCTTAATCCACTGGCAGAACATGTAGGCTTCTTTAAGCTGCTTGCCCCAATTCTTGGTTAGGTCAAAATTGTAGTAACTTTCTTCGCTCAACATATTAGCCATCCCTCTGCACCACATCGTCGTAGGTATTGCACGGTTCAGGAGGAGGAATTGGTGCCCCGCATGAGGGGCAGTAACAGATACGCTTGAAATGGGACAATGCGGCCTGGTTGAGAGCGTCGAGTACATCCTTCGTGTAGATGAAGTAGCACGGCTTGTTCCCTGGACGGAATGCACCATCAATCTCGAAATGGTAGAGCGTGCTGTGGTCATTCACGTTCTGCAACGGTTTGTCTTCGGAAAGGAGGTATAACCCAACGCATTGTTCCCCGTCTGGGATGACGGGGATTTCCTCTGGGAAGTGGTGAACTGGGATTGACGACTTCATTGCTTCGAGTTCGTTGTACTTGTGGGCTAGCTCGTTGTACTTGTCCACCATTTCATTCAACTTTTCAAGTTCCTTGTCGGCCCTCTGAGATTCTTGGCACGATTCGCACCTGCTTACCTGGAAGGCGTTCGCGGACCCCTGCAACGCGATGATGTGCTCCTTCAAGTCGTTGTTTCTCTTTTTGAGCTTTTCCATTTCTTCCAGGTCGTATCGGTAGCTTTTCAGTAGGGTGATGATTTCTCCTTCGGTGGCCACACCGATGTCCTGTTCGTCGAGAAGGACGGTTACGGCGTCGTCGGTATGGGCCTTACGGTATTCGTCAACCAGGAATTTAAACACTTCGTGGGAAACGAGGACGCACTTGTCCATTGTTTCAATCGCATCTTCAAGCGAGCACATAGGGAACTCCGTTTTTGTTGGATTATAGGTTAAGATAAATATATTTTATTGATGTATTTTTGTCAAGGGTAAAACCATGCTTCCGTACGAAACAAATGAACCCAAATTGAAACCAGTTTTCCAGACCGAAGGTCACAACCCCGTGTTCCAAGCCGAGTGTCACGACCCGGCCATTAGCGCCGAGTGTTACAACCCAGATATCAAGGCGGAAGCCTCCCCGTTCCAGCCGATGCCGAATGAAGAATGGTAGGATACCTTGCCAAATTCGGAAAGAATGACTATATTTTTGATGATTACGTGCATTTTAAACTGGATTTAATTTATGATTATCATTGACCCGCACCCGTTCGTGTTCAAACAGGTTAAGGCTATGTTGAAGGAGCTGTGCGACAAGCCGAAGTACGAGAAAGTCATGGTCGTGCTCGGTTACAACGTGATGCCCTGCTCAGAAGCCATTAAACTCAAAGAAAAGCATCCTGACTACAAGCTAATCGTATACAACCTCGAACAACTCTATGTTGGAAGCCCTTGGCTGAACGCAAACACGAGGGGATGGTTCTCACGTGCCGACGAAATCTGGGACTACAACTTGGAGAACATCAAGTTCTTTTCCGATACACTGGGTTACAGGGCTAGCTACCACCCGATTAAGTGGGTAGAAAGTTTGAAGACAATCGAGAAGGTTAAGCCCGAGAATATGCTGTACGATGTCCTGTTCTACGGCGAGGAAACCCCACGAAGGAACAAGCTCATAGGCTCGATGCGTGCCGCCCACCGTGAATGGGCCATCATCACCGCAACGGGCGTTACTGGCCCCGCTCTAGACTACCTGATTGCCCACTCGAAGATTATCCTGAACATCCACGCCTTCCCGCAGTACCAGTGCCAGGAAATCGTCCGAATGTTCTACCCGCTAATCAACGGAAAGTGCATCGTCAGCGAACCGTCGAAGAACGACAACTATGCTGGCGACTCCGTAGTCTATTCCTCCTACGATAACATGATTGAAACTGTGAAGGGTCTTCTCACCGATGGCAAATGGATTAATGTCGCTTCTGAGGCGTCTGACAGGTTCCGCAGACACACCACAAAGTAGTGAGCCTGTCAAGGAAATTAAGCCTCCACGTAAAGTGTACAAGTACACTGTCATCGAGTGTATCCTGAACGACTATGAACCAGTAAGAGAAGTCAAGCATGCCAAGCCAGAGGTTCATTACCTGCTGATAACCGACAGCAAGAAACTGAAGAGCAAGACATGGGATGTCCACCACATTTCGGAATACCCTTGCCTCGACGAAATCAAGGATTTTATCGGCATTCTTAACTATGTCCGTTATCATCCGTTCGAATTCGCCGACACAAACGTGGCAATCTATATCGACGCAAGCATGTTGATTAACAAGCCGCTGGACAAGCTGTATGAAGACTTCGTCAACTCCAACTCTGATATAGGGCTTGCCATACATCCTTACAGGACGAATGTATACGATGAACTTCATGCATGGCAAAGAGCCCGTGGACTTTCCGCAGAGGATGTGAATGCACAGATGAAACTGTTTGGCAAGACGGCGTTCAACAAGGCTGTCCTCTTCCAGTCTGGCTTGATTATCAGGCGGAATGTAAAGATTGTAAATATAATCGACGACATCACTTGGTCTTTCCTGAAACTTACTGCGGTTGACTGTTATTCCACAAGGCTCGACCAGACCGTTCTGACCTATGTGCTTGCAACTTATTTCAGCGGAGTGAAGTTTTTCCTGTTTACGCAGCACTTAATTCAATCGAGTTATATAACGTGGTGCAAACATGGTTCAGACCAACCAATTCTAATCGACAAGAGATACTATATCAGACCTTCCGTTTTTGGCGTATATGTTAACCCTTATATGATTGAACCTTTGTCGGAACCCGCTAAAAATAAGATAATTTAACGATGGCTGAAACAGGCTTTAAAGGATACTTGAATGCAGTTTGGTGTTATTGAGAAGAGAATTACTCGTTTATGGTGCAAGACCCCCGCTTTGCTTATTGGACCCCCTGGTATTGGAAAGACGCAGTTCTGCCGTTCCTTGGCCAAGATACTTGGGCTGAGGCTTGTAATCCTAGATTGCTCCCAGTCAGGCGACTCTGGTGACCTTATCGGTTTGTTGGAAATTGAGAACCATGTCCACCACCATACGAAACCCGACTGGATGGACAGCACTGAGCCTACCCTAGTGTTCATCGACGAAATCAACAGGGCGAAGGGCGAAATCATCGCAGCCCTCATGAAGCTGTGCTCTCCAGAACAGTCGTTCAACGGTTTCACCCTTCCAGAAGGTTCCCGTGTAGTTTTGGCAATCAACCCATCAAATGTCGATTCTAACCAAGTAATGCCGCTTAACAGGGCTCTCTTCACACGTTTTGCCCGCTATCACGTCGAAGTCGATGCGAAGTATTGGGACAAGTGGGCGGAAAGCGCTGGTATCAGCCCGATTGTTCGTCGTTTCATTTCATCTCACAACAACGCTCTTTACGTGGATGACACCGAGGTTGACTCCGAAGACGAGAACACGGCGAACCCACGTTCGTGGGAAAACTTCGCCCGCCTTTTCGACAATGCGTATAAAGGCGGCGATTATGTCGATGTGAACGGAAATCCTGTTCCTGGCGGAATGGAAACCATGCTGATAGATGCCACGTCTACGCTTGGGCCCGATATGGCCAAGGTGTTCACGGAATGGTTCAGAAAGAACGGCAACACCCTCGATGCCGACATGGTTCTGAAAGCGAAGGAAAGCGACTGGTTGGCTTACAAGGGCATCATCGACGCTATGAGCGTTCCGCAGTTGACACAGTTGAGCGACGCTGTTATCACAAAGATTTCTAACGCCTACGAAAATGCAAAGCAGTCTAAGACGATGTCACTGAACTTCTGGTATTTCTACTTTGCCGTACCTCCCGAGATACGGGCCCAGATGTACAACTTCCACCTGATAGACCTTGTGTTCCAGATTTCCGAAAACAAAAAGAACTGGCTATCCGTCCTTCGTGAACATGTCGGGGACCAGAAGAAGGCTGCCCTCAAAGCCAGCTTTAGTGAATTCAACCAGGTCAACTGATGTCGGCGCTATACAAGATAGAACAGGCTAAGATGCTGCTGGGGTCGGTGAACGCTCCTGCACTGTGCTACATAAACATGGCACAGCCGCTAATCGAGGACGACCGAACGAAGACGCTCATGCTTGATGCCCACATGCCCGGCCAGCTTTATCTGGTTGCGAACAGCCGTTGGGTGGATATGATGGACATGAGCGACCTTGCGAAAATCCTCTACATAGAGGCTTCCCGCATTGCTTTGCACCATGTCACCAAGCGTGCCGTTGACAACAAGTTCAACCTACTTTCTAGCGACATCATCTGCTACTCGATGGCGAGGGGATGTCTTACCCTGACAGGAACATCTTTCCCTGACGCTCTCGACAAGAGCAAGGCTAACATCTACTACGAACAGGGGAAGGTTCTGTACAAGAACGAGACTGGAAAGGAATGGGACGGTGACTGTGATTACCACGAGAAGGTGGCGATGTGGATGGAACGGGCTGCAAACAATTCCGATGGTGGCGACCAAGATGATTCAGACCAGTCCGAATCCTCAGTTGGAGAAGGTGAGAACAGCGACGGGCCAGGAACTCCGCAGGAAGCCCTTGAAGACTACTTCTGTGACTGCACCCGTTCAGACAACTGGACGCCTAACGAGACCGTTGCCAGCGACATTGCGATGGAGACGAAGCATCTGGAGGAGAACGGTGGGTTTGATGGGACTAGCTGGGGTCTGAGCGCTGGTGACATCCTGATGAAGATACTTGCCGCACAGAAGCCTCCCGTTGACCACAGGCGTATCATCCGTTCGTTCATAGGCACGGTGGTCTCGCAGCGTACGGAATCGACGAGAATGAGGCAGAACAGGCGGTACAACCTTCTTTTTCCAGGTCAGCGTTCCGTATATGATTGCAAGCTTCTCCTTGCCGCAGACTCGTCTGGGTCGATGTCTGACGAAGACCTTTCCGCAGCGGCCTGCCTGATAGCCAAGATTGCCACGGGGAGCCAGATAGATTTCTCGTGGTGGGACTGCAAATGCACCCTCCCGATGACTTTCAAGCCTGGAGGTTCCCGCAAGAGCTTCGATGTGACGGGACGTGGCGGAACCAACCCGCAGTGCGTATTCGACATGCTCAGGGATAATAAACTTGTGAGGAAGTATTCAGGCATAATCATCTTTTCGGACATGATTTTCGACGAGATACCGAAACCGAGGGAAATCCCCGTTGACAACATGCTGTGGATTTGCACGGCTGACGGGAGCAACCCTCCGAGATGGGTTCCCCGCCGAAGGATTATGCGTTGCAAGGAGATTATGAGCTGTATCAAAAAAGACCCTTGACTTTTCATGGGAAGAATGTATATTTAAATTGATATAGTTAGCTTGTTCGTAATATAGTTAATTAAATGAGGTTATTATGAGAAAGATGTTGCTTATTATTGCGGTACTGGCGGCGTGCGCATTGTCGAAACAGACCTACGATACCAAGTGTTCAATTCTTGTTGCGAACGGACAATCTGTCACATACAGGTGCACAAACGGGATGGATGTAACCCTCGTGTTCGCCCCAGACGTGAAAATTCCAGCCAAGGTTTTCTACGACAGCAAGACTGGTTTCTTCGACCCAGATACCGAAAGCAAGCTTAAGGTAAACGCCAACAAGAGATAGTGTGGTTGCAGCATGAGCGAGACGCAAGAACTTCCAAAGAAGAAGATGTGGTCTACCATATACCACGATACGGCAAACGACAAGATGTATCTATGGTATGTTGACGGTACGACCGATGTACTCCCAGTCAGGCACCGTTCCTATACGAACCGCCTTGGTGAATTCGGGGCCGTAGAGTGCGGGATGAAGGACATCTTCGGAAACGACGTATACGAATTCTACCTTTCCCACAACGAAGAAAAGGAAATCAAGCGGCAGTATCAGGGTTCCACGAACCATTTCAACGAGATTGATATTGACCCACGATGCCGATTCCTGCAACAGCAGTATGAAGGCTATGATATCGAACACCCGAACATCAAGGATATCAACCTTTGCTTTATGGATATCGAAGTGTCAACCGAGGGTAGGTTCCCTGTCCCTTGGTTGGCCGAATATCCGATTAACCTGATTATCCTAAACTTTGCAGATTATTCCGTTCAGTTCGGTACGCTCGATATCGACGAGGCAACTCTGGAAAAGTACAAGGAACTCAACTGCACCTATATCAAGTGTGCGACAGAGCAGGAACTTCTGACAGGAACTTTCAACTACATCAGAGAGCACAATGTCGATATCCTCTCTGGTTGGAACTTTTCGTACGATACCGAGTACACAAGCCGTCGTGCAAAGAAGCTCGGAATTCCTATCAATCTCATGTCGAGAATGCCTAAGGGAAGCGAAAAGGCTTACTTCGACGAAAAGAAGCGTGAACTCCACATTGCTGGAACGGAAGTCATGGACTTCCTCGCGCTTTACAAGAAATACACCTTCTCCGAAGAGCCGAGCTACAAGCTCGATGCAATCGGTGAAAAGGAAGTTGGCGAGAAAAAGGTGCCGCTTCCTGATGGATACCTGTCGTGGAAAACTTACCCGTCGCTGTTCGGCTACTATAACGTGATAGACGGTGTCCTATGTAGAAAAATCCAGACAAAGACAAAGATGTTCGACCTTGCGCTAATGTCCTCTGCGGAGGCACGAGTGCCGATTACATCAGTGTTTGAATCCAAGAAGATGATGGTGGGCTTCGTCCTGAACCACCTTCACAAGCAGAACATGGTGTTCCCCGTTTACAGGCCTACTGCAAAGGAGGAATACCCTGGCGCCTTCGTGTATTCAGTCCCAGGTTTCTACAAGATAGAGGTGTCGTACGACTACCGAAGCCTTTATCCTTCAATCATGATGACTTTCAACATCAGCCCTGAAACAAAGGTTATCAAGCCTATCGACTACGTGCTGACCGAAGAGGAAAAGAAGGTTCTCATCAGGTCGCCTTGGACGCACAACGGTCAGTATCAGGTGTTCTACCGAAAGGATGTGGAAGGTATCGTTCCTCAGGTTACTAGAAAGCTGTTCAACGGTCGTGCCGAACTCAAGATTAAGAAGAAGCAGGCCGAAAAGGACGGTAACGAAGAACTGATGAACATTTACGATATGATGCAGAAGGTTTACAAGGTGCTTGGCAACTCCCTGTACGGATTGCTCGGTACTCCGTTCTTCGCATTCTACGATATCGACAATGCTGCGTCAATTACTGGTTACGGTCAGAGGCTCATCAAGTACACCTGTAAGCACCTTGCCGAGTACATCAATCACGACCTGTCTAAGGACCAGAGGTTCATCAACACGTTCGGTTACTCCCCGAAGATTAACCCAGACTACTGCGGCGAGATTTTCTGGAACGAGGCGAACGTGGACTTCGACGATGTTGAAAAGGCTACCGAATGGGGTTACGACATCACGAGCGACATCCTGCAAAGAAGAATGTCCCACGGTGATACCGACTCGTTCTATGCCAAGTTCGACGACATATATGAAGAGTTCAGCAAGAACCAGGGTAAGAAGGTTCAGATTGTCGTGTATGACGGACACCAGATTATCCACAAGGATGATTTCGACGCTGGCAACGAGATGGCCTACAAGAAGCACTTTGCCCTCATGGCCCATACATACTGCCCTGAGGTCTATGACAAGCCGAGTAACAGGGAGCCGCAGGAAATCAAGGGCAGCAAGTACAAGTTCTCCAAGCTGCAGATTATGTACAAGGACGGCATGATTGCGAACAAGCGGTTCCGTGTCATCATCAACCGTTACAGGCTTACAGACTTCTGCCGTATGCTTGACGCATCTATCCTCGAAGAGAAGCTGGATGAGTACATGCTTGGCTACGCATCGTCTTGGGGATATCGTACAAACGAACTGTTCCTGAAACGTGAAAAGTGCATTTACAAGACAATTGTTACTGCGAAGAAGAAATACATCTGTGTGGCTGAATCCAACGAAGACATTGTGTACCTTGACAAGAAGACACCTGACCTCGTTATCCACCCGCACTACGCAATCACTGGTCTTGAAATCGTGCGTTCGTCTACGACCATGTTCTCACGTGAACGTATGATGAACACGGTGGAACTCATGATGGATACGATGGATAGGGAAACCCTGCGTAAACGTGTCGTAGAAATCAAGGACGAGTACACGCAGAAGATTCTCGACCATGCATACCTCGACATTTCCTGCCCGTCAGGTGTCAAGGAAGAGCCGCCTGAGTACACTGAAATGATTAACTTCCCGAAGGAAGAATTGAAGAAAATCGACTGGCGTAGAAAGGCCGCATCTGTATGGAATTACCTTATCTTGAACGACAAGGAACTCATGAAGATTCCGTACGAGCCGATACACGCTGGCGACAAGATGAAGTACATAAAGGTGTGTGACAACCCGTTCGGTATAACCTCTATCGGTTACACTGGCGATACCGTCCCGCCTCGTTTGCTCCAACTGTTCACACCAGACTGGGAAGGACACTGGAAGGTCACCGTCTCCAACATCCTCGGTCGTCTTTTCAAGGCCGTTGGCTGGGGTGAGAACATCGAGGAAGACCAGACTGAAATGATGTGCGACCTGTTCTAAGGAGTCAACATGAGATACAAAAAATATCCAGATTACAACCAGTCTTTCTTCGGAAAGACGGCTGTTGGCGAAATCGCATGGAAGTATCGTGACAAACACCCGACGGTCTTCATCAAGTATAAGGGCGTTGGGCATACCGCCGACGACCCATGTATGGAAGCATCGTTCAGCCCTGTTTCACATGATGCGATGGGAAGAAACATCCCTGATGATGTCAGGCGTTTCTTCTTCACGCTCGATAGGTTTGTTGCGATATATTCTGTACGAGTTGAATACGACGGTTCAGAACCGAACGAACGTTTGACAGAAATCTATTTTGAAACCGATTTCCCACACTAAATAAAAGAGGCGGCCCGTTCGGACCGCTTCTTTGTTGCATTGAGTTAATTATTGTTGTCCTTGGCTGAAAGACTTCTTTGCTGCAGCAGTCATTTCCTGTACTTGTTTAATGACACTAGAAATCTTTTTTGCCTGTTGCAACAGCGTATCACCATCAGAATCCTCAATTGCCTTACGCATGTTGGCTGCGATGGTGATAAGTCCTGAAAGTTCCTGTACGCAAGCATCACGCTGTTCCTTTGTCATGTCGCCAGAATGAGCACGCTCGTAAGTTTGAATCTTTCTTTCCATTTCATTCGAGAAATTATCAACAAGCTTAGTCCAGTTCACTTTGTACTCATCCTCGTTGAGACGGTGAACGCCGTGCATGAAGTTATTTATAACACCTTGTCTTTTGATTCCCATGAACTCAAAGAAGATTTCAAGAGAAGTCTTCAACTTGGCAGTGGAGTCATTGACAAGCCTATCGATTTCGTTTTGTGCAGCAGCTTGGGTATAGTTCTCTTCACCGTTTTTGAATTTTCTTATGATTTCTTCGAGTTTAGCCTTCTCATCGGCATCGAAAATCTTAGTGTTGCTCGTGTCGAGATAGTCGTCTACATTATCGCTTAAACGTACATTCTCCGTTTCCTGGTCTTCTGGGCTCATCCACTCTGGATTACTGTCCTCCTTAGTGAAGTCCAACTTGATTCTGTTCAAATGGTACTTCTTAGTAGCCTTTTCCTTTAAGTAATCTGAAAGGAGTGCTGCACTGGGTTGTTTATCACCGCAGAATTCCTTGAATGCAGCATCGACATTTGCCATTCTCTTAGCATCCTCGTCGAAATCACTATCGTTCAAGTCATTTAGCAGCGTATGAATGTTTCGTATTTCATCATCGAAGTCTTCAACTTCGTCATAAAATTCCTGTCTGGAATTTGCCAAGTCGCTACCGTCTGAGTATTCCTTAAGACGCTTCAACATCTTGTCAAGAATGTCTTCCATATCCTCTTTGACTACTTCAAGCGACTCTTCATTACGGCTCCATCCAAACCACGACTCTGTGGTCTTAAGATATCCACGAAGATGAGGGGGCAATTTTTTATCCGTGCATTCCGTGTAAAACTTAAGGAATTCACAATACAAGTACAGAAGTCGTATTGCGTTTTTCCTAATCGGCCAGTCGCCCTTGTTATCCTCATTAAGTAGAAGACAACTTCTATACTCACTTAGATTAAGAGAGGCTGGTATACCCTTCAGTTTGTCGATTACCTTGTTCCATCCAGCGATGTCATCGTTCATGGTTGCGTTGGACATGAAGTTGTCTTTCGTAAATCCGTACAAGCTATCGTTATCAGACGTTGACTTGAACTCGTCTTTGTTTCCTTCTTGGGAACCAGCGGTGTTCTCTTCTGTTGACACTCCACCATCTATTTCATAATAGGTGTATGTGTCGTTCATTTCTTCATCGCTCAGGTTCTTTTCTTTTTTGATTTCGTAGACTCTCTCCCTGAGTTGGTCAAGAGTGTACTGGTTGGGGTCTACAAGCTGGTTTTCTTTTTTTGTTAGCAGTAAATATTTCGTTGCCATGGTATACTCCTTACTTCTTAACTAAGTCCATAATTTCTTTCTTGCCTGTTTCTTTCTCTGTACTCGGTTTGGATTCAGTAGTTGAACCCTGCGGTGCTACACTCTTTTTGGAAACAGTGTTGGAAACCTGTTGCTCTGAATTCGTCTGAGTCTGGGCATTAGCAGGTTGCTGTTCGGCATTCTTCTGCGTCTGAGGCTGTTCCGAACTCTGCGTTGCAGCCGAGGTGTCAACACATTCGTTCTCTTTGATGTTTTTTCCGAGAGCGAACGTGTTTGGTTTAATCCTCGTGTCGCCCTTTTCTCCATCGCATGTTCCAACCCACCAGTTGTATTGTCTTCCAACATGGGGGAAGACATACTTGCGGAAGAAGTAGCGGGCAGCGGCCCTAGACTTGAAGTAACCGATACGGACACGCCATACGTCTTCACGGGTTGTGTTCTGTGCAAGTCCATCGTACTGGTAGGTGTAAATGCCAGGGATGTGCTTTACTTGTGACAGATACCTAGCGGTTGACATTGCCGCACCACGGTTGTCCTTGTTAAATGAAACAAGGTTGATAACAAACTTGTGAGTTTCGCTGCAACCTTCGCCCTGAATTTCTTGGAAGTCTTTGGGGTTCCATTTATACTGGACTGCTTTCTTCTTCGGTGCGGGAGCAGGTTTCTCTGGTGCGGGAGATGGTGTTGCTGTGGATGCAACGTCTGCATCCGCAGGTGCTGGGCATACAGGAGGACATTCCTGCTGTTTAGGAGCTGGCTTCGGTGCCTGCTGGCGTACTGCCTGCGGAGCGGGAAGCTCTACTTCCTGCGGAGGTGGCGGAGGAGGTTGCTGTGGCTGATGAGCCTCAACGTAACTTTTGTTTTCCCACGGGTCATCATATCTTACGTTGTAAGATGGCTGACGGCCACGAGGGTCAATCCTCTGACGAGTCTGATAAGTATGAACGTCGTCATATTGTCTGTATGCGGCAGTACCTGTGTTACTTTGCAGGTGCCAGTTAGTGCCACCAGAGGTAGGTGGCTTAGGATTGGAATCTGTTGCCACTAGGTCGTTTCCGTTGTAAATGGTATGGGTGCCCCAATTGTTTGACTTTCTTGGGTCTGAGGCAAATGCACCATTAACGTAACGAACGCCATTTGTGGTTCTACCGTAACCAAATTCAAACAGTGCCTTGTGTGCTGTAACGACAGCCTCGACAAGAGCACGTGGAGCGATTTGGCTGACTGCTTCAACAAATGCTCTCATGCGTAGTTTCGCCATTCTCCTTGGGGTTGCTACACCTTCCATAAGAGCTCTATCGTAATTCTTCATATGATTCATAGCATTCTCCTTAACCCGTTAGATTAGTGACGCATTTTCATTGTACAGGTCAGTTAACATGTTGGCAAATTCTTTCGTGTTCAACGCCTCCATGATAGCCTTTTGGTCGGTCTCGGAAGAGTTGTTGAATTCAGCTAGCATATCCTTTGCATTGGCTTCGTCACCATTGTTCAAGAACATGAAGTAAGCAACAAGGAGTGCACCGAGCAGTGTACCGACATTCTTTCCTGTCGTGCTGTCAAACCCGATGAACTTTGCTACAATCCTTCCTGCTGCGGCACCACCGAGTATTTTAATCACGGTAAGTACATTATTAGAAATGGTTCCATCGCCATCACCCATGTTGAGGTCAACCTCGTCTGGATGTGCGAAAAAGTCATACAGTTTGTAACCGCCATAGACAGCACCGCCTAGTGCAATATACTTGAGGGAGCCCACTGCCGCACTAACTGCTCCTAGTAGTGCAGTGCTGACTTTACCCATCGTGGTGAACTTTTTAGTGAACTGTTTCCAGTACTCAGGATTTACGTATGGCATTGCGTGTGGTGGTATATTGAAGGGGCTTCCGTTAGGAGCAACGTATGGGCCGTTAGGAGCAGCTGCTGGACCGTTAGCACCAACGGATGGACCGTTGTTTACTCTTTCCCCATTATAGAAGCCAGCACCTTCTTGTCTAGCCATATTTAGCCTTGTCTCCATTTCCTTAATTTTAGGTCCGTATTTCTTAGTAATCTCTTCAGTTTGCTGTGCATGACGTGTCAGTTCATTATTTATAGCGGATTTATTGGCATTCAGTGCATTCTCAGCGTTACTAACCCTGTCCTTAGCCGCCTGTAACTGCTCCTCAGGTATAAGATTAGTTTTGTTATCTTGCATGTATTGCAGGTCCTTTTTGGCTGCACTAAACTCCTCATTTAGAGTCTGGTTCTGTTTTAACAGGTTTTGCATTTCGGTTTTGTGGTTAAGGTCTTCCGTTTGCTGGAATGACTTAAGCCTTGTTATCTCGTTCTCCATCGTTTCGTGGCTAACGTTTCTGGAACCTTGTTGCATTCCTGCCTTCTGCATTCTCTCGAACTCTTTTGGGTCCTTTGACGCCTTTACACTGAGGTCGTTCATCTTTCTGCGGTTCTTATCTATTTTGAATTGAAGTTTATCTATATCATTAGCAGTGCCTGGACTAACATTACTCTGGTTTCCGATTCGTTCATAACGGCTTGTTAGGTCTTTATCTTTTTTGGCCAGTTCTTTGAACTTTTCCAGCCTGTTAGTTTTTCGTCCTTCTTTGGTAAACATGTTCAGAAACGTCTTAAAGACAGACCCTATACCTTCCGTGAGAATTTGCATTTGCTGTTCGTCAAGGCTTTCGAAAAACGCCTGTTTTTCCGTGTCGCTCATGCTGGCGATTAGGGATTCCAGGCGGATTTTGTCTTCTGGGGTTACATTGATGGAAGATACCTCGGAAACGTCATCTGCAACCTGCTGGTCTGCAACCGTTTCCAACGAATCGTCAAGAGCGTCCTTGACTGCGTCAGCCACAGTGTCGGCCACCTGTTCGGGGTTGGCACCCTCGAATAATGCGTTGTGGAGTCTCATGACCCCTTCGAGCTGGTTAGCGGAAAGAATCTTGCCTGCTGACTGCTCAAAAAGCTGTTTGTTGTTCATAACTGTACTCAATGCTTAACTGTAAAGAGTTTATAACTTTTTCGTGGAAACCGTTGACAATCTGGAACTTTTTTAGTATTTTTCCGTAAAAAAGGAGAACCATGGAAGAAAAGGTTCCTAACTTATATAAGTTAAACGATATTCTTTGGAGTTCGTTCCGAGATATCTATTTCGAGGACGAGGGGCACCGTTATACCGATTCCGAGGGTAACGAGTATAAGTCCGTGTCTAAAGTAATAGAGGAACTCCACGACCCGTTCAATGATAAGGAAGTCGCCCCGTTTACTGCCGCCAAAATGTCGAAGCAGCTTGGCAGGACGGTTACTGCGAAAGAAGTGCTTGCCATGTGGAAAGACAAGAACGAATACGGCAAGGACATTGGGCACGAGGTTCATAGCGTCATGGAAAACCTGTGGGCCAGAAAGTCATATATGCATAAGTTTAGAAAACGTTACAAATACGACAATATACAGGCAGATTTCGACCGCCGTATACCGAAGTGCAAGGCGTTGTTCTCTAAGCTGTCCGAACGGTATATCCCAATCAGGGTTGAACTTCCCGTTTACGACAAGAAGCATCTCATTTGCGGCACGATGGATATCCTCCTGTACGACAAGGTTTCCGACAAGCTCGTAATCGGTGACTGGAAAACCAATTCGCACCTTGATTTCGAGCCGAAGCCGTACACAACAAAGATGTACGCCCCGTTCGACAACTTCTACGACATAAACTATCATCACTACTGCATACAGCTCAGCATGTACAAGGCGATACTGGAGCTAAACTCGCCACTCAAAGTCGGGGCGATGTGGATATGCCACATTCCAGCGGAGGGTGATGCGAAACCGTACGGAATTATCGACGTTTCCGACGTAATCAAGAGGACTATACTCGCATGACCTTCAACGAGATAGACAGGATGCTTCAAGGTTGCGGGCTTTCGAAAAGCGTTGTGCGGACGTGGAAGGAAGCCAGTTCCAGCACGTTCTATTTCTCGTCTGCATGCGACTACGACGACGCATCGTTCTTGCAAAAAATGTCGCAGACATGTGTCGCAATGCTCAATGACAAAACGCTTCGTTTATACCCGTTTTACAGCCCAGATGAACTCAACAGTCTGTCTGTCAATGATAAGAGTTCTTTCCAGAGCAACATCAACCTGGATAAACTAGAGGACACACCTCAATCCAGACTTGTTCTGGAATTTTATGAGAAATATGCTGGAAACCCCATGTTGAACCGTGTAAACAACACCGTTACCGTAAATTCGGTTTCAATCAACGATGTGACCCCAGGGTTCAAGACGTTTGTGGTTGACATGCTCACTATGCAGCGTAAAATCAGGCAAATCAAGGCGGACAGGATATTATCGAACTTTTGAACGGCAAAGCTGATTCCGCACAGCCAGCACGCCGAGAAGATGCTGAATAATGCGGTTCACCCAATACAAAGGATGCTAAAATGAAAAACGAAGCATACATGAAAAGGATAGCCGCACGGTCTCACAGGACTGTGGGCTGCGACGTTAACAGCGACCTCGGCAAGATTAACCTCCGTGCCGCCCGCCACCTCGAACGTGTCATCAGCAAGTGCAAGACCCAGACGGAAATGCGTCACGAAATGAAGGGTCTCCAGGACAGTGCCGCCTTCATGAAGAAGCGTCACGACAAGGAGTATTACTCCCGCATCGTCGCTGTCCTCAGGGAAGCGAAGGATGCTGTTACTGCGTTCCAGCAGGGCGACATGAAGACCGTGTACACGATACACGCCAACTTCATGAAGCAGGCTGCTAAGCATACCTAGTATTCAACCACGGAGAGTGCGGGTCATCTCACCCGTTCATTTCGGGTGGGATTCCTTGCATTAACTTTATGAGTAAAAACGAAGTAAATATCAACAAGCGTACACAAATCATTCCAGAAGAAACCTGGATGATTCAGGAAGCAAGAACCATCGGACTTACTTTCCTGCATACGACTTCCGATGAGGGTGGAAACGATAATGTCATCTACGTGTTCATCCACCGTTTCAACATAGTCAGGATAAGGTTCACAGTTGACCACAAGAACGGTATCTTCTGCTCTGGACATGTCGAGCAGATTGGACACTCTCACTACAAAGACGGAGAATTTTCATTTGATGCACGTCCCAAGTCTGGATTGGTATTTGCGGTACAGGACGAGAGGGATACCATCGACAAGTTCTTCGCAGTATTGAACAAAAAACTGCTTGAATTCGACCAGAATAATGTATTTTAATTACGAAATTGACCGCTAAATTTAGAGGTATTTATGAAACATGATGACGCTATTTTGGCTGCGGCATTGAGAGAAATTTTCGGACTTCCGTGCCTAGCCGATTTTAATCAAATCGGTTCAAACGACGGGTTTGACCCGCTGTTCGCCGCTATGTCTCCTAGAATGAATAGGAACAGATTCCGTCCATACGGCAAGTTCAAAGATGAGTTGACCCCTCGTGAAACCCCGAAAGCTCCTGCTGGTGTCCAGAGCAATCAGGAGATGGCGAACAAAATCAACGAGCTGTACAACGAGCTTAACCAGAAGGATAGAGACCTGAAGGAGGCCCGTGAGAGTGTCAAGCGTTTGCAGGACAGCGTTCGTGATTTCAGACAGCGTGCTGAGACCGCCGAGTTGAAGTATGGCCGTATGTTTACCAGTTACAACGAACTTTCTGCCAAGTTCAACACGCAGGTCGAGAAGAACAACGAGTTGAAGGTTCAGCTCCAAGTGTTTAACGACAAGGTTGACTACCTGCTCAATCGCATTAGGAAAGAACAGGATGATACCCCTGCTCCAACTCCTCACAACTACAAGAAGTTCTCGATAAACGAGAACGGCGAGATTCAAGGAGAGCCTTCCAACGATGTAGATGCAATCTCCATTCCGCTTTCGGAAGCCGAAGAGATTATCAACCATTTTCGGGGTGTGTAATGGACATTTCCAAGTTCTGCAACGAAGAAGGCGTAATCCCGAAGGAAACGTACGACAGGCTATACAAGGAATATAGCGAAAAGTGCGACAAGATTATCCCATTGGGTGAAAAGTATGTCCTGAACAAGGCTGGCAAAATCGCAGGATTCGATTTTGTCGAAGGGAATACCTTTGTCATCGTCCTCGCATACACGCCGTCCATACCTAGGATTGACCTCGTGATATCTTCGGAGTTTCAACCTTGTATCGTCTTCAATGACATCGACGAGCTTCTGTCCGTGTTGAAGACATTGGATTTCTCCGTATACAAGAAAGAAGTCGTCGAAAAACTAGCCTTTCTCAGAGAAGAAACCATCAAGCTGTTCAAGATGATGCAGGCAAACGACGTTGAACTCCTCCTTGACATTAAGGGAGTGTTTCGTAAACTCGAAAAACATGCCGAAGATGCCAATTATGCCGTAAAAATACAAGATAGGTAGAATATGCTGGTTACTAAAATTTTGAAGCTCTGCCAGGATTGCGGTCTGGAAAACGACCCTGTGAAAGCTGGGTTTGATATGGGCACCACGATGCCGTTGAAGAACGGAAAGTGGAGTGAGAAGAAATACTTCGAGGGAGAGGCTGGATACGCCATGTGCCTTACCGAGAAGCATGTCCCCGCAAAGTATTACGACCGTGGCGGAAACGAAATCATCTACATGGATACGTTCACCTCGGAATCTACGGGAACTTTCATGAAGAACCTCACGCTGTTCCTTCCAATGATGAGCCACAGCGGAAAGTTGAAGTTCGTGAAGCGTGCAGTCGCCTCAGAAATCTACCAAAAAGACCTGATAATGAAGGGTCTTGACGAATCTTTCATTCTAGGCGAAGACTCGTACGAATCGTTCGTACCTGAAATCCAGGTTCCCGAATGCGAGGATGCCGTAGTCGAAATCGTAAAGAAATACATCACCAATGTCGCCGCCGTATGCCGCACACTGGTATAAACTGTAGTTAACTTAATGAGGACTAAAATGAGTGAAATTAATACAGGTTCAAACGGATTGGACATGAAAGAAGTTTTCAAGGAACTTCATGCATTGAAGGAAGCTGCGAAATCTTCCCCCGTTGCCATCTTCATGCCGATTCTCAGTTACTTCGAATGGGTGCCAGTAACAGAAGGTAACCCAGAAACTAGCACCATAGTGTTGGCGTCTCACTACGGTGAAATTGACAATGGATGCATTATCTTCGACCCAGAATTTGTGCACCAATTGTATAAGGAAGGTGATTACGGAACCTTTTATGCCATCGTTGCCACAATGGGCCTTGCTGTTAAATGCGGATACTATTCATACCGTAACGGTGAGGGCGAAGCACATTCATGGGCAGTGAAAATGATGATGGCTCACTCAGGAATTTTTAACACGATAAAGAGTGGAAATCCAGAATTTGATACATCCATTGAAGTATTGCAAAAGATATACGAATGTCAGCCTATACTTGATGGCATCAAACAGACATACGCCGAACTAAATACAAAGAGAGTTGACGCTCCTGATGGAACTTACACTATTACAAGACCACAGTTCGACGATGACCCTAACAACTGGACACTAGAAATCATCAGAAAGTATATCACCTTGACTCTAATGGCTGCTCAACAACCTGTTCCTCCTGCAATCCCTGGGGCGATGACCCAGCAACAGCAGCAAGCACAACAGCAGCACCAGCAAGGCCAACAAGGTCAGCAACAAGCACCCCAAACAAGCAGATGGGGAGCCGTCGTTCAACAACAGCAACAGCAAGGCGGTCAACAGCAAGGTGGCCAGCAGGGACAACAACAGCAAGGTGGTCAACAAGGTGGTGGCCAACAAGGTGGCCAACAAGGTGGTGGTCAACAGAATCCACGTAATATCGCTCAGAACGCAAGAACAGGTGCCCGTCAGGCTATGCAGGGTGCAACAAAATGTGCTCAGGCGTGTGGAAATTCAAGTGAAGCCCAACAGGCGTTGCAGGAAATGAAAGAAGCTGCCAGTGCGATGACTGCGGCAGCGAATCAATATGAAAATGCCGCCGAAGAAGGTGACCAACCAGCAATGGAACAGGCTGCACAGCAGATGCAACAAGCCTCTCAGCAAATGCAGCAGGCTGCACAAAACATGCAACAGGTCATGCAAGATGAAGGCGCATCTCATCCAGCAGCCCAGCAGGCCGCACAGAGAATGCAACAGGGTTCTTCTACGTCTCAGCAGGCATCAAGTGAAGCAGGCTCAATGGGCCAACAGGGCTCAGAAGGTTCTGATGGCCAACAGGGTTCTCAACAAGGTTCTCAGCAGGGTTCTCAACAAGGTTCTTCTCAAAATGGTTCCAACGTTTCACAGCAGGCACAGTCTGCAGCAAACGATGCGAAGCAAGGTGCAGCAAAATGTGCCCAAGCTTGTGGAAACTCCACAGAGGCTCAGGCTGCTCAAAAGCAAATCAACCAAGGTGCGTTTAACCTGGAACAGGGTGCAAAACGGTTCGAGGCTGGTGTAAAGAGTGGAAGTACAACACAACAGCAGCTTGGTGCACAGCAGATGCAAGCGGGCGCACAACAGATGAACGCTGGCGCACAGCAGATGCAACAGGAAATGAAGTCAACTGGAGCGCAAGGCTCGCCTCAGGCACAACAAGCAGCACAGCAGATGCAGCAAGGAGCACAGCAAGCAGCATCAATGTCCAATGAGGCACAGAGCGCAGCAAACGAAGCGGCAGGTTCACAGCCTACTGATGGACAATCTGTACAGCAACAGGCACAACAGTCTGCACAGGATGCTCGTAACGCTGCGGCACAATGTGCTCAGGCATGTGGAAACTCTCCAGCTGCCCAGCAAGCACAGAAGACCGTTGAACAAGGCGCTCAGCAGCTCGAACAGGGTGCAAGCCAGTATGCACAAGGTTGTCAGAATGGAAATACCCAGCAAATGAAGCAGGGCTCCCAGATGATGCAGCAAGGAACCAATAAGATTAAGCAAGGTGCCAAGCAGATGCAGCAGGCTTTGAAGCAAGCTATGCAAAATGGCCAGCAAGGCGGTCAACAAGGTGGCCAGCAAGGTGGAGACCAAGGCGAACAGCAAGGTGGAGACCAAGGCGGTCAGCAAGGTGGTGGCCAAGGTGACGGGCAGGGAGATTCCGATGGCCCAGATATTACCGAGGGTGGCTTCCCGACTCCTAACGGTAAGCAAGGCGGCAAACAGGGTGCCCAGCAAGGTTCTCAACAAGGTGGAGAGCAGGGCGGTCAGAATGGAATGCGGACAGGCCTAAGCAAGTTGCAGGACGCAGCTCAGGGTGCACAGCAAGCTGCCAATAACGGTTCACGTGGAACTGAACAAGCAGGAAACGAAAACGGAGAATCTGGTTCTGACATTGGTCAAGATACGACAGAAGATGGTGGTATCATCCAAGACGGTTCTGCTGGCAATGATGGTACGGAAAGTACATCTGGTTCTGAAACCACATCTGGTTCTGAAGGTAACCAGTCAAATGGTTCAGATAATACGAATGGTGGAAATTCTGCACCAAAACCAGGTTCTGATTCGGACAGCAGTGGCGGTTCATCAGACGGTGGTTCGTCTATCGGTAATCTTGCTGGTGTTCAAGTCAATCTAAAAGGGAACGACCAGCCAATAAATGGATTGAATAAAAACCTAGCAAAATTTGCCAATGAGACTACTACGTTCTCCCATATCCAGGATAAGGGTCTACCAACATCTGGTAAAACCATGAAAGATAACTTGGACGATGTTAAAGAGAACATCAACAGCAACATCAAGCTCAAGTCGAAGAATTCTAGTGCATCAGAGCAGCAACAACTGCAAGAACTCAATGCACTTTCTGACGAACTAAACAAAGGCACTTACGCCGTGAATAACGATGCCAACCTTACTGTTGCCGATGATATACTGAGAGCTGCACAGACAGCAAGCATATCGGCAAATGACGATAGTGATGATAGAAATCCACACAGGCCTACTCCACACTATTTCGCAACAGGAAGCACTGTCATGCTCGACAAAGAGGAGCCAAGCGTGCTTATCGCTATCGATGCTTCAGGCTCAATGTGGTTCCAGAAAAGTTTACTGGTCGGTGCGGCAAATCTACTTACAAGCATTGCAAATAAATTGAAGAGTGCTGGTGTTACATCTATTGATTACGCATTCTGGGATACAACTTGCGATATTCCACAACCGTTCATGAGGGACGATGACAGTAGCATTGCTCAAGACCTTGCTAATGGTAAAAGACCTTCTATACAATCGTATGAAGGAACAAGTCTTCTTAAATCGTCTGTTGGTGGCGGTGGAACAAACATATTTAGCGTTGTCGCCCGTTTGAGTAGGTACGATGAAAACGGTGACCTCATGTACGATGATGACGATGTTGAGAAATACAATTTAAAGTTCGCTGACAGATATAACCTCATTATTATTTACAGTGATTTCGACTTCCCGTCTAATCCTATACCTAGGGATGAAGATGATATCATTGAAAGCTTTGGTGATATTCCTGTGTCGTCGAAGCTATGCTGCGTCTGCTGTGATTCGGACGGCGAGAGGCAGACTCCTCAGGCGTTCAAGGATATGGTTAAGATGTGGATTTCATACGAAGATTGGAAACATGATATTGATATCTACAGGTGTCAACCGTTCGATAACGATAATTAACCTTACCTCTTATTAAAACAAAGCCCGACCTCATCGAGGTCGGGTTTTTTCTATGCTTCCGCATTCTGCAATCGGATTCGTTTTGCGAACTGGTTCCGTGTAAGCTTGATTGCTGTCTGGCAAGGAGTTCCCTTCAAGTGCAACTTGTGTGACATATCCAGCATTTCCCCGAGAAGAGGAGAAGGCTTCACACCGAGCTTCATGAAATCGTCTGCTGTGGCCTCTGCCAACTCCATGAGTTCACGGTACTTTGCAAGCTGTGCTGACAGCTTGCATTCATACCTGGCGTAGTCAAGCTGTACCCCACGACCGAAGTGGTCGCAACGGGCAAGCAACAGAAGGTCTTCAGCATGCTTCGTCTTGTCGAACATGTTGTTGAAAGCGTAGTCAGTAGCATCGTTTCCAACATACATGTTCGGCTGCATGTGCAGAACGGTAAGGTTCTGAACGTATGCTCGAACAGCGTTAGACAACCTGAGACGGTCCATGAAGGAATCGATAAGCGGTTTGGCCGCATTGTCGTGACCATAGGAAACGAGGCGTTGCTTCTTTTCGTTGAAGAACGTCGTCTTGGCCTTACCGAAATCGTGACAAAGGGCGGTAAGCATGAATGCGTACGGGTCATCAGCACGGTTCCTAACCTTTGCTGCCTCGTCGATTACGAGCATCGTGTGTTCGAACACGTTTCCTTCTGGGTGGAACTCAGGTGCTTGCGGAGTGTCGATGAGTGCTGTCAGTTCGGGGAACCAGTAGTCGAGAGCATCCATCTCTAACAACATTCTGAAAAATACCGACGGCTTGTCCGATTTCATCAGGGCCTTGTGCATCTCTGATTCAACACGTTCGCCAGACAGGTCTACAAGCTTTCCAGAAATTGAACGGGATAAAGCGATTGTCTCGGGAGCGATGTTGAAACCGAACCTTGCAGCAAACTGTGCAGCACGGAACACACGGAGAGCGTCTTCGATGTAAGTCTCGTCGCAAACATGGCGAATGGTCTTGCTTGCGATGTCGTTGCAACCGTTGTGGCAATCTACGATTTCATCGGCTTCCACATCGTACATGAGGGCGTTGATGGTGAAGTCCCTTCTGCGGCTAGCCTCTTCCACTCCCATCGACGGGTCTACGGACACAGCGAAGTCGGTGTGCTTGCTACCGATGCAGTGTTCCTTTCTCGGCATGGCAATATCGAAGTCGTAACCCTTGATGCCGTACACGCCGAAAGACGAACCCTTCTTCAAAGCGGGGCTTCCACTCAATTCGAGCAGGAGTTTTTCAATAGTTGACGCATCGAGACCGTGTATCTCGAAGTCGATATCCTTGTTGTCCTTGCCAAGGATTGCGTCACGGACAAAACCGCCTACGACATACGCCTTTCCACCAGCAGATGAAACCGCATGAACGAGTTTCATCATGCAGGACACGTTTCTGTCGTCATTGTTCTTGTCAAAGTATTTCTTTATTTCAGTCATTCGGTTCCTCCGATGTACCGATTTCTTTTCTGAGATACTGGGCTACTATCTTGTCTCCATCCATATTATCCGACTGGTCCATAAGGCACTTTACTCCAAGTTCGTGCAGGTGCATTTCGGCATAGGAGTTGACCTCCGCCTTGGCCTTCACTACGATGTCGCCCATTTCCTCCATGAAACGTGTTCTGAGGAAGTTCAGGTTGGCAACGCTGTTGGTGCGGAAGCACTTCATGTTGTCCAGCATTTCCTTCATCTGCGTCTTGGACATGGGCTTTCCGCTTGCGATGGCATCAGACAGTTCTTTCTCGAAACGCTTGATGCCGTTGGAAAACTCGTCGAAATGCTCGTTCGTGGACTGGATATA
>ODAI010293633.1_pt1 | contig 38400 bp, 42 predicted proteins | sample 1539321 | NCBI WGS metagenome assembly ODAI01 (sample SAMN02144231, study PRJEB22623) | gut metagenome | biome: sheep rumen | host: Ovis aries | place: New Zealand
AACGCATCTATGTCATCTACTAATGGACAACAGATACTTGAAGTTAAAAAGAAAACAGACCACAAAGTATTCTGGATACCTATGACAGGTACTCCGATAAATAACAAACCTACAGATGTATTTTTGCCTCTCCGATTAGTAGGAGGACACTATACCAACAATTTCTACGGCTGGTGTGATCATTATTGTATATATGGAAGCTTCGGACGCGGAGATATATTAGGATACAAAAACCTGCAGGAACTGAAAGACATATTACAGCCTAACATGCTTCGAAGACTGAAAGAAGATATCCTAGATTTACCTCCTAAGATTCATATGACTGAGTATGTCAACAACTCACCATATCAAACTAAACTATACAATAAAGTAGCCGAAAGGCTAGTTGAGGACAGAGAAAATATACTAACTTCATTAAATCCTATGGCGCACTTCCTGCGATTACGCCAGATATCGGGGTCTCCTGAATTAGTAGATTTAGACCTAAGCGTAGACGACAAAAGCTATCTATCCAAGAATGCGAAGCTCAAACGAGTATTAGAGCTACTTGATGATATACTTGCTGACCCTAATGAAAAAGTTATTCTGTTTTCTAACTGGGTAGAGCCTTTGCGAACCTTACATAAGTTCATAAGTAAGAAATATAAAGTAGCAGTGTATACTGGCACAATGTCCGATGCAGATAAGCTGAAGCACAAAAAGGCATTCCTGAATGATCCTGAGTGTAGGATAATGATAGGTACTACAGGTGCTATGGGTGTTTCACATACACTTACAGTAGCACGAAATGTAATATTCTACGACCTTCCATGGAATCCATCTGACATTGAGCAATGTGAAGACAGATGCCACAGGCCAGGAACAACAGACACAGTAAATGTCTACATGTTAATTGCTAAGGATACTGTAGATGAAAGAGTCTATGAGTTAATAAAGGACAAAGAGCATGCATCTAAGTTTATAGTTGATGACTCTTTAGACTTTCATGCACATCCTGAACTTATTGACAATCTGCTGCTACTTAAAGAAAGGAAATAACTGAGATGAAGCGATGTATAATGAGTGCAGATGCAATCGAAGCTGAAGACTTGCTGAAAGAGACTATATCGCAGCTAGAAGATGATTTCGACTATGCTGTCGATGGTATCGCCAAGCTTGCAGCTGACGGAGACACAACCACAGCTCAAGCAATTGCAGAGGACTTAGCAGCAAGCGTAGATTCAATAATTAAACAAGTATCAGGTGAATTAGTTGCGGAGGTAGACACAGATGAAAATAAGTAGACAGCCAGTATGTGGCGGGGCTGATATTTCCGTTCCTTCTGATATATTCATGGTCATGGAATATAGCTCTGACCCAGAAGCAGGAATAGATGGAGATACATTTGATCTGCTATTTAAAGTACATAGCACATCGCTCGAAGATGCAGATACAGAATTAGCAGAGTATTTAGCCGAGCATCCAGAAGATGAAGAAGGCAATCCATATTCAGGTATATATGTCTCTGAATACAACAGCTATTTTGACGACCCTGAATTACCTGTATTTGATTCAATTGCAGAGGGATTTGCATATAATCCTGAAGAAGATTTAGAATTAGATGACTATATTTCAACTGCTACTTATATCGATGTAGACGGCATATTCACAGGGGAGCCTGGTACAGAATGTTCTGATGATGACTTCATTTCGTATTGGCAGGCAAATAAAGACTCAGATCCTGTATTAGTTGATTATCAAGGAGATTTCGATGCATGGTATTCCGACACAGTTAGTCATATGCAGCCTGTAGAGTCAGAAGTAGAGGCAGATGTAGTTGCAGGTGATGACCTTGTCCCTGTAACAGAACCATTAGACGAAGACCCAGACGCAGTATATGCTAGCGATTATATCTTGCTTGATTCTAAGTTAGTAAAAGACTCAGATGGATTCTATACAGATTATACTTGGTATCAAGATTCAGCTGACGGCATGTATGTATTCGTATTTGGAGATCGTGATCTTTATTATCCAGAGGAAAGCGAATTTGATTTCACTACATATGACTACGATGAGGCAGCCGATTGGTTCAACTCATACGACGGCATATATGAAGAGTAAGAATGAAGAAGCAGCTAGTCTGCTTCTTTTTCTTTGTAAAAATCGTTATGTAATCATATCTAGTAAAATTAGGAGGTGCGACATATGGCATCAGTTGAATTTTTAGAAAAGAGAATAGCAGGCAAGCAAGCCGAAATAGATAAACTCAATAAGAAGTTACAGAGAATAAGAAAGGCAGAGGCATCTGGATGGGAGGAAAACAATCCTTACATGTATACCCCACATGACATTGATGCTACTCTAAAGGAAATAGATAGAGCTGAAGCTGGATTGCGTCAGTATCAAGAGCAACTAGACGAAGAAAATGTCAAATCACAGAGTAGAAATGTTCCTGCAATTACAGAGTTCTTAGATAAGTGGGAAGCTCGTTGCCTTGAATTCTACAAAGACGCATTCATGCGATATAAGTTAGCATACGAAGAATACAAGCAACAATATTCTGAATTAAAAAGCAACCTGAATGCAGCTAAGTTCCAATCTCCTGAATATAAGGAGCTGTATAAAGAATTACGCAATCTAGATCATGAATTTAGAAATGATTGGAACTATGTTACTCAGTTCGGTGCTTACTCAATAGATAAATACATGGAAGCAGTAGCAAAAGCTATCGCACAGGAAAAGATAAGAAAGTATGACTTCATTATCGAGCGTGTGTGCAAGATAGTAGGACAGATTACAGATGCGTCTGAGCTGAGCGTAGGCCAAAAAGGAGAGCTGAATGGTATCATTTATGGCACAGACGGGAAAGCTAAAGTAAAGACAATAGGAGCAGGAGGATACAACATCCAGTGCTATCACTTCAGAACAATTATAACTCCTGTAAGATAATCCTTTAATTCATCGTCAAGATATCATATAATATAGATATGTTAACTTAAACATAACATAAGGAGGAATTATGAAAGTTTTCATTTCGCAGCCTATGAATGGCAAAACTAACGAAGAAATCAAAGCAGAACGCCAGGAAGCTATCGAAGTCATCCAAACAAAAGTAGTCAAGGGAGACACAGTTGAGATCATTGACAGCTTTTTCGAGAATGCACCTCACGATGCTGCTCCATTATGGTTCCTTGGCAAGTCACTCGAATTGATGTCAACTGCAGATTTGGTTTGTTTCTGCAGAGGATGGGAAGATGCCCGTGGATGCCGAATTGAACATGAATGTGCAGAAGAATATGGCATGAATGTAATAGAACTTTAGGAGGAACATATGGACAAACGAAAAATAACATTTACAGATGGCACTTACTTAATTACTTCTATATCAAGTGACCAGGTGTTACAGCGTCTTGATCGACTGTCTACGCTTATGGACATTACAAAGGACGCACAGGACGATGTAAGCAAGTCGATATTTGACAAAGCTAAAGTAGCATACGACAAAGTAGAAGACTTTACAGGAGTAATTCGACTTACTGCAGCTGAAAAGAAACACCTGAAGTCTATTGATGAAAGTAAGCTAACAGAAGAACAATCAGATGTAATTCACTTTTATACAATGCCTAAGTAAGATGTAATGGTCCACTATAAGCGATGTCTTATATGTGGGCTATTTCTGTGTTTAAATGAAACCTTACATATGTTTAGAAATGAGGTAGTTTAAATGAACCAATTATGTTTAAATCTCCCTGATAAGCCATATTGCATTCATCCAGGTGATATAGTCAAGTTAGGACGATTCAGTAGTCTTTCTTGGCAAGTATGCTTCGGCTGGTATTCTTGGGGAGGTAACCGAGAGGTGTGCGGATGGTACTTGATTTCAGATAAACAAGAACTCAAACCCCTCCAGAAAACCGACCTCGATGACATATACTTTTTAAAATAACAAGAAAGGCCAAGTAGATCATATGAATCAGGATTACATTACAATTCCAGGGACAAACAAGCGAGTATATGACGGAACAGTTGTAATGCTTCACAGGTTACCTGGAACCAAGTGGATAATCCATTGCGGTTATTACGATTACAATGGTAAAGGGCGAAAAGGATGGTATTTCGCTTCAATCCCTGCAGATTCAGCTATGCCTGTATTTAAAGAGGACTTAGCTGCAATGACAATAATTGAAGAGGGAAGTTGCCCACATCCGCATCCACACCCACACCCACATCCACATCCTCACCCTCACCCACATCCAGGCCCATTTCCTCCTGAACCACCTGCTCCTCTGCCTCCTATCTTTACTGCAAAAGATAAGGAAATGATTGCACGATCAATGATAACTGTAGATTCTCTTGAAGATAGAGACAAGTTAAGCAATCATAACTTAATTGACGGCAAGATAGTGCGAGTAAATGACGCATACGGAGAAGTAGAATACTACGAGTGGGACAGCGAGAATGACGAGTGGAAAGAAGCACAATTAAGTAAGCGATACATCTCCCGTGAGGAAGTTGAAGATCTCGTCAAGGACACTATAGTCCAGATTGATTACGAAGACAGTGAAGGTGCATTAGTACTTACTCGACAGTCAGGTGAAACTACACAAGTATCATTACTAGACATAGCACATTCTCCTGTGTATGCTGTAGATGACTTGCGTCTAACTATTCCTGTATTTGGCAGGGAGGATGTTGTTGTCGACATACCTAGAGACCATACACTTAAGTCAGTTAGATTCGAGCCTCAGTATAGATTACCAGGAGGCGAGCAAGGTGCTGCTATTGTATTTACAATTACCGACGGAATTCTCCAGAATGATTATGAAATCATAATGGATGCTAATCAGATATACAACATATATCGAGGAGATGAGTCTACTACAGCAATTGTTAAAATAGATTCAGATACTGCACACATCTCTGCAGATGTCAAAGTTGCAGCTAAAGAAGGCAACGCATTATCAGAAGAAGTTGACGGATTATATGTTGACATCTCAGGTAAAGTAGACAAACAAGACATAGCCGAAGGATATCTACTTGTAGCCGACGGCAACGGAGGATTCACTTTTGAAGACCCTGGCATCAAAATATACACAGAGGGCCAGTTAGATGTAATTGCAAACAAAGGTGTAGTTACAGCTAATCTTATTTCTTCAGCAATTCAAGCAGCTGTTGGTGCTGCTGAACATGCAATAAGTGACAGATGTGACAGGATTGAAGGTGATATTCGTCTTCTTACTCAATCAGTTGACGCAATTAAACATGATATAACTCATATCGAAAGCGATATAGCAGATATCAGATATGATATGCAGACCCTTATACCAGGGCCTGGCGAGCCTGATCTTATACTAGTTTCAAACACAACAGGTGCAAAAAGATCAAGCAAAAAATTAGGTGGAAATACTCTAACCGAGCAGCCTAACGACTACGTTGCTACTGAAAACGCAGTTAAAGATGCACTTGCTTGGAAAGAGTTTCACAGATAAACATAAACACAAAATTCTATAAGGAGGATACTTCAATGCAAGTAATTTTTTCTTCAGGAACACTTGCAGCGTATAAGGCTATCGCGACAAAAGATCCAGGTACAATCTATTGGACATCTGATACTCATCAGATCTTCGTAGGCGAGAGCGAGTATACAAAGGGCATGGAAGTCCTTGACGCTGCACCTACTTCAGCTACTCCAGGAGAGGTAGGTAAGTTCTACTACTACAACGGCAATTTGTACAACTGCACAGCCGTATCAGGCAGCACAGCTACATTCGTTCGTGTAGCTAATGTCAATGACGAAGGAGGTACAGTTACCTCTGTAACAATTGGCGAAGGTTTAGTTGCAGGTGACGGGACAGATAATCCTATCACATCAGAAGGAACTATTCAGCACGCTATTCCTACAGGAGCTGCTGTTACTGCTGATCCAATCTCAAATCAGACACCTGACTTCGGTGGCAACATAACTGTATTAGGTGCATCTACAGATAAGTTTGGTCATACAAACTTGACTACTCATACAGTTACACTTCCAACTGAAACAGCTATCTCTGTTGAGTCTGCAACAGGTCAGTCACAGACATTGCAGCCAGGAGATACTATCTCAGTCGTAACCAATGTTGAATTAGGCACAGCTGATCAGTCAGTTAAGCGCACAATTACAACATTCACATTACCTGATGATGAAGGTGTTACATACACATTTGCATCTAACCAGGATGGTACTATTTTAGTTACACCATCTGTAGGAGACGCATATAGCGTAGCTATTCACGGATGGGACAATCTTGCTACTAAGGCAGAAATTGCAGCTGTATTCAAGTACAAAGGATCTGTTGCAACTGTAAATGATTTGCCAACTGTAGCTGCTGTAGGTGATGTATACCATGTAGAGTCTAACTCAGCTGAATACGCTTGCGTAACTGCTTCAGACGACGATCATGACGCAGTTTACGAGGAGTTAGGTGGCATTGTAGATTTGTCACTCTACGCACTTTCAGCAGATGTAATCCAGCGTGTAACTGGTGCTACTAACGAAGTACCTAAGTTCAACGCAGATGGTACTCTTTCATCTACAGGATTTACATTAGGTACATCAGTACCTGCTGATGCACTCTTCACTGATACAACATACGATCCTGCTACAACAACTACAGCAGGTCTTATGTCTGCAGCTGACAAGACTGCATTGGATTCAGCTATTCAGGGTGTAAAGGTAAATAATACAGCCCTTACTCCTGATGCTAACAACAATGTAAATGTTACTGTAGCTTCAGGTGCTACTGACGGTACAATTGCAGTTAATGGAACTGATGTAGCTGTAACAGGATTTAGCGATCTTGTAGATGAAATAGGTACAGATGGTACAGCTCAGACTGCTACAGGTATTTACGGCCTTATCCGTAACATAGATGTATCAGGTGATATCGCTGATGCTATTGCAGATCTTGACGCAACAGAGTCACAGACAGCAGGAGCTGATGGTCTTGCATTAAGCATCACAGAGCAGGATGGTATCATTACAAGCATCTCAGGTTCAATTGCATCTGGAACATATTTCCCTAATGCATCGGGTACTCAGCTTGCTAGCACAGTAGCTGCTATCCAGCAGACACTTGAGTGGGAACAGTATCCACCTCAGTCATAATACCTAGTATACAGAAGCCGAGCTGCTACATTGCAGTTCGGCTTTTTTATTACCTTGTATAAGTTCTGAACACCGAAATTAAGTTAATGTGGAGGATTGTACATGAAACTTAAACTAAAATATACTCAATCAAGTCAACTAAGCAATCTGCCAATAGTAGACGGCCAGCTTATTATATTAACAGACAAACCAGGAATGTACTACGACTTAAACTCTACACGAAATCCTGTTAAAGTCGATGTAGAAGACTCATTGTCGTCATCATCAACTACTGCGGCGTTGTCTGCAAAGCAAGGTAAAGCGTTGAATGACAGCTTAAGCAAAACCTACAAGCTGCAAGGAAAGGTCACTCATAACAAACTACCTGCAACTCCAGCTACTAACGACATGTATATCATGAATGATACTTTTGTAGCAGGCTCAAACTTCGCTCAACAAGGTAAAACGATTGCTAAAGGTACTCCTGTAGTATTTCGTGGAGCTTTATGGGATGCATTGTACATAGGCGAGACTGTCGGATATAGCAACACAACTAGTGGGCTATCCGCTACAAATGTACAGGATGCAATCGACGAAACAGCAGGAGTAGAATTAACTCAAGCTGAGTACGATGCGTTACCTGCTGCTCAGAAATCTAGCGGAACATATTACATTACAGACGCACCTAGCGCCAACATATCAATTGACACTGCATTAAGTTCAACATCGACAAATCCAGTGCAAAACAAAGTTGTTGCAGGGGCAATTAATCAGATAAATAGCGATTTAACACCTATTGATGGTACATTAACTTTTGATGGAAATTCGGGCGGAAGTACCTTTCAATTACGCAAAGTTGGAAAACAGGTATCACTTTGTTTTAGGTATCGAACAGGTAAAAACACTAACTTTACTAGTGATAAAGTCGCAACATTACCTGAAGGATTTAGACCAAGTATGTTTATATATATGCCTGTTGTTAAATTTAATAGTGCAGGATTGGTTCCAACGGGACACGGATATGTCAAATGTCTGCCTAATGGCGATGTAAATTATTATGGTGACGCTTTCGCATTTCAAGAATTTATTTTTGTAAATGGTTCTTTTGTTATAAGCTAAATCACTATTTATCAACTAAACTAACTTGGCGTTTAAGCATGGTAAAGCGAGGCAAAAACATTATATCATACACGATGGCGGTAAGTATTCCCGCGCCGAGTCAAGTTAATTTATATGCATACAAGAAAATCAGGAGGAAAACACATGAAAATCGCACATGCATCTATTTCAGAAAATGGAACAGCAAATGGAAGAAAAGGCGACCAGACAGGCAGAGAAGTTTGCATCAGAGACTGGTGGGACTTTGGATACAACACAGTACTTCGATGTAAAGATGATAACATCAGAAACAGAATGGTATCTCTTGCCCAGGATGGCTGCTACAATAATAACATAGGATATTCTCAGTTTAGTAATGGAGGAAGAAATTCACTTCATACTGAACTTCTCAAGAATGGATACAACTTCAAGACAGTAGGTCCTTGTAATACAGACTGCTCTGCTTTTATGACTGCAGTAGCTATTGCAGCAGGAGTTAAGGCACTTGAATATAACGGAAATGCACCTACAACATCTACAATGGTCAATGCATTCGCTGCTACCGGCTTATTTGAAGTCCTTAGAGACAGCAAATTACTTCATTCATCTAGAGAGCTTGCTTATGGTGATATCTTAGTAGCTCCGGGTAATCATACAGTTATATGTATCGAATGGGGACAGGCTTATTTAGACTTCTTCGCAGCACTTGCAAATAAGTCTGCGGAAGCTAAAGCTAATGTATTCTATCAGGTTAAAGCAGGCGGCCATCATTACGGCGAAGTCCGCAACCTAGAGGACTATGCAGGTGTAGAGAATAAGCCTTTTGAGAAGTTAGCAGCTAGACTTGACAAAGGTACTATCGAATACAGATGTCACCTTGTAGGTAAGCCTAAGTCAGAATGGCTCGGATGGGTAACTGGATACAACTGGTGGGACAAGAATAACGGATATGCAGGGCTTGAGTCAGGCGGCCAGATTGACTGCGTACAGATGAGATCTAAGGGAGCAGGCGGCAGGCTCAAATACAGATCTAGTGCAATTGGAAGCACAGCTTACTATCCTTGGGTTGTAGAAGATAGCGACTACGCAGGTGTTTATGGCAAGGCCATGGACAAGCTTCAGATAGTTATAGAATAATCTACTCGAGAGGTAATCAGAAGTTAGATAGCGTGCAGCAATGCACGCTATTTTTCAATACAATCAGATGTTAAGGAGAAAACAAATGGCAGACGGAATAACAGTAGTATCACCTATGTATGGTGGCAGAGAAATAACAAATCGAATGGTATTCTCTGTAATAACTCAATACATACCTAAGGACAATCCTTTCAAAATTCACTTAGTCCTTGTTGATGATTATATTGAGGAGAGAGGAGAAGATAATTCGAGCCCCTACGATTGGTATTTAGAAAATAGCGAATTTCTTGCTATGTACGACCATGACAAGATAAAAATAACATTGCTGAAAAATGACGAACATAAATATCAAGGAGAATCTAGAGAGATTGGATTCAATGCAGGTGACTACCCTTATTTCGTATTGCTTGATTGTGATGATATGTTGCCACCGAATGCTTGTTGTCGATATCTGAATATTATTGACGACGCACTGGAAAAAGAAGATGCAAAGCCCATATCTAATGTCCATGGATTGCTTTACTCCTTTGGAGATAAATATGAAAACAATATACCAGGACGCAGCATTTGGGTTCAGTCAAGATGCTACAATCGAGACTTTATACACAAACATGATATTCATTTTCCTACGGGACTAAGCTCACGCCAGGGTGAAGATTATCCATTTATAAGAATGTTAGATTATGCAGTAGCTCATGATTCTGATTATCAAGTGTTATCTGTTCCGTATGAATCTAACAAAGACTGTCAAGCTACCTGTTTTTGGTTCCCTAATGAAGCATCACTCTCTCGGAGAGATGAACATTATGGTCAGCATCTTTCCGGATGGACAATGCACAGTAGCTCATTGGTGTTAGATTATTTCTTCAAATTCAATAAAGCACATGGAATAGAAACTGCTGAAGATGAATATATGAAGCATGAATGCTTGAATATGGTAATCTATTCATACTTCAATTTATTAGATTTCTTACGCGAAGTAAGTGCAACTGACTATATTCCTTTAGAAGAGGATTGGGACATTCTTCGAACAAGTGTAGATAAATTAAGGCAGATGCTTTTAGATACATATTATCCAGAAATAATATATTCAGATATAGAAGATATGTTATTTCATGTTCGACATAATTCAGATTGCAGACAAGTAGAACCTTGGCACGGCAACTTTTATGATTACATGGATACTCGTTGGGATATTTTAGATGCAAGCTATGACGACATGATTCAATATTGTAAAGGACTTGAATTCGATAGTGCGGGACATGAAATTCATTCAAAGCAAGTCCAGGCTTGGATCGCTCGTCATCAATAAAACACAGCAAACAAAGGAGGATAACCTTCATGGGAAAGATAATTAAAAATGGACGAGTCTACGCGGGGGGGTTAGTTGTTGATTCTGCACTTGATGTAGCCTCTGAAAACCCTATCCAGAATAAAGTTGTTGCAGGCTCAATAAATCAAATAAATAGTGATCTATCCGCATTGAATCAAAATCTTACAGGTTATCAAATACGGCTCACATCTGAGAATTTAGACGATGTAGTCACTCCTGGAAAATATTTCCAAGGTTCTAGTGTAAATTGTACAGTAGCGAGAAAGTATCCTGTTGCTACTGCAGGTTATTTAGAAGTTGAAGCAATGAGTGACAATGCTATTATACAAACTTACCATCCTAGTGCTAGTAGCCACTATCCGGTATCGTTTCAACGACGACGATATAATGGAACGTGGGAATCTTGGAATAGTTCAGATTGGGTAACTTTTGTAGGACTACCTACTAATATCACAATACCAACTACGGGCTATTCGATTGCACTAGATTATAGGGTGTATAGTAGATGTAGAGCAAAAAGAATATTGACTTTCAATGTAAATGAGTTAGCACAACGAGGTTTTGGTGCTTCTGGTTATGCTCAATTTAATTTTTACGAAAGTAATACGGCTGCACTTACATTGAGATGGGAAAATGTATCATCATCTCCTACAGCCTGTAAACTATATTATGAAATAAATGGCACAAGAACAGAACTAGCCACAGGTAATAGAGGGCCAAAGATCCAAGGTATGCTTGGAAACATGTATGTGAATTATCAATTATCACAATAAATAGAAAAGGAAAATAGCAGTATGGGAAAGATAATTAGAAACGGAAGGGTGTATGCAGGTGGACTTATTGTCGATGCTGAACTCGACACAACATCAGAAAATCCTGTGCAAAATAAGGCTGTTGCAAGTGCAGTAAATGAATTAGATAGCGAATTAGCTGAAATGAACACATTACACACACTCACTAATACAGCTGGTAACTGTACACTTAAGTATGTGAGAACAGGAAAAGTTGTCAATGTTTATGTATCTTTTAGACCTGCAGGTAATGTCACAACAATTAGTGGTGTTCCAGCGGCTGAAGAAATGTCCAGAGTAGGCAGCGGTATATTGTATCGCAACCTCAGTATCGGGGGCACTGAAACAGGAGACTACTATTTTGGCGGTTCAACTCTCTACTTTGTGCTACAGAATTGGAATAGCTCTTACGCTTATGGCATAGGATTTACATATATAGCGGATTAAGACATGAAAAGTTTTATTTAATATCAGATAAATTCATATTAGTTATCTCCTTAACTATCCTTTAACTTCGCTATCTAATTGACTAGTCGCACTCGTTACATTGCTATATACTAATACTAGAAATACTTGTACTTCTCAATAAAGTATTAATATCTCTAGTAAACCACTTTTAGTTAGTTAATCGTCTTGTTCGGAATGAAAACAATCTTTAATGCTATTTGATAGCATTTGTTTATGTTTTTAAAGCGATTGTCTTACCTTATAAAGAATAGAGAGTAGATTTGATTAATCTGTGGTCTTAGTGTACTGAATAGTTAAGTAAAAAGGTCTAGATAGTTGGTTTTTTGTAGACCGCACTGCTATCACAATCTGTTGTTGTGTTACGCGATACCAACAATAAGACTCTTCTTTAACATTAGTATCTACGCTAGCACCATTTGTTCCTATGTAATAGTCGAAATATCTATTGACAGTTGCATCATAGCCTCTAACAAAACCCGCATACTTTACAAGATAATCTATATCTAAATCTGATACATCAACAGAATAATAATCACCAGATACGGATGATGTCGTTCCTGTAATTGTTTTCTGATACAAAGGTTTACCATCAATCCAATGCCCTACAATTGCCTCGTTTGTCGAGTAATCGTCTGATACTGCAATTGCTTGAGCAGCGTCAGTATTCTTGATATATTGGTAAATATACGCACCATTTACAATCCTAGTATCAAGTATTGTAATGCTGCTTTGACCTTCACCAATCAAATTCAATTGAATTACTGCAGCAGACATAGGATCTGTTGTCCAAACATTTAAAATATTCAATCTGTAATAACTGTAACTTCCTGTTGTAGTCAAATCAAAACTTTGAGTATCTGAACTGTTCGGGCATGTAGTAGAAAGCAGTACATCATGTGTTGCAAAGTTGTCATTACTTCCCCAAATTTCAAAATCTTTCACAGATGCAGATGCACTTGGTTTGCGTGGCTTTAACTTAATCTTTGCAACTGTCTGAGCAGTAAAGAAATGAACATTCAAATACCCATAATTGTTTGTCGTACTTGCCCAATAAGTTGTATCATCATTATCAAATGCCTTGTAACTATAATTACTCTGATAATCTCCAATAGAAGACACTTCACAAACATCTGATGTGTTAGATGACATAGTAGGGATTAATGATACATCCGAAAATGGAGTATCTCTTACAATCTGATATACTGGTTTACCGTCAATCCACTGTCCGATTATTCGTTCAGATGTACTATACAAATTTGCTCTATTAACTAGCACTGGATTGACGAATTCGTCTCCACTGCTTCCACCTTCAGGCGCGTATAAGTCAGTAGTCTGTCCGTCTACATCTATTTCAGCAATCTTAGTACCGCTCGATAATACCTGTGTTACTGTAACAGCGCTGCCTCCACCTGCATATACTTTCCCGTTTTTAATTATCTTTCCCATGAAGTTAATCTCCTTTTCTAATTTTACTGTATAATATATAAGGGGCTAAAGTAACCTATATTATCTACATAACATATTACAGCAGGATTAGCCTGTTTATAAAACTTAGGAGATTAACAAACATGATACGGACTTTATTAGATGTTGCAAGCTTACTTATTTCATTTTGTACTTTAGTAACACTACTCTACACCTTCTACAAATTTACAAGAAGGCCACACGAAAGTTTACAGGAACAAGTCAAACTACTTAATTCAAAATATGACGAGATATACAAACAGTTAGGAGAGCTAATGGCTAAATCAGCGATGCATGATGCTACTAATGAAGTTATAATTGAATCTACCTTAGCTCTGATTGAGTTTGAGATGCAGTATTGTCTGATGGAAAATAAACAAGTATCAGAAGGACTAAATGATGCTAAAGTGTCGTTGCAGAAATTCTTAGCAAAGAGATGATCACATAACAAATGACACCCTACACAATGTAGGGTGTTTTTTTATTAGCAAAAATCGTTAAATATAGTAACTATAACTACTAAGGAGAATAATATGGCACTAAATGAGCAACAGATAGAAGCTGTACAAAGTAATGAACGGACAATCCTTGTACTAGCTTGTGCAGGTGCAGGTAAATCAACTGTACTTGTTAACAGAATAAAGCGACTTGTAGACGAAGGAGTAAAGCCATGGGAGATTTTAGCCCTTACATTTACGAATGCAGCTGCATTTGAAATGGGAGAGAAATACAGAAGGCTATTTGATCATGAAATTCAACATATGCCTGAGTTTAGAACATTTCACTCTTTTTGCTACTCTTTATTGATCAAAGACAAAAGCATAAGAGAGAAATTAGGTTACACTAAAGTACCTGTTGTATGCGACGACGCTAAGATGAAAGAAGTTTACAAGAAAGCTAAAATGCTAACTAACTGCGATTTGTCAGAAGCAAAGATGAATGGGCAAGTTAAATTGACAGCCCAGGAGAAATTCAAGCTGAAGTTATATAACAAAGCAGTTAAGCAGCAGATCCAGCAAGAAAACATCATAACATTCGACATGCTATGCTATAACATATGTGAGCTATTTAAGAGAAATGCACCTGAAGTTCAGAAATACAAAGAAAAATACAAACATGTACTTATTGATGAATTCCAGGACACAGATCCAAAGCAATTTCAATTCATTAGCTCATTTCCTGAGACTTGTAGTATTTTCGCTGTAGGAGACGCATTGCAATGTCAACCTGCAGGTACTAAAGTAATGATGGCAGATAAGTCACTTAAAAACATTGAAGACATAGTCCCAGGAGATGCCGTTATGAGCTATCTTCCTCAGTACGGATGCTATACACCTAAATATGCAGTTACTGCTGTTGAGCATCATTTTGACAACGACATAGTCGAAGTGTCGACGCAGTCCCATTCATCTAAATATACCAAGTCACACTTAACTTATGCTAAGATACATTTTGAAGGAAATGAAAATGTTCGAGTGATTTACTTAGCAAATAATTCAGAGAAAGGATTCTGGCGAATAGGTGAATGCAGCTTAATTTCAATTGGCACACATGATATTGGGCATATGAATATAATGCGAGAAGAAAGGCCTGATCGTGTATGGATATTAGATGTAATAGATGAACCTAAATCTATGGTACAAAAGCGAAAGCAAGCTTATGCATATAAGTTCGGTATTCCTGTCACTACTTGGCAGTTTGAGAATGCCGAATCTACGCAAGGCCTGTATGACGCTATCCCTAACATCGAACAACGAGCTATCCAATGTCTCGAATACTTCGGAAGAGATATTAGATTCCCTTTCTTTGATACAGCAGATGACAACAGCTATAACCCTATGTTTCATAAGTTTGAAATACATGTAAGTAATTTAATTCCACGCATAATGGATGTTGTCGTACCTGCTGTTAACTCGGATAAACCTGCAGGACTGCAAAATACTTCTGAACAGATAATGAAAATAAGCCCTTGCGAAGGTGCCGAAGTATATAGTTTAAATGTCGAAGGCTCACACAACTACATAGGCGACGGCATTCTTACACATAATTGCATATATCAATTTCGCAATTGCTCAAATGAATATGTCAAGATGTTATCAACTGCACCTGGATGGCAAGTTATCCGACTATATAAGAATTACAGATCGACAACACAGATATGCGAGTTTGCTAATAAATTCTCAAAGTATGCTAAACCAGAATATAGAGTAGAGATGGAAGGTCAATTCTCAGGTGACCGAGTAGAAGTCATTCCTGGATCTCATGTAACATTTTCACATCCAGTAGATACTTATCATTTATCTATATTGATGGAGCGATTGATGCTACGCAAAGATGACCAAAGTAGCTGTGCTGTTCTATGTAGAACAAATAAAGAAGCCAAAGTAATATGTGAAGAATTAGACAGTAAAGGCATCAAATATACTACATCTTCTAAATCAACACATATAACAGAAGTGCTTAGAAGCTGTATCGACAATGAATATATGCTACAGTGGTTGTCAACTAGTTTAACAGATGCCGAATATGGCGATTACATCCGACTTGCTTCTCAGGAAGAGAAACCTGACATACGCTGGTTCCTTACAACATATAAACATCATAAGTTAGTTAAAGATTACGGCAAGAAAGTCGTAGAAATTAGAAAGATTCTCAATAAGTCTATTGAGCTAGAGGATAAATTCGACTTAGTAACAAAGCTGCTTAAGATTAAGACGAAGTCTAAGTTCGATAAAACTTGGACAAGCAACAAAGAGCTAATAGAGGGGCTGCTAGAACAGACAGAAGGTCCAGGCGAATCTCCTATATATGTAGGTACAATTCATTCCTCTAAAGGACTTGAATATGATTCAGTATATGTAATAGGAGCAGATGACGGAATGTTCCAGCTCAATTCAGAAGAAATGAAGAATCTTTACTATGTTGCTATAACTCGAGCTAAAAATCATTTAGTTGTGTTTAAGTATTAAAGGAGGGCATTCGCATGTTTAATGCAACAAATTCAGAACCTACCGAAGTGCTATTAAAATCCATATCTGATAGACTTGCAGGTAGGTCAGAGCTAAGTAAAGTAAACTATCAAGTAACTATAGACCATACAGGTGTTCACATGCATCCGTTAGTTTACGTCTTTCCAAATCGTTATAAAAGAAAAGAAGTAGATAAATTAGACATAGTAACATATGTCCATATGTATAAGTTGCCTAACTTACAGCTAGACCAGCTAGTATTCGGCACTTATGTTTATCAATCAAACTACGACAGAACAAGAAGGAGATGGATCAGAACATGAAATTAAGTAAGATCAAAATCGTAGGTATGCATTCAGTCGAATCAAAGACATACGACATGGATGACCTCAATTACCTCATCGGTAAGAATGGTGCAGGAAAATCAACAGTACTGCAAGCTATCCAGTTAGCATTATTAGGCTACATTCCTGGATATGACAAAACAAACAGCGGCATAATGAAACATGCTAATGGACCTGTATTATCTGTTAGGGCTATTTTAGAAGATGGCAACAACACAGTACAGATTGACCGAACATGGACACGCTCAGGAACATCAGTTAAATCCGATGTAAGCACAGATCCAGCTGAGTACGATATTGAATCAGTTTTAGCAGACCTTGAGCTGCCTATATTCAATTTTGACGAATTCAAGTCAATGTCTGCCAATAAACTTAAGGAATGGTTCATTTCGTTTTTACCTTCTACAGGAAACGAGATCAATTGGGTAGAAGAATTATCTGCCGCAGTCCCAGAAGAGATATTAAATGAAACCTTCTTAGATGAGACTGTATCGGCTATTGAAGAACTTCCAGGAGAAGGTGTAGAGAAGTGTAAAGCAGCTACAGACTATTTAAAGGAACAGCAGTCTTTCTTGAAAGGGCAGCTAACTCGACTTGATAGCACACTTCAGTCTCTTATTTATTATGATGAATGTGAAAACATAGATGAGGAGCAGCTCATGCAGGACCTTGCTAGCATAGATTTCACTACATCAGAATTAATTAAGTTCAATTCATACAAAGCTCAGGTTCAGCGAATTCAGGATGAGCTTGTTAAGTATACCACACCTGCTGAGTCATATTATTCAGATTCAGCTTATATTGCACACAATAAACAGTTAGTTGATGCCCAGGCTGCTAATGATGACCTTCAAGGCAAGTTGAATGAGCTAATGACTGCTCAGTCAGACATCCAAGGCAAGATAAGAGAAGCAACTGCAATTAAGAGCAATGTATGTAGCTACACTGGTGAAGCTTGTGAGAAGATTGCAGCTATGATCAGTTCTAAACAGGAAGGATTAGATGGACTTGAAAGCAAGAATGCAGAAATTGCAACTCAGCTAGCTGATTTATCTCAGCAGATCAAGTCAAATGATGACATAATTTCAAATGCGTCAGCTGCCATGCGTCAGATAAGTGCAATGTATGAGAGAGCTGATTTCTTAAGATCGCAGCTACCTAAAATCTCAGCGGAATGCCCAACAACTAAGACAGAAGCCGAGCTTGCAGCTGATCGACGTGAGTTACAGGACTTACTTGCTAAAGTAAAAGCCAACGCCCAGTATAAAGCATTACAGGACAACGTAGCAAAAGAGAAGTATGAAGCTGAATTGCAGCTTTCACATGTAAAGGAGTGGATCAAAGTAACAGGTCCAAACGGACTTCAGTCTACATTGATGGACAAGCCGTTTGAGTTACTTACTGAGCAGCTTACTAAGTACTTACGCATATTATTCAATGACAAGTCTATCGAAGCTAAGTTCAACTTAGTCAACAAAGCTAACTCATTTAGTTTTGGCGTAAATAGAGATAAAACTTATATCGAATATGATCTTCTTTCTTCAGGAGAGAAGTGCTTATATACACTAGCTATGATGATTTGTTTAATTGAAGACTCTAACAGCTCTCTGAAGATGATCTTGGTAGATGACTTATTAGATCATCTTGATGATGATAACGGCAGCCAGATATTTGAAGCATTAGCTAGTATTAAGGACATTCAGTTCATATTAGCCGGTGTGAAGCCATGCAATATGAAGAAAATCTGCAAGGAGGTGGTATAATGCCAGAATGCATTAAATTAGACCCAGAAGTCATTGAGCGAGCAGATACACTTCGCTCAATGTACTTGAATGAGCTTGCTGCACTTCGCAGTAAGTACATGTGTGAATATATTTCACTTATATCTACTATAAGTAGAAAGGAGTAGGGACAATTATGGAGATACTTTTAGCTAGGCGTGGATGCGGTATGTCATTTGTGCAGAAAGTAATACTTGAGAAAGAAAAGTTTGTCAGACAGCTCAGTGATGTCTATTGTGCAGCTCATCCTGAAGTTGAATACTTACGATATGTAAATGGCATGAATGGTACAGAAGAAATCGAAGTTGTATTCGTAGATAATCCTAATGTACAAGTGATTAATGTGTCAAGTGATAACCTCGAAACCATGTTTAAAGACTTTGCACAGTATGCTTTAGAACCTAAGGAATATCCATGGAGGAAGTTGGTTTATGAGTAAATTACAGCAACTAATCAAGCAAGCCTCTCAGCAGTATTATTCAGAAGGCACTTCACCTATATCAGATGAGAAATTTGATTCGTTATTAGAAGAACTCAAGAAAGAGGACCCGAGCAATGCGTTACTCACTGATACAGGCCATGGATATGAGCCTGATAAGGTTGAATGGGGCAAGAAAGAGAACCACCTATATGGCGAAGTTAAAGGGTTAGACAAGTGTCATAGTTTTGAAGAAGCTCAGAAGCTGAAATTTGATCTAAACTCAGACAGTATCGCTTCTTTGAAATTAGATGGAATGAGTGTTGTACTGTATTATGAATCAGGTCAGTTAATTACAGCTGTTACTCGAGGCAATGGTACAACAGGAATTAATGTGACAGATCGTATCTTACAAATAGATCCAGATCTAGGGCAAGTAGATTCGAGATTCACAGGTGCAACTCGTGGTGAGATATTAATGTGCTATCCTTCATTTGAAGCTTATGTAAAGTCACATCCAGATACAGCTGCAGCTAATCCTAGAAATACAACAGCGGGACTTATCAAGAGCGGTAAGGATTTGAATTTCTTGTCTGTTGTCATGTATAGTGTTATCGGACTTGGTAAAGATACAAACTATGAGATGTCTGAACAATTTAGCAGCTATGTAAGCACAATTTATTGGTTAACTTCTAATTTCAAGGAAGTAGTCCAGCATACAGAACTCACATCCGATCAGTTAAGTAGCTCTAACTTTTTCTCTACTATGGAAGAGTTAAACACTAAATGGTATGGCCATTATCCTGCAGATGGCATTGTTCTTGCTAATATGAATAATTCAATTACATCAAGCGGTACAGATTATGCTGTTACCAATGAGTCAATTGCATTCAAGTATCCGTCAGAATGTCAAACTACTGTAGTCACTCAAGTAGAGTGGAACTTAGGCAAGACTAAGATTCTTGTGCCTAAGATAGGCTTTGAACCTCTCGAGCTTGCAGGTACTACAGTTAAATGGGCACATGGCGACAATGCGAAAAACATAAAAGACAATGGAATTGCTGTCGGAGCTGTTGTCGAAGTATCCAAGCGAGGAGAGATAATTCCACATATAGAAGATGTAATTGAACCAAAGGAAGCAGAGTTGCCAACACATTGTCCTGCATGCGGAGAGAAGTTAATCTGGCAAGGTGTACATCTTATGTGTCCAAATACACAATGCGGAGATGCAAATGTACAAGATATACTTATATGGTGCAAAAACATAGCTCCTTATTTCGGGATTGGTGATAACTTAACTGTATCATATCTAGAGAAGTTCTTACCTACAAAAGACATGAGGATTGAATCTATATATGAATACAAAGAATGGTTCCCTGATAGCTCTCCTTTAATTAATGAGCAGAAATTCCTGGATATGATTCATATGCTGTTTACAGAAAAAGTATCGCTCGAGACTGCTATATTAGCTCTTAATATACCTCGAATAAGTACAGCTACTGCTCCTATTGTAGCTAAGTATCCTGAATTCGTCAAAGAGCTAATGGAATATGGTACAGGAAATACAACAGCAGAGATGATTAAAGACATAGGACAAGCTAACATGCTTTCTATCAGAGATAACGCATGGAAGTTCCGTCGGCTGAGTTTGATTGAAAGTAATATCGACTTTACGCCAAATAAGCAATCAGCTTCAAGTAAAGGCAAAGTAGCTATTACAGGTACGCTTAGTATGAAGCGTTCTCAGTTTGAAGATATCCTGAAAGCAAATGGATGGGACATTGCAAGCTCAGTAAGCAAGACTACTAAGTTCTTAATTACAGATGACCCTAATTCTAATTCAGGTAAGAATGCTAAAGCTGCTAGCCTCGGCATACCTAAGATAACTGAAAAAGAATTTGTAGAAAAATATTTAAAATAATACTTGATTTTTGTTCTCAAGTATATTACAATATTACATGTAAGCAACATAACATATCGAAAATCCAAGAGGAGAAGGTAGCTTATTTATAATTTTAAGTGCGTTCAAGGTAGCTTCTCCTTTTGGAGGGGCTACTTTTTATTTACCCCAAATCGTTATGTTAGTAAGTAAGCAAATATAGTTTTGAAGAAGGAAAGTTTTTGAAAGCTTACGTGTTGCAAAGTTTACATAGTTTTGAGTATAGGAGGAGAAGAATTATGTCAAATGTAAACATGTTTATTAGAGGATCTGTATGGTGGTATGAAAGGGACTTAGACGAACAAGGGATAACACATGGTCAGCATCCATGCGTCATCGTCAGCGACAATGAATGGAACGAGAATTCAAGAAATGTAATAATTGTACCTTGCACAACATCGTTACTTAAAGGTTGCATGAAAGGTACTCAGCTGGAATTGAAAGATACTACAGGCAACATATTTGTTACACAGATTACTGTTGTACCTAAGCGTAACTTGCATTCATTCAAGGGACTGCTTCATTCAAAAGACATGGCATTATTAGAAGAAGCAATGCGTGCTTTATTAGGCCTTGGCTGCTTAAATGATCATAAATTATCTGATCTTATTGAAGCGTCATTTGTAGAGAGCACTGCAAACCCAGTTGCAGACGAAGTAAACAGAGAAACTAGAAAGGAAGTTAAAAGTCGCCCATCTAGAGAAAGAATAACAAGGCGTAAGCCAACTAATTACAGTAATTCGGGTATACATTACCCAATTACTTGCACAATTCAGAAGAAAAGCAGAACACCTCATGCTAGATATGAATCGTGGACTAGAGAAGACAAAGAGGCCTTAGTGCGAATGGCGAATAATGGAGCAACCATCAAAGAATGCAGTGAAGCTTTTGACATTAAGCCATCATCTGCTGAACGATATATTCGATTATTCAGAAAGGAACTTGGATTAGCTGACTAATCCATTCCACAGCTAGCAAACAAAGCGTTGTAGTACTCCTACAGCGCTTTTCTTTTGTATCACAACCTTCTATACTTCTATCAATAAGGATACTGAGAAAGGAGTTCTCTCCATGAAAACAATATACAATGAAGGAAGAGTAGTAGGGTTATCGGCATATGAATTATATGTCCGCCAGTTACTTTCAGAAGACCCTGACGCAGAACCATTAACTGAGCGTGAATGGCTTGGATCGACATTAGGTTCAGGGGCTTCCATGATTCTATATGTAAAAGCAGGTACAACTGCAGGAGTTCATGATTATGTATTGCCAAGGCAATCTAGACTTGTTGGTTGTAGTACATTAATCGGATCTATCTTCGATGGTATAGTATCTGTAGGTACTGTATTTGAAGATTCAGATTGTTGGGCTATTCGTGTAGATGATTACGGCTTGTTGATTGATAATGAAAGAGCACATACTCCAGGACAGCCTAAAGATGTTCCTACACATCCTATTGACTCTAGCAATCCTAAAGTAATAGATATGCGACCTTCATTCGCTAAGTCGTGTGTAGAATATACTAAGTTAATTTCAGGTATAATGATTCAGCCAGGTGAGTGGATCACTAATGAATTAGCCGAAGACTTAGTAGATGAGCAAGAGCGACAGAATCTCTTAACAGAAGACGATAGAATACTTCTAGCGACCCTTCGAGATAAGACAGCAGGTCAGGTTCTTGTTCCTGACTTAAATGAAAGAGGTTTCATTCGACTCAGGTTCAGCGCTGATATTGAAAACGACATGCTAATTATGCTTACAGGGTTACTTAACAAGGATTTAGTATCAGGCTACACAGGATTTGATAATATACTAGATACAGATCACTATTTCGACGGAGATTTCTTAGGTCCTGTATCATTCCCTTGGGCAACTAGAATAGTATTTGTGCAGTCGAATGACTACGCTGCAGCAGTTAACTCAAAGGCATATGAAAGAAAGTTACCTGTTACTGCTCAAGACAAATCAATTACTAGCAAGCCTATTCTTGATTTTGATGAAGTAGATTTTAGTAATTATGATGGATCAGCCTCAAAAGTACCTGTAAAAGTTACAGATGTAAATGCAGTAGACGGCGTAAATGTTCTTACATTATTCCAGCGTAAGGATGTGACTTCTGGGGGATATTCGGGAGGATCATTCAATCCAGTATTGTATGCTTCGCATGAAGACAGCTCAGGCGATTCTAGCATATGCCCAGTAGATGTTGCTGCTCCTGGAACTGTTAAGGTAATTGAAGACAACGAAACGAAAGCAACTGCATATCCTAAAGTGCTTCCAGGTACATTTGCTATATACAAGAACACAGATGAACATATCTTCTTGATAGATAGTGAGGGACATAAGATAGACCTTTCTTCTTCTCTTTCAGTTACATCCGCAAATGCTCTGCCAATAGCAACAGTAACTTCAGGAGACCATGATATTGAGACTATTTCACTTTCAAATTCATTAGATGGAGCACGACTGAACTTAGCAGGAACAAGCACAGTTGACCTACATTCAAATGATACTATATCATGGCAGAATTTATTGAATGCTCTTTCAAATCAGCAAAACATGAATTTGTTTGGTCAGCATTTAAACTACATCAAGAAGAATTCTACTTCTTCAACTGTAAAAGCTACAACAGGCAATTATTTAGAAATAAATAACATTCAAACACATTCAAATTATATTGAATTCAATGCAACTGGAACTCCGGGACAAGGTAAGCGGCTTTACATCAGCTCAACTGCCCCTACTGGTTCAATTCCAGAAGGCTCACTTGGAATAGGATGGTAAGATAAATGCAAACAGTAAATGTTCATGTACATGGCGGCCGTAACGCATACAGCTGGTTAACCAGAAATGATTATATAACTGAAGATGGTACACAAGGGACAGAAGGTAAGGCCAGTGAACCTCAGTTATATGCTGACATTACTCTTCCTAGTGCTGGCTCAGAAATTTCGGTTTCTAGCAGTGGAGTTTCGTGTGATGTATCTGCTTCGTTAAATGGCACGGGGAAAGGAGTATACTTTGGATTTCCCGCACAGGTAGGTCTTCGAATAAATGGAGGTAGTATTGCAACATTATGCGACAAGCCTGCATCGCCGTCTACTTGGAGTGGAGGTACATATCAAGGCTCTGCTACTATTTCAGGTCCTAATACAGGAAGCACGGCTACAATCGATGTGCTTTTCAAATCAGGCGATGTTAACTGTGGATGCGTAGGATCAAAAGCATGGCGAATCCGTTATTCATGGACATTCACAGTTTCACATACTCTTACTTATGATGCAAACGGAGGCACAGGTGCGCCCGGAGCAGAGCAAGTATCCACAGGAGTTGCTCATACACTTAGTAGCGTAGTGCCTACTAGAACCAATTATGACTTTGATGGATGGTTCAGTTGGAACACAGGGCAAATATATCAGCCAGGTGGCACATTTGTAAGTAACGCAACATCTGACGAAACAATATATGCTGTATGGACAGCTAGGTCTACATTGCATATAATTCGTCAGCGATTTGCCGAAGCTACTCGATATGAGCGTGCAGGCACTGTATTAGATTTGACAGGCTATCAAGAAGTAGGTGACCTTGTAACAGCTACATTCAATAACAATTTTAGCGGAGGGGGCCAGAGCCAGCAGCAAGATTATCGTCCGTTCAAATCATGGGCACTCGATGCAGGTTCAAAAGGTACGCTTTCAGGAGCATCATATACATTCTCAGACACGGCAGGGGCAAACGATTATGTGCGTGCACAGTATAATCCTATTACTATTACATTCCCGTCACCTACTCGTAGCCAGTATTTATTAGCAGGATGGGCAACAAGCTCAACAGGTGGTGCTGTATATAGCCCAGGTCAACAAATTACAATATATGATAACACAACTTTTTATGCAGTATGGGTAACATCTCCTATATGGGAAAGGAAGAATGGACAGTGGGTTCGCCATCTACCTTCGTCTGCTACTCCAGACAATGTTAACCTGATATATAAACGACAAGGCGGAAGTTGGTCTAAGTCTGCTAAAATATACATACGCCAAAACGGGCAATGGATACAATTGAAAGGAGACACAACACAACGATGAATGAAATAGATCCATCACAATTAGTTAACAGATTAGGTAAGTACCTATACAAACATATTGATTCTGCTTATAAAATAACATATAGGCCGAGCACTGTTGACATTTACATGTATATGTATTACCAGGAACATGATGTAGCTGATTCAATGCAGCAGATTAACTTCATTGTTAACATAGCTACATATGCGAAGAAGATACGTGTCAATGTTATAGAAGACACTGAAATGGAGAATACTATCGGACATCAAGTATTCTGGCCTGATGAATTAAAAGATTTACCTGAGGCTCAGAAGAAGATATACGACATGGTGTGCCATGCAGTAGAAAGGGAATACAGCGATTATGACTTCATATACTAAGTTAACTAAGATAACAGATTCCAAATACATAATTGCGTCTACAGATGTTTCATTAATACGACATAGAGGAAAATATGTCATATGTAAATCAAACATTCCAGCTAGATGGTCACCTCGATTTGTTTCTGTTGAAGCAGCAAATCAATTTATATCTACTCACGATGTAATAGCTGCTACTGCTTCACAGTTACCTATATCTGCAGACGACATAGAGTATATAGTTTCTGCATATGGATTTGATGCAGAAGATGATGTTTTTGTTCATTCTATAGGCCCAGACAGTTTCATCTCTCTTAGATTCAATCCTGAAGATGTAGAAATGTCTATAGAAGATGACGGACTTACATCTACATTCATATTCACAGCTATAGACGACTTACTTTTAGAGCTCGATAAGTTGTTAGGAAATCCTGTTCTAGCAAGCACTCGTCCTTTATCTTCTAGTGAGACTAGACAAGTAATAATGTGTGCGAAGAAGACTTCGCGTGAAGCTGCTAAAGACCTTGTACGAGTTAAGTCCTCTAACATCTGGGCATACGGCATGAATATCAAACAATATGGAGACAAGACAGGCGACTTACTGATACAATTTAAAGGACCTAAAGGAGGTCCAGGAGACATCTACTTATACATCGATGTTCCAATAAAGCTGTATCAGAAATTCCTTACAGCACCTTCAGCAGGTCATTTCTTCTGGGTAAATATACGAAACAATTTCTTATATAGAAAACTTACAGGTGACAAAAAGACTCACCTTAAGAACGGACTTAATTAAAGGAGCAAACATGAAGAGACAAATAAAGACAAGCACACAACTCGATACAAGACTAGCGATGCAGTTAAGAAACGCAGGATATACACGTTCGGAGATAAAATATATAGAAGATATGATGGCTTGCGGCCGTACATTAGATTCAGTACTAAACGACTTAACAGATACATCTTGTCCTACAACTAGCCCTGAATCAGATTCGACTGTACATGAATGTTTTGTCCGGATGCATAACCGAGGGCCTTTTGTTGAATGTGACCCTATTTCAGATTCTACATTAGCTTGTATGCACAAAATAGAAGAAAGACCTCATTATACTTTGTACGGATTATTTGATCATATTTACAAAGTGATGAAATAACCTTATAAATATGTGGATGTTCCAATTGTTTCCTTAACATATGTAAAAACACGATCAAACCTGATAATTTAGGCGAGATCGTGTTTTTATTTTATATTAGTAAATTCTATAAGGTTAGTTGCTATTCATTCAGATCAACCAAATGTCGACTTGATTTCAAGCTTGTACTGAAGCTCTTTATATAACTTCTCTTTTGCTTTAGGATATGTTTCTTTCAAAGTAGCAAAAGGTATATCTAGCATGATAGCTAGATTAAGCAAATCGCTATCCTCTAAATCTTTTTCCTGAATGACCATCTCATGAATCAACATATCTGTAATGCTGTCATAATTGTCAGAATAATACTCAAGGTCGTCGAGTTCAGGTGCCGGTGCGGCTATAAACATTGCAGATGTATCTAATTCAGCTACATACATTGAACCAAACATAGCTTCTAGAGATGCCATCTTCTCTGGAGGCAAATTTACATGTTTAAGGTCATCATATGTAACCTTAGCCCAATGCTTTCCTAACTGATCACCTGCTTCCATGCAAAGTGTTCGTCTAAGTGAATATTTAACTTCGTTGAGCTCTCGCTCCATACATTCTGTGATTCTTGGTTTGAAAAATACACCAAATGACAAATCTGTTCGATACTTTGCAGCAAACTTAAACTTATGCCACATCTCGCAGAAATGAAACAATGCTGATTGAAACTTATCTTCATATGAAACTGAAGTGTTATTAATGAATTTGTGTGCAGCTATAAAACCGAAGAATGTATAATTCATCTCGATTACTGCATCTCTGATATCGTTGTATTGAAACCTTTCTTCTAAGGTTGTTTGAGGAAGATAACTGTATAGTTCAATAGTTCTTTGCTTTCTATACTCTTCCTTTGACATGTTCTCCTTGTCAAGAACTGACGGATACTTTGTGTCAATCATTTTCCAGTCGACCATGTGTCCTCTTAAATCCTCCCAGTACTGATGAACTCAGTGTAGAATGTTTAACTGATTAGGTACATTTCTGAAGGTGATGTACTATCTAGACTAAACTGTCTGGATGAATGTCGATATAAACATGTGCCCTACATCTGTTATTATATAAAACTTCATAAGAAAAATAAAGTGGTTTTCATTAATTTATATGATTAATTTTGAGGTTTACACTTCAAAGAATATCAACGGGCAGATGAAGATGAAATATCAACTGAATTCTGAGGACAAATATATCAGTTGAGAGATTGCATCGTCAACAAATGTTTGAGGTTTTTGATTGAGATTTGAACATTATATTTATATTCTTAATGTTTTTTATAATTTGTATTTATTGTTATTATTATATTTATATATTTAGAGCACAAATTTTTCACACGATCGCAGTGAAAAACTACTTTTCACGTCTATGAAGTGAAAAACTTGAACACATGGATCAACTTTTCACACGATCGCAGTGAAAATATTTTCAGTTTTCACGTCTATGAAGTGAAAAATTATGTTTTCACATGATCTCAGTGAAAAAGTTCAACTTTTCACGTCTATGGAGTGAAAAACTATTTTTCACACGATCGCAGTGAAAATTTACACTGAGGTTGAAATCGTTAAATACTTCATCACAGAAGAATAAATTTTTAAAAATTACCCCTTGATTTTCTGATTAAGATATATTATCATAGACTATGAAGGTGATGTAATCGAATTAGTTTTAAACACATCAGGTAGTCCATCGCTGCTCAGCTGCTAATCTAGACACCCAGCTCCTGACGATGGAAAGGGAGTATGGCTCGAATCGCGTATGCATGGCTAGCAGTTGAGCAGTGATGGACTACTTTTTATTATGTAAGGAAGGAGAAGGAAGAAAAAGTGAGCTACGACAATTATCCTGAAATTTACACTTCATTAAAACATGCTGAAATGATTGTAGATCACATGCACTATCGTTTAGAGTCTGAGCATAAGATGCAACAACGCACTCGAGATAAGTATGCTGAGTTGCGTGACTACGCATTAGAAATAGTTTCTTTAGTAAACGAATTGCTAGATGAACCTGACGATCCATTTGACGATTATTTATGTTCTTCTGAAAACATCAATCTATCTTCTCCTAATATTCAATATGCAGATAGCGCTTTAGCTGTGCCTGCACAGAATGAAATAATCAAAGCAACAGAACAGGCATATTCACCTAAGTCAATTATGAAAAATGTATATAACTCTGCTAATCCATTGAGAGAGCATGAAGGTGTTTGCTATCAAGAGACAGGTCCTGTATGTGAATTGCTAGCTGATTGGATAGAAGTACGATTCAAATCGCCTTCACCTTCATTCCATTATACAGCAAATAAGATACCTGAATGGATAGACCAGATAATTGCAGCATATGGAATATATGTGCATAGGAACTTAGATACATTATTCATAAATGAATTCCGACGATGGCTTCGAGATGATGTAGTGGGGCAAGATTGTATATATCCGTTGCCTCCGCTAGTCATAGAAGAGAATATAGAAGACGAAGCCACAATCGAAATAGTTCAGCTAGAAGATGATATTAAGCCTCTGATTTATTCAAAGCGGTTTTATCCTAGCCGACTAAAATCGTTAAGTAAATCAGTAGGATATTGTATAGATGACGGATCAATATCTGTACTACATAGAAAGGAAGACAGTTAAGAATGGCAGCTATTTACTCAGAATACAATAAGATTAAGTTCACAAATATATCTGAGCAGTATGCAGTGCCGAAGAAATATCATGCTAAACTCAGCATGGTCCATTCTGCACTTATTCAATATGTTGAACATAATTTCAAAAATACAAAGAAATACAAGCAGCGAATAGTAGACGCATTAAATATCTTAACTTACTGTATATTTACAGGAGAAGTTCCTCCTTTTGATTGGAGGAAAGATAATCCGCTTGATAATATTCCTGAATATGATATGGACAAAGTCCAATCGGAAATTGAAGCATATTGGCTAACAATAGATTGCATTGAATGGAATGTGAAGCCTACAATAGTTATGCCTAACATTCCGATGACTGAACAGCCAAGTAAGGTAGCCGTTGCTCCTGCTCCTTCTCATGAAGCAACAACACAGCCTGTACCAGCTGCTACGCAAACTAGACGACAAGTTAAGAGCTATGTCAAACCGACAAATAAGGAAGACTTGTATATACAGTCGCCTAAGTATCCTCGGTTTGATGTTAATTCTCCTTGGTTGTCAATGGAAGACAGAGGAGAAAGACTTGTCATTTATAAGACACTTCCTGAGATACCTACAAAGCAGAATGAAATATCATGCACAACTGAATTAGCAAAGATGACTGATGGGGAGCTACTTAAGCTATTTCCTAATTGCATCATTCATACTCGTGCGCCTATCTTGTATGAAAAGATAGACACGCTTGAATATGATCCTGATTTAGGATGTATAATTCCTGTATATGGATATAGTCACGCTGAATTAGTTGATAACATAATCAGGTATCCACATTTATATAAGCTCAAAAGGGTTGTAGATGGTGAAGTTGTAAACTTCTACGAAGATATAGAAATTGACGGCGAGTTATTATCTATTTCTTCTGTATGGGATTCACTTCCTGAATCGAAAGTTATTCCTAAACAACCTGAGTTTATTAAGGAATATGTTGTCCGTCGTTACTTATTAGAGAAAGCATCAGGCGTTCAGCATAATTATCCATTATATGGTACATTAGGTCCATTTTTGACTTTGTTTATGCCCCCTGAAGGATATATTCAAAGGGGTTATGATGATATAGAAGAAGTTGCTCGAGAATGTGTAAGTAGCAGAATAAGCTACAAGCGTTCTCGAAATCCAATACTAAAGAGGTTGAACATCAGTGTATAATTGTATTTATTCTGGACACTGTGTCGAAGCTCAATGCGACTCAGCTTGTCCTATACTTGCACAAACATCATATTTGCTAGACAGAAATGGTATTCAACTTTCTAATCCAGTATTTCGTTCTTCTGTTAAAGATATAAATAGATACAAATCTATTTTGTCTAAAGCAGCAGGAAAAACAGTTACTGTGGTAGACCTTAACACCTCGGGATTAGCCGATGGATTAACTTACTGCAGTATATGCGAGCATTGGAAAGGAAGCCAGTTACACTGTACAGTCTATAACTTGAAATATTCTAGCTACCTTGAGATGATTCAAAAGAGTTGGTCATATTCTAATGATGATTCTGAAGTAGAATATATCAAGATATGGGTTCAAACAGCAAAAGTATTAATAGTGTCAAACATTGATTATGTTAATTTCAAAGACTTTCAATGTCAGACATTATTATCGTTATTACAAACAAGGATGGCAGCAGGGCTTACAACAATAATAGTCAGTCCGCCTTTACCTACACTTGTTGGTGAAGGGCAATTTTTCGCTAGACTATCCGAAATGCTAAGAAAGAATAAGGTGGAAGAGGAGTCATGATAGAGGCAATAGAAGTTCAGGTAATATCTCGACTCCTTGTAACTGAAGATGAGTCTGAGGTAGACACACTAATAGCATTCGACGAGACATATTACAGAGGCTATTTGAAAGAAATTCGTTATATACATAATCATTATGCTAGATATAATACCATACCTAGCCGATTTGATTTCATGGTAGAATTTGACGATTTCAACATAGTCAATGTACCCGAGCCGTTAGAATACTTAGTAGATAAGATGAGAGATTATAAGAAGTATCTCATCTTGATGGAAACATTCAACACAATTAAGGATTTAGGAGAAGGGGATCTAAATGATGCCTGGAGATACTTGGAAGGTCAGTGTGAAAAGGCTGCTAGTCTAGACAATAACCAGCCAATGGATATTGTTAAGGAAGCGAAGAAAAGAGCTGACCAAGTAGTAGAATATAGTAAGCAGAAGCGAATTCCTACAGGTTTTCCTGAGATTGATAAGGTAATGTATGGGGGACTTAGTACAGTAGAAGAGTTACTAGTTCTTATTGCTAGAACTAACGCAGGTAAATCTTGGGTATGTACTAAGATGATGGAATCTGCACAACAGAATGGTTTTCCTGTAGCATATTATTCACCAGAGATGCAAGCAGCTTATTTGGCTACTAGATTCGATACATGGCGTGGTCATTTTGAAAATAATCAGCTATTCAAAGGTAACTACTCCGCAGAATATTACGAATACATCAAAGGGCTTAAAGAAGATGATACATCTGCTTTCGTAATAGAAGATAAGGACTTCCCTGATGGGGTTTCTGTTCGTACATTGGATCCGTTTATCAAGAAACACGGAATCAAATTGCTTGTAATTGATGGTATTTCTTACATGACTGATGATAAGAAAGCAACTCGAGACCAAGAGAAATACAAAAATATTGCGACAGGGTTATTTACGCTTAGTAAGAAGTATGGATGTGCTGTTGTTTTGGTAATGCAAGCAAACAGAGAAGTAAAGACAAAGGATGATAAAGGAGAAAGCATTCCTGATTTGTTTAATGCAGAAGGTTCAGATCAGCCAGGTCGTGTTGCTACTCAAGCATTCGGTATTCGACAGATATTTGACAAGCATGTATTAGACATCAAGCTGCTGAAGTCTAGAATGGCAAACAATGAAAATCCTGTATTCTCTTATTCATGGAATATCAATACAGGAAACATGAATTATATTGAGGGAGGTTCTGATAGTTTAGATACTCCTACTATTGTGCCTCAGATTTCACCTGCACAACCTGCTCCTATCCTTACTAATACATATAAACCAGACACATCTAACATTTCGCTTATCGAAGATGATGACGATGTCGAATTCTAAAGGAGATAATTATGAGAACATTTGAAGTAACTAAAGAGCCATATGATGATATCAAGATCCATAATGTAGATAAGTTGTCTTTTGAAGAGGGCTTGTCTGTCTTAGTAGGCTGCAATGGTTGTGGAAAAACAACTACTTTACACGAAATCAAAAGGGACCTTGCTGCTAAAAAGATTCCATATATGTATTTTGATACAAGTACTACTGCATTCAGAAGTTCTGACATTGCAGGGCAAAAAGACGATTTCAGCATGGTAGCGACTTTGCTAGGATGCTCTGAAGGGGAGCGAATGGGCACTGTTTTGAACAGACTTGCAGTTAATTTACGTGAATTCATTATTTCAGGTGAGCCTAATAACTACTGGGAAGGTGGCAGAGCTTTAAATTCATTAATGCAGCTGATGTCAGGTAAGGAGAAAGAGGAAATAACTTCAGATGAGCGCTGGCTATTGTTTGACGCATTAGACTCAGGTCAGTCTATTGATAGATTAGACGATTTCCTTAAGTTAATGGATTTAGTAATCTCTGACGGAGCAAATCAAGGTAAAACTGTATATGTTGTTCTTTCTGCTAATTCATATGAGTTAGTTGAAAATCAACACTGCATTGATATATACACAGGCAATCAGTTGTCTTTTTCTAGTTACGACGAGTATAAGCAGTATGTGTTGCAGACTGCAAAGCGTGTTTCATCTAGGAACTAACTCGGTATGGCAACTAATTGACTATTATTTATTTACTAAAAAGCACCTACTGCTGCTTGACGACTTGCTGAATTGCTTTAATCGTCGGTACTGCATGGGTGCTTTATTTAAATTACAAATAGAAATTTCACTACCTTAAATATTTGTAGATTTAAGTTTATGCAGAAAGGAGCATATTAATGAAAAGATATATAAAGTGTACTAGACAACCAGATCCTCGATTTCAAGCATGGTGGAGCGATAAGGCAGGTGCAATAGCCGAGGAAGCTAGTAAATCGTTCTCTCCTAAGAATAAAATCAGACACGTAGGATACGGAGGTAACAGTCCCTTTGAAATAGTGACGTTTTCTATGAATGGGTCGCATCCAGGGGAGACTTATCTATCATTCCCTCTTGAGTTTCTCGATCTGCCCGTCGACAAAGCATCAGCTGAACTTGTAGATGAATATAATAGTTTGATTGATTCAGGTACAGTTCATTTTCGTCCAGGGTGTCGTCCGGAAAGATAGCAGACCTGCCCTTAAATGTACATTATCAATTATTAGGAGAAAGAAAATGAAAAGATACATATGCGCAGCAACATATAACGGATTTGACGAAAGTGAATTTGATGACAAACAGATGAGACAAATCAGAAAAGGCCTTGAATCTGGACTCGACATTAGCCAGTATGCGGATCTGAAGTTTGATGGAGATCAGATGGAAGAAATCAGAAAAGGGCTCGAATCTGGAGTCGATGTTAGCTGGTACGCCGATCCGAAGTTTAATGATACAAAGATGTATGAGATTAGATTAGGCCTTGAATCTGGAGTCGATGTTAGTCAGTATGCAGATCCGAAGTTTGGATGGGCTCAGATGGAAACAATCAGAAAGGGTCTTGAATCTGGCGTTGATGTCAGCTGGTATGCTGATCCTGAATTTAATTGGAAGCAGATGCGAGAGATTAAGGACGGCCTTGAAGCAGGAGTTGATGTCAGTCAGTATGCTGATCCAAAGTTTGACAGGGAGCAGATGTGGGAGATTAGAGAAGGTCTTGAACACGGAGTTGATGTCAGTCAGTATGCTGATCCAAAGATAAATGATATGCAGATGGAACAAATCAGAAAGGACCTCGAACGCAATAAGTCAAGCAGACCACGGAGGAAAACAATGCATTCTGCATCCGGTAAGTATACACTGGTTTGTGGCATGAATTATGACCAAGCTCCTGTAGTGTCAATTATTGATTCTTCAGAAGTATCAGAGTTTAAGGAACAATTTGAACGAATTGAAACTCTTGAATTCATTCCAGGACTGTATGTTGTCTCATTCAATGACGAGTATTTTGACTTTTTCAGGTTAGCTAATTCCTTAAAGGATTATGAAAAACAACTGAAAGCAGATTTTAGTTTAGATGAATATGGAGAGTATACAGGGTTATTATTCCTCGATTCGTATGAACTCACTGTCACGGAAGACGAGTGCCCAGATGCAGATGCATATGTAGACTATTGTAAGAACTATATCGAAGATTCATATGTCGACGGAGACTCATTCTCATCGATTAACTTAATACAAGTCTCTCCTAACGGAATTGAGCTTGTTCTTGCTGGGGAAAATGGAATCATGATTGAGCAATGATATTTCATTCGTGATTTGACATCATTTATTATTAAGCGACAACGAATACTAGGAGAATAATCATGAAACGATACATTTCACAGAGCGAGAGCAAAAATTTTAAGCAAATGCGAGCTGTAAAGGCAAGCATCAGTAACAATACTGATTTAGATAAACTTGTAGCTGATATAGAACAGCTGTTAGGCAGTGAAGATATACCTTATGTGTATGTTGACTATGAGGACGACGACACTGAAGTGTATGTTTTTGTCAAGACTTATGGCGATTGGCGTAACGATAATGGCAGAGCTCATGAGCTGATATGTCAGAAATTCCATCCAGATAACGCGGAATGGGAACAAACAGATGACGATGTATCGGATTATGGACTCAGCGAAGGGTCAGACAGTTGCGTAGTTCGACATACATTCTACTGGAATAAATTCTAACAAACAACACATTAAAAACTATTAATCAAAATGAAATCGTTATTTTACATATAGGAGAACAATCATGAAACGAGTAGCTAGAAGCATGCGAGAAGATCTACTCAACGATCTTGAGCAGCTAGCACATAGTCGAATCAAAGGCTTCAAAAAGTACGAAAAAGCCGGTCTGTATTTCGAGAAGCACTCACTTCAAAGTTTGTGGAATAGCTACTTGAAATATTACAATCAGAATGTAGCAGAATACGGAGACGGATATGCGGCTGATTGGGAAAATGACCTTAAGATTACAATTCTTTACAAGGACGGAAAGATCAGAGAGCTCAGCCCAGAATGGGACGAAGGTAATAAGAAAGTAAGTCCTGACAACATCGATTCAATTATTGTAGACGGAAGTTGGGGGACTGCTTTTGCAGGGCCTAGTATAACTTTCAGAGATGAAACAGTTTATGACGATCTTATAGATATTCGAGCCGATTTTGTTTAATATATACAACAGTAAGGAGAACACGCATGAAACGAATAGTTAAGGCGTCTGCTGATCCTGTATTTTATACAGAGCAGGAGATCAAAGATAGAATACTAAAAGCAGCTGATAGCTTAAGTGAGCCAGATAAATTTCACACAAGCAGCGTCACTATAAAAGGAGCAAAAAGTACCAAAACAATCAGGTTAAGTATATCTCAAGATCATTTGGGATATGGAGCCACACTAGGTATAGGCGATGGAGCTAGATTTGAAGCAGAAGCTGATTCTTTTGAAGAAGCTAAACAAGCTTTTGAGGGTCTAGCAGACAAATACATTCGTTATGTATTCAGATGGAGAGGCAGAAAGCTCACAGACGAAGAATACAGAGACTTGACTAACGGGTTATAGTGAACAGGAGGAAGAAGCAACTCATGATGAAGATGATTAAAGCAAGCATGGATGAAAGCGTACTTGAGTATACTACTAATCTAATACCAGAGGCAGAAATATGTCGAAAGTACGAACAGTATCTAGATATGTTTGCGAGAACAGGACGAGATAAATACTTGTATAAAGCAGAAGTACTCCAAGAGATACTTGGAATAAGTAATGCCGATGATGAAAAAGTATATCAGCATTATTTAGCGAAGTATAATAAATAACAAGGAATAAGTTAGCATGAAAAGAGCAATTAAAGCAAGCTGGTATACAGGTGAGCCTTCTATTTTTAATAAGAAAGGACATTCAGTATACGACAATCCTGAAAATTATAAAGAGAAACAAAATGAGATACTTGACTATTTAGAGTTGATGGAGGAAAACTATCCAGACGGATGGTATAAACCTAGTACAACTCCTGCAATAGTGCAAGTACAGTCTAAGGTATGGAAAGACCCACGGAAGTATTTCCGGTTTGATTTGTGGGAAGACGACAAGCCAATAGATGATCAATATGACGACTTTATACTTTGGGCAAGTAAATATTGCACTGAAGATTAATTCCAATTAAATAGAAAGGACCGATGGGATAATGAAATTATATATAAGAGCAATGTCAGAGTATCCGAAAGAAATACGAAGAGAGCTATCAGCAGTGGATCTGGGCTATCCTGATCGGTTAGTTGAAGCTCACCATGAGCAACAGGATCTGTCTCAGCAAGTTTTACATATTCGAGAACTATTAGATAGTATGTCAGAAGATAACTGGGACGAACTCAAGGTCCAGAAGCTGAACAAGGAGCTTTATCGTGCTGAAACTCAGTTAGAAGAAGTTACTGATGAGATCAGTTTCCTTGAAGATATTCTTGATAGACACTCGCAAGTCAATGCATCGACTTCTAAGTTGAGCCCTACTGCTCAAGATGCACTTTACTTGTCTAAATTATGGATAGGCAGAGCAAAAGAATGCAAAGATGTCGAAGAGTTTTGCGAACGCTATGTACCTAGAGCACTTATACCAGAATATTATCAAAGTTTGTTTGATGATTTAAACAACAACATTGTATACTCTGGTGAACGCAGGTTAAACAAAACTCCAATGGATACAAACAGATTATTCACAAGACAGGCTGCAATGATTCTAATAAAGAACGGACTTGCTGAACTTGTAGACGAATATACTGACAATACTGTCGATATAAGGATTCTTTAAAGAGAAATATATTAAAAGATTTATAAAATTTGATAGATAAGAGAGGAGTAAAATTGATATGAAAAGAATAATAAATGCATCTATCAGCGTATTAGCACCTATTACAGAACTCACAGAGGACGAAATTTCGTCCCTTCCAGAAAAAGTCGTTGTGATGACTCGTACGCCAAACCATCCTTATAGCCATATTTTCCAAATAGTTAGCAATAAATCACTTCGCACTCCACATAAATGCTTTTATATACCTTCTTGGGGATTTGCATTAGGACAGGATGTCTACCTTGCTAGTAAAGACATAGTGCGCGAATGCTACAAAGAGAAAGCCGAAAAATTAAGAGAAGAAGAGAACAAAATGGCGAAATTTGCAGTATTGTAAACAGGTGTAAATCTACAAATCGTTATATGAACACAACCTTCAATAGATTACATAAGATAAATTAAATTCTAGGAGGAAAATAATGAAAAGATACATTAAATCAACCAGGTATGATTATTCAAACATAATAGGGTTAGGTTATGTAGCTAAAAGAGCACGGAGATATCTACCTACATTACCCGATTGGATTAGAAATAATTTAATACAATTTGACGCTAGAACTGGTGCAAACGGCATAATCTATGTGCTAGTTGTTGAGCCCCTTGAGTCTGATCCTGATCCTCGCCCTATTATATTTAAGGCATATAAAATCAGTGAAGTGCGGAAGCAAGTAGCAGAATATGAAGAAACATATGTTGCAGAAAACAGATATACTGATACAGGATATCGAGCACTGATTTAGGAGGTACACAATGAAAAGATACATAACCGCAGCAACATACAATGGATTTGACGAAAGTAAGTTTGATAAATATCAGATGCAAGAAATCAGAGAAGGTCTTGCATCTGGAGATGACATAAGCATTTATGCAGATCCAAAGTTTGACAATTTGCAGATGTATGAAATCAGATTAGGCCTCGAACACGGGGTAGATGTCAGTCAATATGCAGATCCGAAGGTTGACGCATGTAGAATGGAACTAATTAGATGGCATCTAGAATCTGGAGCTGATGTCAGCTCCCTACTGAATAGGTCAAAGAGATCTAACAGCTCTAAAAAGTGGCCAACAAAGAAAGAATGGCAAGAGGGAGACATTGACACTCTGTGGGAAACTTACCTCAGTGACCCTGAATATAATGTCAACAAAGCTCTTGAAATCGAAGTTGTGCCGTCAACTCAAGGTGGAAGTGGTTTAGTTTGCATTTATGACATTTCCGAAGAAGGCGACGGAGAAGAAATTGCTACAATCGACTTTGACGATTGGTGCGAAATGGAACTTGCA
>ODAI012725620.1_pt1 | contig 38390 bp, 58 predicted proteins | sample 1539321 | NCBI WGS metagenome assembly ODAI01 (sample SAMN02144231, study PRJEB22623) | gut metagenome | biome: sheep rumen | host: Ovis aries | place: New Zealand
AAAAGCCGCAGCCCGGGCAAAGATGGGCGGAGCACGCCCAAGGCCGGGCACAACCGTCGCGCGACGAATCCGTACCGGCGAGGAACGCCGCCGTTACAGCCAAGACCGCCGCGGAAACCGCCAACACAAACGCACAGCAGGCGAAGACTGATGCCATAGACGCAAAGAAAGACGCGGAGGATGCGCGTGACGAAGCCATCGCCACGCTTGCGAACAAGCGCGACATCTTGCAGACGCTTGTTTCGTCTTCCTCTACTTCGCTTGAAGTCGAAGCTGGCAAGTCCTACAACTGGACTGTCTCGGCGGCTTCGACGATAAGCATGGCGGCGGCTGATAAAGTCGCCAATAAAGAGACAAGAATCGACATCTACATCGACTTGCAGGACGGCGGCTCGGTGACTGGTAGCGGCGTTGTTATTGCGGATAGCGTCCTTCAAAGCGGCTGGTACAAGCTCATCTGGGATGGTACGAACGCGACATTGTACTCGACGAAGGCTGGCGGCGCGGCAAGCGTCATCACGATTCCTGCGGCTACAACATCCTACACCTTGCAGGACAACAAGCACTACCAGCAGATTCCTGATGCCGTCCCGACCTACACCCTTCCGACCGCCTCGTTCGACGGCTTGGTGCATGAAATCACGGTTCTTGTGGACTTCATCAACGTCACCTCCTGCTCCTTTGTGGACGCTTCCAACGTTCCTGTCACCTTGCAGTCCGCCATCTCGCCGCAGATTGGGGAGGCTTATATCTTCCGTTGCTACTGGTATGGGAAGTGGCGCGTGGTTCCGCTGAAGATTCGCAACGCGGCTACTGCGACTTCCACCACAGGCGTTTTGCAAGTCTCCGACGCTGTCGCTGGCGACGCTCTGGCGTTGCGGATGACGGCTCCACGGGCGGTGGTGGTGAATCAGCTTGTAAATCCTTCAGATTATAACAATGGGAGAGATTTATACAATGTAATATTAACATTAGATAAAACAACAGGATTATGTTCATTTGAAGGTACAGCTACTAATACAAGTGTGTTTTCACTAAATCCAAATACACAAGACACATGGATAATAGGGCATACATATTTAGTACAAGGCGCGAATGAATTATATCTATTTGTGGGTTCATCATCGAATAGAATTATAATACCTTATAAAGGTGGTGTGTTTACATCGCAGATAAATAGTAAAGCAGAAATCTTTTTTTCTGAACAAGTGAAAACATATTCCGTGTCTTTCTATCCGCAGATAGTTGATTTAACCCAATACTTCAACAACGACACCACCCTCATCGACAGCATCCAGACTTGGGACGACCTTGTCGCCTACGACCCGCGCTTCGCAAGCTATGTGGAGCACAACACGGGGATGGTCGAAGGGGTTCAGCCGAAGGTGAAGGTGAGCGGGAAGAATCTTGCTAATCCGCAATTCTTTGCGGATAATGGTGGAGTGTTACAGGAAGATGGAAGCTACTATTTCAATCTGGCGACATCTCTTCAAGGGAAGAATATATATTACAATTATACGAATTACACAGGACAAATTGCTGTAAAATATAATGTTAAATATCCTTCTGGTGCAACGGCAAACGGTGCATATGCCCGTTTTGTTTACACAGACGGGACAACGGAAAATATAACAGGCCCAACAGAATATGGTTCTTTTATCACAAAATCAGCTGTAAGTAATGCAAGTAAGGTAGTACAAAGAATAACTTTTACATATTCGACTGGTTCTACTGCTACATATTTTAAAGATTTCCAAATCGAGCTCGGCTCCGCCGCCACCGCCTACGAGCCCTACTTCGACGGCGGGACTGCTATCTCCCCCAGCGAGCTTTTCGCGGTCGGCTCGGCGGCGGACAGCTACGAGGCGGTAAGCGGGGTGACGCTTAATAAAATGAATAAAGTGGACATGGGGACGTTGAATTGGAGACGAAGCAATAATAACGGATCTTGGGCCAATTACGCTTTTTATGTTGCTATGCCGAGTGACTGGAAGAAACAAGATTACAGTCGATCGATGATAACCTCTAAGTTCTTGCGAAATGATCTTATTCTCAACATAGCAGGGACTTCAGATGGTTACACCACAAGAGCGTCTGGATATATCTATGTAAAAGCTGACGCTTATACTGATGCCACTGCATTCAAAACAGCCATGTCTGGTGTCTACCTCTACTACGAGCTCGCCACCCCCACCACATCGCAGTCCACACCCGCACAAATCTCCCTCCAAGCTGGCTCCAACACCGCCATGCAGACAGACGGGGGGAGGACGCTTGCCGAGCTTGCCATGACCTATGAAAACCTGCCAGCCGCAGGATAAAGGAGGCGCACAATGAAATACGCACGATACATCAGCGAATTGCAAATTTCCTTCCCGCCGCCCTCCAAGTACATCAACGGACGGCTGGTGCTAGGCTACGACCAGCGGGCCGATTTGGTACTGGTGGACGGCTACAAGCCATACGTCGAGGACACTCCACGCCCTCCAGCTGGCTTCGTCGTGGACACATGGCGGTATGTCGATGCCGGCTCCACCATCCGCAAGACATGGACTTACAAGCCAGCCGTGCCAGAAGATGCCCAAGCCGCCACGCTCGCCATCATCAACCGCATCGCCGCGCTTGTGGTCGCATACGACGCGATTGAGGATGTGAAGGCGATGGAGACAATCAACATCGAATCCTTACTCGCCCTCGCCGCCGAAAAGGGCGTGACCGACAAGGATATGGCGAAGCTGAAGGAAGACATTGTGCTTCTGAAAACGGACTTGGAAGGAAAGATGGATGCCAACTGGTATCAAATCTGGAACGGCTGGCTCAAAGGCGCGATTACAGATGCCTTGCAACACATCGAACAAGCAATTCGGCAATCCTCCGCGGAATCCGCAACGGAAGAAGCCGAACCAGCCAGCGAAGAAGCGGATGGAGAGCCGCAACCATGACTGACAAGGAACTAGACCAGTTGAAGGCTGAAATCGACTTTCACAAGCATTGCCATCCGTGCCGTGCTTGCGGAGAGTGCGAACGAATACTCGACATATCCATTAAGGAACGGCGGGAGCTGCAAGGCGAAAAAGCCACGGAGAAGCCTTGCGAATCCTGCCGCATGTAACCAAACCAAACACAAACCAAAGGAGAAGAACATGAAGAAGAAACTGAATCTCATCTTCACGACCATCTTGATGGTCACAATCACCGCCCTGCCGCTTTTTACAAGCGGATGCAAGACAACCAGCGTCCTCGGCTCGTCGCTCGGCAACAACCTCAACATCGCGGACTATAAGGCGGCAGGCGAGGCCGTCGGCGAGGCTGGCTACTACGCCTACGCATACTTGAAGCAGGACGGGAAATACGCCAAATACACCACACGGTGCGAGGAACTCTACGCGGCACTTGAAGCCGCGCAAGGCGGCGACGCGAGCCAGTCCATCGACGTTGCGGATGTCAACGACGCGGCTCTGCAAGTCCTGCAAGTCGTGTTGGCGGCGAAGTACGGCCCGACGCAGGCGGCTCTTATCACGGCAGGCGCGAGAATCGGCGTGGGCTTCGCTTATCAGCTTGTAAAATCCAAAATCCCGCAAGATAATCTCTCGCTCTACCTCGACGGCGTTTGGGCAGGTATCCAGCAGGCCAAGAAGAACGGAGCCGACCTAATTAAAGAGCCTACGGAAATCGACAAGCTCGTGGCTCTTGAGCCTTCTGAAGAATGCGGCATCAACTGTGTTATGGACAAAATCTCCACAAGGTTGAACGCAGGCGGCTTGACGGAGTACGATGAAAAGCGTCTGAAGAAACGCTACAAGGAGCTGAAAAAGCAATTCGACAAGGAAATGGCCGCGATTGAAGAAGAAATGGCGGCTGAAGGCGTGAAGTAATCCATAACACACAACACAACACACAACACACACAAACTGAACCTCTAGGAGTTGGCGACGCATGAAAATAAACTGGCAGTTAATCTCGCGGGTGCTTGTCGGCATCCTGCTTGCAATCATGTCATATTTTGGAAAAGTGGCGGTCGGCCAGCTTCTAGAGATTCAGCGCGATTTGTCTTCCATTAAGTTGGAACTTGTCAAAATCCAAAGCTCGATGCTGGACAAAGAGGCCGTCCGCGACATCGTAAGGGTGGAATTGTACGAGAGAGGCATAAAATGAGCGAGTATAGTTACGATCAATACCTTGCCGACCAAGAAACCGCCGACACGCTGGATTTTATCCAAAACTACATGCACTCGCCTTATGAGGTCGCGGAAAAGGTTTGCAACGGCATCGGCCCGTCTTGGTTTCCGGCCAAGCTCCGCAAGCTGATCGACAAGCTAAACCCGACATTAAAGCCCGTGGCGCAAAACCATGATCTCGGCTATTATTACGGACGCGGCACGCTTGGCGATTTCACGCGGCAGAATGACGCTTTTGCCATTAATGGAGTTAAGGCCGCGAAAGCAAAATATAAATGGTATGACCCGCGCCGTTATTGGGTGGAGATGCAGGCGGCAAAGTTCGCGGCAAGGTGCGAGGCTTGGGGGTGGCCTGCCTATGTTGCCGCCATTAAGGAAAGGAAGGCGGACGAGGCCGCAAAGGTGGCCGCGCAATCCGTAAAGGAAAAAGAAACCAATGTATAACGAGCCAGTACCGTGGGCGCAAGTGTCGGCGCAACTATCCGCAAGGATGGACGAGCCGACCGCCCTTAAATACAAGGAAATTATACGACAGTGGGATTTCCAGTTCCGCCGCCGTTCGTTCTTTTCGTCCCGTGTGGCATCCGCTGATATTCTCGGAGAATTGCACAAAAAGGCGCAGGCGGTGGCGGATGGAAGGATGACGAAGGCACAGGCGCGGCGGCTGATTCGTGAGTATTTTGTGGGTGACGGCGCGGACGCGTTGGCGGCTTTGGGATTCGCACCGCCGAAAAATGCAAAAGGCGTGGCGCAACTGGCAAGCATTCCGCGCCTTGAGCTGATCGTGGACACCAACGTGCGGATGGCGCAGGAGACGGGGCATTACAAGAAGTGGGAGTCGTTGAAGGATGTTTACCCTTACGGCATGTGGCGGGTCGGCTATTCGAAGGTGCATCGCGAGGCGCATCTCGAACGCGACGGGAAAATCTACGCATTCGATCATCCCATCTGGCGGGAGTCGCCGCCCGGCGGTGAGTTTAATTGTCATTGTCGCCGTGACCTTTTGACGGCGCGAGAGTTGGCGGCAAGCGGGAAAATGCCAGTGCCGGACAATGTGCCGTTTGAGCCGTCGAGTTTGGGATTTGACCCCGGCGCGAGTGAGTGGCAAGACCCGCCGTTTGGTGCGAATGTTCCGCCAAAGGTGGAGCAAGAAGCCACTCGCTTGCTTGAGGACGATTTGCGGCAGGAGAAGGTCAGCATAGAGCGGGAGGCGCAAGATGCAAAGGCAACGGCGGAGCGGATGGAAAAAACCGCACAGAAGGCCGAAGACGCGGCGAAGAAGAATGAGGGCGACAAAGACAAGCAGGAGAAGGCGAAGGCGGCGAGAAGCCGCGCAAAGGCCGCGCTTGCTTATGCTGGCGGGTTGCTGAAGGCGGCAAGTGGATTTATTTTAAAAATAAAAACTCAATTAATGCGCGGAACTGAAAAACAAATTGCATGGGCTGAAAACATAAAGCGAAAAGCCGTTGAAGATGTAAAGTTGGAATATGTGCAAGTTGAAGCTGGAAATATTTGGTCAAGTTATGGCTCTGACGAAGAAGCCACAAAACATTTTATTTTAGATCATGAAGTAACACAAGCGGAAATAACAAGCATGGCGCAAAAAATAGCAGATTCGCACACATCTGCCGCATGGTGGATAGATAATAGAAACAGAATAAATCTTGTTTATGAGATTGCAAAAAGTTTCTTTAAATAAAAAAATGGCCACCATAAAAAACATGGTGGCCATTTTTTTGGTGTTGTGGATTATTTTTCAACTTTCATAATATTAATATCCATATATTCGCCTTTGTTTTCCATTATTTTTTTACGCTCTTCTTCAGCTTTTTGCAATCCTTTAACGGTTGCGATAATTTCGCCACGATAAACAAGATTCCATGTGTTTTCATCTTCACGCATAGCCTTTGCGGCGGCAAGGAAGGCTTCACGGTTGGCTTCTGGAATGAGATTGAGAAGAAGATTCTTTTTCATTGTCGTTGTCCTTTTTTTGCTTGCTTTGTTTGGTTGATGTTTTTTTACTGTCAACGTTTATTAAAATACACTAAAAGTGTGTATTTACAAGTAAAACCAACAAAAAAATCACAAAAAATTATAAAATTTCATCTAGATCACATTGTCCGCCCCTAAATTCTTGAATTAGCAACGACTTCCCGTTCCACTTGTAGCGGCCATAATACAACTCATGGCCATGCAGGGTTATTTTTATCTCCAGTTTGTCGTTCGTAGGCGTTGAGCCGTATTTTTCCATAATTTCCTTTCGAAAATTGTTTTCTATTGCTTTTATTGTGGAGTCAATTTTTAGTATGTCCGTCATTTTTTGTTAATCCTCCATCGCCAAGAACACATGGAGCCGCCGCATCTTGTCCGCTATTGCTTGCGGGATTGGAAGCCGTCCGTAACGGTAAGACTTCACGGTGTCCATTTGCCGCCTTAATGCCTTTGAAAGAAACTGGTTGGACATCTGCCAGCGGTCAATGATGGCATTGAACAGTTCCGCCGACATATCGCCGCCTCTTTCTGCGTCAATGCGTTGCTTTAGGGCGGTGTCCGCCGCCGTGTTGTCTTGCTTCTTTAGGTTCATTGTGCGTTCCTTACATGCTCCATTGTGTTTTAGCATCTTCAAGTGATAAATACATAAGTTCGCCAGTTTCGCCCTCTATGATGTTATCATCTGTTGGTTTTCCATCTTCGGCAACTGTGTACCACACCGCGCCGCTGGCTTTTGTTGCCCATATTGTCCATTCTTTATTATCGGCAAGCGGATAATCGTTTTTTACATAGGCATTTAGCTTTTCATTTGTTTCTTTTGTGCAGTTTTTCATGGTTTGCGCTCCTTTTGTAATCTTTTGTAAAATCTTTTGTTTCTTTTGTAAATTGCCGCCCCTTGCGAGGCGGCTTGGTGACGGGTGGTTGGCTTGTTACGCGGCGGCGTTGGCTTTAAGGGCTTTCAGCAGGGCTTCAGCTTTCTTCAGCCGCGTATCGTCGTCATCCTTTGCGGATTTATCACCCCACGCGATCATGGCGGGAAGTTTGAAAAGCTCGGCGGTGTTGGCGGCTTTGTAGAGGATGGCGTAACACTCCGTAATAATGGCGGTGACTTTGTCTTGTTTTTGTTTGGTGGTCATGGTCGGCTTGCTCCTTTTGGCTTGCCGCCAGCGTCGGCTGGCGGCGTGGGTTGGGTTGGTTATTTGACGGCTTTGATTAAGAATCTAACATGCAATCTGACAATATTGTAACCGCCAGCGTAGATTTGCAAGACGATTGCATTGGCTTTTTCGCCGTGAACTTTCCAGCCTTTGCCGTTTTCGCTGAAATATTCGCTAATCTCTTTGATTTCACCTGTAATCGCCGTGATCCTTTCTTCAAGATGCTTGACAAATTTTTCAGCGGCTTTCATGTTTCTTTCATATACGCCATATAAACCATATAATATTATTTCAGATTGTTCTTTTGTTAATTGTCTGTGAAAGATATAATATTGATGCGGTGAAACGTCATAACCATATCCAATATCAAAACGTTCCGTCATGTGTGCTTGATGCCAATTGTTGAAATCATCCCATAATGCTTTATCTGTTTTGTTCCAGCTTTCATATAAAGTCAATTTGAATTGTTCTAAAATTTCGTTCATCTGTCTTTTCTCCTGCCGCTGACCTTTTAGCCAGCGGCTTGTTTGTTTTGATTATAAATTAAAATCGCTGAACTCTAAATCAAATTCAAGTTGTTTTGGAAAACCATAGTGTTTGAACATTTCATCTTGCATTTTTCTAGGAACTTCAATTATTATATCTTCGGGCATTTCTGACATGAATTTTGCCATTCTTGCTTTTTCTGTATCAAACAATCTCAATGTCTTTTCGCTTGAATATAAATGTCCGCCGTTTTTAGTAATTGTTTCTATATAAATAAGATATTTGCCCATTTTAGCTTTATATTCAGTACGCCAAATGTTCCAATTTTTTTCTCTTTCAAATGTAACTTTCATTGTCTTTTCCTTTGGTTTGTTTGGTTGGTTGTGTGTGCCGTTCTTTCTGTCAACATTAATAAAATACACTAGATTAGTGTATTTGCAAGTAAAACCAACAAAAAAAGTAGAAAAAATGCGTTTTTTTGATTTTTTTTGACTTTTTTACCCTTTGACGGCTTTTTATCTCGCCATCTTGCCATTATCTTGCCATTATCTCGCCATTTATTTCGCCTTCCTGCCTTCCTTGCGGACATCCGCCCGCCCAATCAACGCCGCCGATGCAGATGATTGCCAAGATTGCGTATAACGCTGTCATTGTTCCTCCTTCTTTGTCTCAATCAGCCGCCATTGCGCGAAGGTTGGCGTCTCCGCTTCGTCGTCGCGTGTGTAAATCTTCGCTTTCGCGTGTGGATATTTTGCTTTTATTTTGTCAATTCTTTTGTTCAGTTCGTCAAGCGTTTTAGCATAAATAATGCCCATAGACCATTTTGTTACCACGAATGCCTTGTATTTTTGTTCGGCGTACTTCATTCCTTCTCCTTCTTCCCGTTCAGCGGGTTGTAGCCGTTCATGTAGCACCACACATAATAAGACGCCCAGCATCCTTCGCCGTAGTCGCACTCGTACATGTCATCCGCTATCTCCGCCATGTACTTGTCGTAAGTCTCTTGGTCGAGGTCGCCGTTGGCGAGGTTTTCGGCAAGCGTTGCCTTGCGTTCCTTCTTGAATTGGCACGGGTAGTCCTTGCAATATTGCGCTGGACACTCGCCGTCTTCCGATTTGTGCCATTGCAGGAACTCCCACATGACTTTTACAAGTACGTCCTTCGGCAGTTTCCATACATCCACAAGGCGGTAGATTCTCGCGTCTTCCGCGTCTTCGTTCGGTTGCCCGTCGTCCACGATGCGGAGGAGGCGTTCGATAATCTGGCGGAGTTCGCGGATTGTTTTCGCGGCTTCAAGCTCAGCGTCGTGGTCGTCGCTTTTTGCGAAGATTGGCGCGAGTTTCGCAACTTCGATTGCGATGTCGTTGTATCTTTCGATTTTGTCGCTCATTATTCCACCTTTTTAAATCTTGCCATGTTCTTGTATGTCGCGCTTAACGGGCAGGATATAACACTGCCTTCCTTGTTTTTGAACTGCATCCCAAGACTTTCTGTATATCCGACGAACGTGAACATGTCCTTGTCATCCAGCACAAACTTTGCATTCGGGACAAAGCCGAAGGAAATCAACTCATTGAGTTCCTTGCATGGCGTCGTTCCAAGTATGCTGTAATATCTTTCGATGACGCCCTCAATCTGTGAAACTCCATTCTGGAAGTCACTCAACGCTTCTTCAATTTTTTCTTTCAAATCATTCAGTTCGCTCATTCTTCACCTCTCGACTGACTAAACTTTCCGCACCAGCAGTCTTCTGGAGTCATTGGAAACATGTAATACCATCGTTCGTTTTCAGCTTGCACCAATGGCACAACTGGCGGATTTACACGACACTCGCCATAAGTTTCATCCTTTTCACAGTAAAAATCAAACGGCGAGTCATCTTCTGTTCCCGTCCGTGGCTTGTTCTTGTTTCGAACCCACCATTCGCATTTATTACATCTTCTTTCGCTCATTCTTCACCTCTCGCTTTCTTGCATATTTTTACGGCTTCGTCGTATATTTTCTGTCCTGCTTCGCCTAGTATCTTGCAATAACATTGTCCCGCGAACGTTTCAAAGAAATGGGCAAAGTCGTAAAGCTCTGGCGCGGCGGCAATCAGCGCGGCGTTGGCTTCTTCTTCCTCGCTGTCGCAGTCTTCTGTGTTTGCAACCCATAGACCAGCATCTTTTGTAAGTATTTGGTAATGATATTTTCTGTCGCTATACGAAAGGTTGTTTTGTACTTTCCACGGCCCTTTGGTAAACTTCGGTTCGCTCATTCCTTTGCCTATTGCGGAAGTCTCGCCGCATCCGTCACAAGTGACGGGCTTGGTGGCTTTAAGATAGATTTCCTTGCAGAGCGGTGATTCTTGCTCTGCTAATGGTTGGTTTTGCTTCTTTTTGGTGGTCATTTCATGCCTGCTCCTTTTCTGCTTGCTTGTTCCTTGCCTCCTGCTCCAACTGCGCCAAGTCCGCGCTGGTCAGCTGGTGGCGTTGCTCTTGTTCTTGTTGCGGATAATCTTTGCCGTCATGGTGGCTGGCGGATAATGCTTCGTCCGTAATGGATAGGGCGGCGTTTCTCTGCCGCATCTGCTCGGCGGTCACTCCGTCTCCAAAGCCTATTAGATACGCGCCAGTCATTATGCCAGCTATAACGACGACGGCGGTGATTGCGTATAGGGCTGTCATTTTTCCTCCTTTTTGGTTTTGGTTGGTTTGATTTGGGTGGTTTTTCTTGTCCTTCGCCGCCTTTTTCTTGCGGATAGTGGCGGATTTGCCAGTATTATTTCCAGCCGCTTGGACGGCGTGGAGATTGCGTCCTGCGCCCTTGCGGACTGGATTTCCGTAATGATTGACGGCGGTGTGTAGTAGGTCGGCGCGGATTGCTTTGGCTTGCGACGTTGTGGCATTTTTATGTCCTTTCCTTGCGGATTATGTGAACAAAAACTGTTGTTTCATCGCTTTTTCTACTCGTTCTTTCCCTTTTTGGAAGTAAAAATCATTTATCTCGCAGATGTCCATATCCAATCCTAACTCATAGGCGGCGACCGCCGATGACATGCTCCCGCCGTGGAAGAAGTTAATCGCCATTATTCCGCCTCCTCCACGACCTTCGCCTCGCTGTGCCTGTAGGTCTCCACCCGCCCGTTGTCGCGCTTGAGGATAAACCAGCACATTGAGTATTGCTTCAGCACGCCCTCGATTCTTTGGTCGTACTTCTTCAATTCAACCGCAACTCGCCTGCCGACCATCCCGCGCCATTTCCGCTCGTCCAGCACCATGTCTCTAACCTCCTTGCTTGTCACGCTTGCCAGCCAGTCGCCTTCATTCTTCGGCAGCTTCTTGTTCTCCACGGGGCTTCTTGGCGGCTCCGTTGGCATCTTGTAGAGCTTCCGCCCTTGATAGCATACGCCATGCTCCCATCTGTACGGGGCGCGGGACTCCGCCAAGAGGTCGATGGTCTTGCCAAGCGAACACCCCCAGCGTTGGGAAATTTCCGCGACGGACAGCCAGCCGGAGGCGATGCGCCGCGCCTCGCTCTGCGCTGTCTTGTCGGTCTTTATCTGGTGCGTGGTGCGAAAATACGCCTCGTCCGTCGGCGTGAAGTCATACTCGTTGATGTTGTGGTGGTAGCGGGAGTTGCGGACGCCCGACGGCTTGATTTGGCGGGTTCGGACATAGACGGCCACTTTTGTGAGGGAGCATCCGCAATAGTCGGCCATTTCGCGCATTGTCATGCCTTTGGGCGGCGTTGTCGTTGGCGTGGGTGTTGGTTGCGTGGTTTTGGGTAGTGTTACCATTTTTTAAACTCCTTTTTGTGGATGTTTTTTTGTGGTTTATAAATGGGTTATAAACGGGGTTATAATAGGGCTAAATTGGGTCTAAAAAGGTGCTTCTTCCGCATACCAGTCGCGGGTGAGATAGTCCAGCAGGAGGCGGTCGGCCACTGGACAGTCCGCAACGGGTAGGGCGTTGTAGCCTGTCGGTGTGAGATGGACGATCATTAGGGAGATTTGCGGCTCCTGCATTGTCAATAAGTAGCCGTCTTTTAATAGTATGCGTTTGTATAAGTTTAGCTGGAGCATGTATTTATTAAACTCGCAGTCCTCCAACGAATTGGCAGGCGGGAGGAAGTGCTGGCCGAATTGGTTGCGCTTGTGGATGGCTTCGTTTGTTTTCCAATCCACAATGAAAATCTCGCGGCCACGCTGGAAGATGGCATCGATAGTACCCGCAAGGCGGTATTCTATTGAAAAAACCATCTTTTCGGCTGCTAAAGGTTGCCAGCCTGCGGCGGTCAGGTCGGTCATGGCCTGCCAGCCTGCCGACATTATCAAACGCTCCCTATCGTCCGCAGGTTGCTGGAAGTCTTGGGAGCCGTTCATCATGGCCTCTTGGTTGGCATGGACGCGAGTTCCCATCTCGCAGGCGTGGGCGCGTTTCGCGTCCCACTCTTGCAGGATTTGTTCTGCTGTCTTGGGCGGGTTGGAATAGGCGGCTTTCTTTTTTGCGGCTTTTTCCGCATCAAATGGCGGGATGTAGTGGGAGACAAATTGAGTTACGGACGGCACGGGTTGCCAGTATTCGGGTGACTTTTCCGTGTCGATGGTGTAGCGGTGCGCGTCCTCGTCGAAGTGGAGCGTAAATGGGAGCGTTGGGTGCGGGGCAGTTTTCATTTCGCCTCCTGCTGGTTAAACAAGTCAAACACTGGCTTATAAGGCAATCCCATAAACTCCATGACATCCTTAAAACCTAGATTATTAAGGATATAGTCATAAATTTTGCGGTGCGTAAAATAGAGTCGTTGTATGCGGTTCGGTTGCTTTTCGTGGCTTATTCCAAAAAGGCAAAACATGCACCCCGTTCGGTGCGCTCCCGTGGTCATCAGCTTTCCGTTTTTGTTTTCCACGATGTCGCCATAAATGGGAGCCATCGGGATGTTTTTGGCTTTGATATATTGCAGGACATCCTGCTCCGTCCAAAAAGCCATCGGTGTACTTTTCGGCTCTCGTGAATCAAAAGCATTGCACCCGTTTTTCAGCCATGTAACCTTGCGGAGCAAAGACTCCTCCGCCATTGTGCCTATTATTGGATGGTTGCCAGTTTCCCGCTGGTATTGATGGCTAACGTCCTTTTTCATTATTTTACAGCATTTTTCTGAAATTTTGAAAGGAGCGTCCAACAAATAGGCGTGTCTTTGGCACGTTTCAAAACGGAATGTGTTATAATACGGCACTTTGCGCTCTTTTGCATCTTCGGGCGGAAGACTATTAAAATATTTCATGTGGCATGATGGTTTTATTTCCTCGCCTTTTGCTTGCGCTTCTGTTTGCCTTGCCAGCCATTCCCTATACTCCCGCAAATATTGCGAGACTTCCTTGCTTACAACTGGGTAGCCCTCTTGCTCAATAACCGACTTAAAGCTGATGGACGGGCGGCGAATATCCACGTTTTCAAAGGTTTTGACAAACTCCTTTATTTCGGGATATTCCAACCCCGTGTCTAGATACAACGCCTTTATTTCGGGAAACAATTTCCGCGCAATATATAGCAAGACGGTGGAATCCTTGCCTCCGCTAAATGATACAAACACTTTGCCTTCAAAATGTGTGTAAAACTCCGTAAGACGGGCGCAAGTAATGCCGACTTTGCGCTCCAATGGCAACGCTTGAAGTTCCCGTAATTGCCCCGTGGTATATTTGAAATTTACAGCCATTTTATTTCCCCTCCTCCTGCTTCTTTTGGAAAACTTCAAAACCCTCATTTTTAACCGCACCGCGCCCAATCCTCCGCAATATCCACGCATTACCACGGTCGGCGTTCTCGCCCAGCCACATCACGCCGCGTGTCTGGTGCTTGCTGGAGCTTGACGGGAATCTGTCAAGCGTCTTGTCGAATCTGTCCGTGTATCCGTCAATGGCGAACTGCCGCACGGCGGGGGCGGAAATAGAATGTCCACAAATGTCCTGCGTCCACATCTTCAGCACGTCAGACTGAATCCACGCGCAGATGTTTTGAGCGTCAAATCCCGCCGTGTTGAATGTATCTACTATTTTGTATCTTATGCCATTCTCCAGCCGTTGCGCTTCCTCTTGGTCTGTGTTCGCGCTCTCGGCAGACGCTTTGATGGCTTCCATTACGGACTGGTATTCCGCAACATCGGCGCAAACAGCCTGCACCACTTCCCGCTCGAACGTGTCATGGCGGCTGGCTGGTTTTATGCCGAAGTCCTCATGCGTCTGCAAAATATCAATCATGTCCGCAAATATCTGCCAGCGGTTGTACTCAATAAAGCCGTTTATATCGTCTTCCCAATGCGCTATGGTATGGTCGGGTGTTTTCAATTTGATGAAATAAGAACGGCTGGTCAGATCGCCGTCAAGCTCCAGCCCGTTGCCTGTGAAGATGTATGTTAAGTTATTAGGGCGGGAATCTTCACCCGCCGAATAAGGAGCGCGGCCGCTTAACGTGTCGCTGGTGATGTAACGCGCCAGCACGTCAGATTGAAACGCGCCAACAACGTTGTCCATAACGAAAAACTTTGATTTTCTGCCCGTGTTGCTAACGAGCCGCTTATCCAGTTCGTCTGGGTCGCGTTGCAAGGCGGCTCTGTTTACTTGAATCGGTGTGCATTTGTAGAGCAACGACAATTTCCTGTAAATGGTGGATTTTCCCACGCCTTTACCATTGGCGGAGTCTATAACCCATGATGGGCGCGTCATGCCGAACTTGTACCACATGGGGGCTATGAATAAGGCTTTTAGTAAGACTTTGCTCGTGTTTGTGCTAGGTGAAAAGAAATCAATCAGTTTTAGGAAAGTTTCGTGGTTTTTGGATGGTAACGGCAACTCAGGATGGAGATAATAGCAGTTTGCTTTCCGTGGATAGTCTGGCGTTTCGGAAATCAGCTCGAAGCGGTGGGCGTTTTGCTTTACGGCAAAGTAAAACTCCTTCTTTGAGATGCACCCGTTACCAGTCAACCAGTTATAATTCTGCTTTGTCTTTACGGAAATCCACGCGAATAATTCCTCGCAAGACGAAAAGTTTTTAATTTCCTTCGTGTCGCGGTCATGATCAAATAAAATGTCCTGCCCAAGCAGACACGGGAAGTTAAGGAAACGAGCGAAGAAATCCGCAAGAAGCGACATGGGCGCGATTGGGATTTTCTTCTTCCTGCCGTGTTCGTCCTCTTCTTCTCTGTAATTCTGAAATGGTGTCTCGTTGCGCTCTTTAGCAATCTCCACCATCTGCGGCGTGACTTCTCCAAAGTAGAAAGGACGCTCGAACGGCGTGGCTTTCTCCAGCTCTTCAAACTCGATGGCGGTATGATTTGCGAGGTGGAAATAGTCGGCTATATCCTGCTTTTTGTCTTTGCAGGGTGAAAACACTTTTAGAGTTTTTGCCACCTTTAGCATTTCTGCGGCTACAAGTTTACCGAAAGTAACGCCTTTTTCGTCCGCGTCCGTAAGGATAACCACGTCTTTGCCGCGAAAATACTCGTTAAATTCAGCCTTCCAGCGGCCTTTTCCCGCTCCGCCGCTCACGGTCGTGGCGACAAATCCGCGCTCCGTCATGGCATCCGCGCACTTCTCACCCTCCACAATATAGATTTTCTGCGCCGCTATTACGGACGGCAGGTTATAGAGCAGGCGTTTTTCTTCCTTAATGCCCCATGTACCATCTGCGGCGCGTTGCAGGATTTCCTTGTCGGTGTCGTTTTCCAGCCTTACGACATAATACGCCACCTTGCCGTGGCGGTCGCAGTACGGCCATTCTTTTACTACTTTGAAGCCTTTGGAAATTAGCTCGTCGTAATGGCTTTTGGGAAGATTCACGGGTGTCCATGCGGTTGCCGTCGGGCTTGTCGGCTGGTCGGTCGTGGTCGTGTCCGTAATGGTTGCGGATGGCATCGGCAAAGGCGGCGGCGGTTGCAGTTGCGGCTCGTCCTGCTTTACTGGCGGAAGTTTGGCTGCTTGCGGCTCTTTCGCTCTGTAATAGGTCGCTAGCTTCTTCGCCGGGCAATAGCGGTCGCCTAATGCGTTGACGGCATCGACAAAGGACGCGCCAGTAATAAGCATATAAAGGTCGATAGCGTCTCCGTGCGCTTCACTTACGAAGTCCTTAAACGTGCCGTCATCGTTGTATAGCACAGCGGTGGGGTTGTCTCCGCCTCGCCATTGGGCGTTGCTTTGGTTATGGCTTGCCATTCTGACGTGTCCATAATCCTGCGCCACTTGGAGCGCGGAGACGCTTTTCTTCACGTCTCCTGCGTCATAATATGGGTGTATTTGTTGAGTTTGCATCTGTCAAGCTCCTAGTTTGGCTAGTTGCTGGAAAACCGTGGCTTTGCTGGTGTTGCGGCGTATTGCGTCCGCAAATGCGCGGAGTTCGCCCACTACAAGACATTCCTGTTTGGCACGGGTTACTCCCGTGTAGATCATGGAACGGTCGAGCAGGGCGAAAGCATCCCGCTGAAGGACAACAAACACCACCTTTCTGTATTGGCTACCTTGCGACTTATGGACGGTGAGCGCGTAGGCGTGGCGGAAGTTCTTTACTTCGTCTTTGGGAACTGTGACCTCGGTGGTTTTTGTGCCATCATCCGCAAGCACTGGATAATCCGTCTTTATGTAGAGCCTGCCTTTTGGCTCTACTGCCATAACGGTAGCGGTCGTGCCGTTCCATATATCGAGGCTTGGCAGGTTCTTTGTGTTTAGGACACGATCACCCGCTTTAAATCTGCCGTCATCCTCCGCGTCTCGCGGGTTGGCGATTTCCACCAAATCTTTATTTAATGGAATAATCGCCGCCGCTCCGTTCGCCTCGTCATCGTTGCGCGGCGTTAAAACAATGTCTTGGCTGAAATCTAAATAACCTTGCTTGGCTAGATTTAAGATATACTGATGCGTTGCTCTCGCGTCGCCCGTGGACACCATGCGCCACTTCTCGTGTTCGCTTTCATCCTGCATGAGCGGCTGGTCTCCGTTTCGGATGGCGGTTGCGGCTTTAAATACCGCCTCTGTCGCTCTGTAACAGGTGGTCAAATATGACACCTTTTGCGGAAAGAAGCGAATAATGTCGTGGAATGGCTGGCCTTCGCCTACGGGCGGCAACTGCGCGGCATCGCCCACCAATACAAGGCGGTCGGGGTGGCGGCTAGTGATTTCCGCAAGAAGCGTAGAGGAAACCATCGAGGCCTCGTCGATTATAACCGTCTGCCCGCGTAGATGGCCGCAAGTGAAACGGTCACCCATCCAGCCAAGCATACGATGGATTGTGCTGGCCTCAAAGCCCGTGGCCTCTTTGATGCGTGCGGCGGCTTTTCCCGCAAACGCGGCAAGAAGCACGGGATGGCCTGCGGCTTGGAGGCGGGTGGCTAACTCCTTAATGATGGTGGTTTTGCCAGTTCCCGCCCCGCCTGTTATTATGGACAAGCCGGGCGCGGTTGCCTTGTCGATGGCGGCGAGCTGGTTATTGTCTAGGGTGATTTGCTTTGCCATTGTAAATCACTCCTGCTCATCTAAAAGACATTCAGCAATTTCAAATTTTCCGCACCAATCAACAGAATAAGATTTTGGGAAAACACCCATTACATCTTGATAATAATCACTTTTATCATATATTTTTTTTGATGTTTCCACTATAACAGGTGGATTAAAATGGCACTCTCCTAACCCATCATTTGTTTTACATTCCCAATATTTGCATTTTTCACATATTTTTTCCATTATTATTCTCCTTTCTTTCCCGTCATAAAATTGCACACTTCCGAATAACGATAACGTTTTTTACGAGGGCTATACTGAACAACTGTCAATTTACCCGCCTGCACATAATTAAAGAGCGTTCGACGGGTAATCCCTAGAAGGTTGCAAACTTCCTTCGTTGTAATCATCCGTTCCATGTTTCGCTTTTGTGGATTAAGTGCCGCGAGGATTCTTTCTTTTTCTTCTTTAGTTATTGCGGTGTCAACGTCCAATGCCGTTTTAATTATTGTAATTGTCGATTCTTGCAACATATTATTCACCCCTCACGAAGTTGTAAATGTCTTTTTCCGCCCTGTAATGTTGTGCAAGGCTGATGCTCTGCGTGGAAGAAAAACCCACCAGCGCGCCCGTCTTGAAAAAATCCGCAACATGGGCGGCGATTACATTGTCAGAAATCTGCGGCAGTTTGTTGGCGCACTCGTTCGCCAACTCGTACCACGTTACCACCGTATTGCCTCTTTCCGTTAAGATGCCCATGCAGTACATTATCCCCGCATCAATACGGCGGTCGTCATTGTCCGCAATCCCGAACGTCTGCCGAACGCCATTATCAACCGCCGCGAAGCCATACTGCGGCACTTTGGTCAAGTTGTATGGATTGATTTCCACCAATGAAATGCAGTCTTTCCCGAACGTCACCCACGCGCCCTGCGCGAAGTTCGCCGTCAGCCCATGCCCCATTAACCATGCAATCGTCCTGCTTTGTTGCTCCCTTACTCCTATTTCCTCAATGGTTGCGCGGAAGTCTTGCAGTTTTGCGGGAGTGATGCCCTTTACGTCACCCTCGGCCAAATCCTGCCAGTCTTCGCCCTTCGCTTTCCAGATGGCTTCCTCCAGACTAGGCCCGAAGCCTTTGGTAAGTTCGCAAGCGTAGCGGAGCATGTCTCGCGGGTTGACTGGGATTACGATTTCACAGTTGCGGAAGTCGAATTGCCGCGTCCCGTTCCACTCCGTCCATTTTCCCGTCAGTTTCAAATGCTCCCCAATTTTCGGCCTAAAAAGCATGTCGCCCTTTGCGGCGATGTTGCCCATCGGCCCTTCTGCCGCAAGGATATAAAACAGCTTGCTTTCGCCGTTGTTTCTTTTTTCTCGGTCATCCGTTTCGGACGGATATTTAACCCAAGTCACCTTTACTTCAAATGTCTGCAAACCGTTACCCATTCCATGCTTGCTCCTTTTCTAGTTGCTCCAAACGTTTCATTAATAAATAATAAGCCTGCATCGCGGCGTGGCCCGCGTCGCGGCAGAAAAGGCAAGTAACACCCATGAAGGCAAGCTCCGCAATCCGTGACGCGACGGCCTGTGGCGACACGTTATAGTGCCTGTGTTCGGGTGATAGTAACTCCCCATTCTCCGCGACGCAAAAACAAAGCTGGTGGAAATCCGCCTCGACAATTATCACCTTTGCGGCAAAGTCGGCGCGGGTCATGCGCTCAAGTTCCCTTTTGAAACGCTCCCATCCGCTGAATATCGTGCCGATAAAGTCATCTAGGCTCTTGCGTTCGATGGCAAAGCGGTCATCGCCTTCCAGCGCGTAATCGCCTTGCTTCAACGTCCCCACGCGGACGGTCGCCCATTCGGGAAACACCCACGGCTTTTGCTCGCGGGTGTCAATTATGATGGCGCGTTTGCCTTCCACCAGCTTCTCCCGTTACGCCTGCGGCTTGAAGAATGGATTGGCGGCGGGAACGCGGCCAGCCTGCGGCTGTGCGGCTTGTTGCGGAATGTCCGCAACGGAAACACGCGGCGCGGCGGGTGCGGCGGGTGCGGCAGGTGTCGCGGCTGGCATCGCCGGCATCGTCTGCGCTTGCGGAATAACTGACGCCTGTGCGGGTGCGGCGGCGGGTGCGCTCATCATGGACGGCCACGCAATAGGAGCGGGGGCGGCAAAGTCGCTCACGCCCAAACTCTGCACAATATAGTATTTGCGGCCCGTGTCCTTTGCCTCCTTTTCAGCAACCCAGCAAGGGAACGTTTTGCCGATGATCTGTTGCATTACGGACATCCAATTCGGATTGGCTTTATTTTCGATAGTAACGCCAACCTTCTCCAACTGCATGATGGTTTTCTGGAAATACGTCTTGTCTGCATCGTTTCCTTTGCAGTATTGCTGGCTCATGCTACCCGTCCACCATCCGCCGCGCTGGTTGTTGCGGTCGTAGAGATAAAGGCAAAGCTGGATTTGCCCTTCCTCAAAGCGGGACGCTTCAAAGCCCATGTAGAGGCAGGACAATTCGGGATGGTCTTCATGATCGAAGCGCGGGATGCGGTTGAGCGCATCTTTGCAAGCGGTTTCTTCGGGTTTGTTGATGATACCCGCAAAGGCGGTCGCCCCGCCCTGCGTGAGCCAATCCACCCACTGTTTGCTGACTTCATTGATCTGCGCGGGTGCGGTCTGCGCGGCCTGTGTTGCTTGCTGTGTCATTTGTTTTTCTCCTTTTGGTTGGTTTTGGATTACTTAACATCCATACGGATTTCCTTGCGGAAAACAATGCCCGGTTCATTGATGGTCTCCGGGTCGATGCCATTCTTTTTCACATCGTCCGCAAAAGCGCGAATTTTGCGCTCGTCCGGCGAGAGGAACTTGCGGTCGAGTTTCGCCGCGTCGGTGATTTCCCAAACGATGACGGCCACCTGCTTCATGCCCGCCACGATGGTCTTTTCCGGCACAATCGGCACGGGAATGGCGGTCACAACGGGCGGCGGTGGCGGCAACTGTTCTGCCTGTGGCTGGTTTGCTGATACGCCGAAAACCTCCGCGATCTTGGCCTGCTTTGCGGCTTCTTCTGCGGCTTTTCTGGCCTCTTCTTCCGCAAGCATCTGCGCTTCGGCCTCCGCCTGCCGCCGTGCGCGTTCGGCCTCTTCTCGCTCCTGTGCTTTCTTGGTGGCGTATTCGCCAAGCATGGAACGCAAGCGGGAATATTCCGCGTCAATCGGAGCCTGCAATTCCTTCTGCTGGCTCGTAAGTTGTTTTTTTGCCGCGTCCAGCGGGCGGGTGAGTTCCTTTCTGTTGTCGTCCAGTTGCTTGGTCAGCTTTTGCAATCGTTGGATGACTTCGCCCACCGCGTCGGCAACGTTGTCATCATTGATGGCGGCGTAGCCTTTAGCGGTTTCAAGCGTAGTGTTGCGGCGGTCAATCCATTCCTGCCGTGCAAGGTTCGGCGTGGCGTTGGTGATGGTGATTTGGTTTTGCTTTTCTTCCATGTTAGTTGTCTCCTTTAACGCCAGCGGCGGCGTTGTACTGATGGATAAGAGCGCGAATTTGCTCTTTATCCTGTTCGTAAATCTGCGGGTTCGTGATTTCCAACGCCAGCCGCAGATTCTCCATGTTCATGTCGCTCCATTTAATGCCCTTCATTGGGCCGTCAATCTTGCAAACCGTGTAATCGAGGTCGGCTGGACCGTCGTTCTTGAACATCGCGGGCGTGGATGTGGCGATTGGAGGTAAAGTCACCACGCCATGCGGCGGCAGGACTTCCTCGGAGGGTGCGGCTGGGGCCGTAGCGGGCGCGGGAGCGGGCGCAGGAGCGGGTGCGGCTGGTTGCTCCGCCTCTGGTTGCGGATAACTTGCAGGAGCGGGCGTGACGTTGACCACCTTCGGCTCGTCGAAGTCCACCGCCTCTTCCGGCGTGTAGTGTCCGCGTGTCGCCAGCGGGCAGACCGTCCGAACGCCGTCAGAAACAGCCCGCGCCCACATCATCTGCATACGGCGGCGGGGTGTACTCCAATTTTCTTTAAAAATGCGCTGTTCGACTGGTGTGTTATATCCAACAACATTTCCATTTTTATCGAAGATTTTATAAGATTTGCCGTTAGCGTCCTTTCCTGCGCGAGTGTATTCCTCGTTTTTGATGTCCTCCCACTTAATTTCCGACAAAAAAGACGCTTTTTTATAAGTCAGCTTGATGGCGACGCGGTCGGGCGTGCGGGCTTGGATTTCGTATTCTCCGCCAAGCTCCAAGAGGTTCGCCAGCATGGCCTCGCTCTTGATCGTGACCTGCCCCATCATAACATGGTAGCGTTCCTTGAATTGCAGGAGCGTCATTCCCTCTTGTTGGCAGGTAATGCCGATGACGAAGCCCTCGGCGGGATTCCGCGCCCCGAACATGTTGCTCTGAAAGATGTAGTTGCCGAACGTCTCCAACGCCTGCATGGAGTTGAAGACCTGCGCCGTCTGCAAGGCGGTCGTGGTCGGCTGGGTGGTGGTGATGGCTTGCGTTTGTTGCGTGTCCATTGTTTACTTCTCCTTTTGTTGTGGATTAAATCTTTGTGCGCTGCCCTTGCTTGCGGCCCTTGATGTTCTCGCAAAGGCGGCACAACTGCGCCTCCGTCATGTGGTAGTAGCGGACGGTTCGCCCCTGCTTGTCCTTGCCATAGGTCGAGCAAATGCCCTCCATGTGGCGGCGAACGGTCGATGCGGGTGCGCCCGTGACTTCCGCGATGTACTGCGCCGTGTAGGCGTTGGACTTGTCCTTGTCCTTTGCGGACTTCTTGGCGGGCTTGTCGGCGGGCTTGTCGGCTCTCTTGGCCTCCTGCTCGGCGGGCTTCTCCGCAACCTTGACGGGCTTCTCCTGCGTGTCGGGTTTGCCATTAAGCCAGCCGAAGAAGGAGTCGCGGCAGGTATCACATAAGTCGAAGTAGTCCTCCAGATGGTTGTCGCCCACTTGTTTGCGGAGCAGGATGTTCCCGTTCTGCTCCATTTCCTTTCCGCAACGGTCGCAATAAACTTTTTTCATGGTTGGTTCTCCTTTTTTGGGGTTAGTTTGATTTTTTCGGCGCAAAGTTAAGCAACTGTTTTATTGTCCAGTAGTTACCCGTCGAGACATTCACGGTGGCGCGGATTGGAAGCAAATCTTTCGATGGGTTGCAATAAGTAGCGTCTTCGGTCAGCTTATCAATATTCCCCCCTTCGCTCCAGCCGACCGCATAGCCAGTGCCGCTGACGCTTTCCCAATGTCTGCGAGATTCATTCCACTGGAGTTTCAATTCCCCGCAGATGCGGACTGTCGCGACGGGTATTCCGTTTCCTCGCGCATCATTGGAGCCATCCAGCTTGCAATCAACAACAAAGTAGCCCTGTCTTGTCCCGTCGGACAGAGTAACAGCTTCAAACGAATGAAACGCGACTGGCTCTTCCTGTAATTCTCCGCCTACGTTATACAGCCATCTTGCCGTCTTGGCGCCGTTATCCGTTCGCATCCGAAGAACGACGACGGATTGTTTTCTCGCGTGTTCGATCTTACCGTTTTTCATCGCCGCGCCCTGCCAGTTAAGCGTGAAACGAAAATATTCTGTTGTATAGAAACAATCGGGTTCACACTCCACATTGTACTGGTTGATTTTATGCCCTGCGGCGTTGATTCGATTACCTTCCGCATCGTAGCGGACGATTTGCGCCGACGCCGTGTAGGCGATGAAGACGACGGCGATGATGAGTTCCGCAAGGTTGAGCTTGGTTTTCTTCTTCATTGTTGGTTGTTCCTTCTTTGGTTGTTGGTTGCTGATTGTTGGTTGTTTGCTACTGGTTGTTACTACTGCCTAAAAATGCGCGTCCGGCAAATACTTCGCCCTGTCTAGGTCGGACGGGGCGTGCCGCGCAACACGCCCCTGCAAGCCTCCGCCGCGAATGTCTGAAAGTCTCTAAAAAGAACAAGGGCGGCAGACGGTCGGCTCCCCCCGCTTTGTCGGCAACATTAGCGGAGCCGCCGATCGGGCATCGGTCTGCTATTTTGTTTTTGTTTTCGTCCTGCAAAAGAAAGGTGAGTAAACCAATAAGGCCATAAAGCCTAAAAGATTGAAAAGAATGATGCTCATAATTGCGTGTCCCATGTCTTACTCCTTTTGGTTGGTGGTGGTTGGTTCACTTTAATTAAGGATTATGCCCCCGCCCTTGCGGATGGCCTCGTTAATCTTGCCTTCGCGGATGGTGTATCCACAACGGCGAAGCTCCATGACTGCGGCGCGGATTTCCGCCTTGTCTTTTGGACGATATGTCTTCGGTTCGATGCCCTTGCGAGCATCGCCTTCGCGGAAGATTTCGACGTTTCCGCCGCTGGTTTTGATGATGACGCTCATGCTTACTCCTTTTTTTTGGTTGGTGGTTAGTGGTTATATCGTGTTCTTGTTGCGGAAGGCGACAACATCCGCAAATCTGAATAGAACGCTTCGCCCGTTTGTCTTGACTTTTGGGAGAAGGTGGCGGTTCGCCTTTCTCCGTAAGGTTTCGGGGGAAATCCCAAGCATCTCGGCGGCTTCGCTGGTATTCAGCAGGCGGTTGCTATCCTGCCCAGAAAGCTCAGCCATCTGTTTCTCCGTCAAAGGGTCGCGGGCAATCTCCCGCTGGATGGCTTGGAAGGTCTCAATCCGCACTCTCGCTCAATTTTAAAAAGGTTGGTGACGGTCAAGCTCCCCCTTCTGACAAGTGTAATTTTGTCGCCCTTGCGGACATCAAATTCCTGTCCGTAAATGCCAAACGAAAAATCCCGTTTGGCGGTCTGCGTCTCGCCCACGGCGAAGAACACAAGACCCTTCCCCCGTGGACGGGAAAATTGAAGTGACGGTTCTCCCGTCACTTGGTTTTCATAGAAGTAACGGTCGCCTGATTCGATTTTGAATGTTTGTGTCATGGCTTGCTCCTTATTAATGGTTATAGGGTGGTTAGAATCCCGTGCGGCGGTTGACTCGCCCCCGCACGGGCTGGGAAGGTCGCGTGTCTCTCCACGCCGCCGCCCGCTTGTCCCGCCTGACTCGGCGGGAATGCACGGTCGGGTAGCCGTGCTTTTGCCGTGGGTGTTGAACACAAAACAAGCTAGGGAAGGCAGTGTCTCGCAAGCGTCTCGCTCGACGAGTTCCCACGGCAAAGGGTGCTATTTTGATTTAATTTTATCTTTATTTTCGGTTATATAATTATTAATAAAGTTATTAACGACTTCCGTCATTGTCTTTCCTTCAAAAATGCAGACAGCTTTAAACTTCCACATTAAGTCTTCGTCAAGCTTCAAGTTTAATAATTTTTTAGTGGTCTTTTCCATTCTTGTCTCCTAATCCAAAGAAGTAAGCGTGTCGCTTGCGCTCTTGTTACGGCCTTCATTGACATTCATAATGTCTTGCTCAAGAGCCTTGATGAGAAGTAAGGTCTTGAAGTGACGAGGGCGGAAGCCAGTCTGACGGCATCCTTCTTTGACGTATTTTCGTAGAGTGACCTGCAACGTCTTGTCTGGGTTGTAAGTGAATTGCGGAACTTTTGGAATCACCATGTTTACCTCCTTTTTGTATGAATCACAATCAAAATCAAAATGACGATACAAATTAAAATACAAGTGAAAATCCAAATATCAAATTAATTTCAAGAAAAAAATCAAAAAAAATTGAAAAAAGTTTGACTAGGATTTATATTTTTATCCTAAATATCTAAAAATAAAATAGTTGCAAAAAGTCAAGAAAATTGGAGAAAAGATGTTGAACGCTGATTATTTGGACGCTATAAAGGAATATATGGAGCAACATGAAATTAAGCAGAATAGGCTTGCAAAGTTGCTTCAGGTTAGCGCAAACACTATAACAAACTGGATGAATGGCGGTGTCATTAGCGAACGCCATCGGGCAAGAATCTTCCAGCTTTGCGGAAAACCAAAGGACGAGCCGACCGTCGCCGTCCGTAAAGAACACACGGAAGGCAACGCGCAGGAAATCCGCAGAGCGTCTTTTGTTGATTTGTCCGTAATATTGGACGCGATTATGTCATCTGACATGTGCGACGGGTGCAAAATCAAAGCATACAATATAATTAAGGGAGTGACGGCAGGATAACAAAAGCACAAAAAAGCCCGTCCGCAACAAACGAACGGGCTTTTTCTTTTGGATGGATATTATAAGAGGTTTTTAAAATCTATTTCTCCATGCTTCTCCTTATATTCTTTATATGCTTTTTCTGTATATTCTTTTACTATTTCCCTTAACACTTCTGAAATTTTCTTTTTCTCCATAAGAAGGCAGGCAATCCTAAATCTGAACATGTCGGTGTCGTCAATGACAAAGGTCATCTGTGTCGTGCCTTTTTTTGTGTAGTTCTGTTTTGACGGCTTCATGGCTCTCGCCAGATTGAGTTTTCTCGGCATTTTTTTCTCCTTTTTTTGGTGGTTTTTGGTGGTTTTCTTAATCCTTTTTTAATGCTTTTGTAAATTGCTAAAAATCAACAACAAAAACACTATACTATAATTTTGTTTTTGTAGTTTTCAACTTTCAATGTAGTTTTTTAGGTATAAAAATTAAAAATTACAATTTCATATCTTTTTTATGCTATCTATTATTAGCATATTAATAAAAGAGCAATATTATATTAGCTAGTATTTTTCTTTATATTACTTCTTTTTTGAGACAATTTTATTTTTCTTTGTCTCGATATTGTCTCGCCCATTGTCTCATTTTTTCTCTCTCTTATCTATCTTATTATAAAATACTTAAAACACTACTAAAATAGTTTGAGACAGTGAGACAATAAAATCCATGTATAGCCAAAAAGAAAAGAGGGTGGAGCAGAAAAGAGCAGAAAACAACAAAAACTCTCGTTATAGCACAATGTCCCCTCTTTGCATTTCTTTGTCACAACATTATAACACACCCATTTTTTATAATCCAAACAATCAAAACAAACGTCATAACATGTGACATTGGCATTTTGTCACGACCGTATCTATTACGGACAATTTCTCACCCTATCCCATTACGGACAAATACCCACCCGCAAACTTTACGCTTTACCAACCTTCCACCACGTGCTATATTATTATCCAGTTATGACACACCGTCACCACAACATCCCATACCACCCCACCACCGCACGCCGCGACAACCCACAGTACGAATACGCGACGGCGGTCACTCCCGCGCCGCAATCCACACGACCAGACGCGGACACCCTGCCACCCCCACCAGAACCAACACCCGCCCACGAAGCCGCCCAGATGCTCCGCGTCGTAATGTCACTAATAGCCTCCGCCTGCACATCGCCCCTAGACGCTTACTATTGCGTCCTGCGTGCTTCTGGATTGTCAATGGAGGCAATAGGCAAGCTAGACCACAACAAGTCGCGTATAGCAGTCCATAAACGCCTGCATAAAATCTGCCGCCGCGAGCCTGTCCTGTTAGACTATTTATGCAACGACCGCAAAGGAGGCAAAGATGCCTAAACGCCGCCTCGCCATTTCGGAAGATCAAGAAGACGGCACGCTCCCGCTGGTCAACAAAAGGCATGAAGCCTTTTGTCTGGCGTTTGTAGGAGAGTGCCGCGACAATGCCGCCGCGTCCGTAATAGCCGCAGGATACAAGACAAAAAACGCCAATGTCATCGGCTCCCGCATGTTGGCATATGTTAGCATAAAGCGAAGAATCAAGCACTTAGAGGACGAACTGGCTGAGCAGGAGCGCATGAAGGCCATTGATGCCATCCGCCATCTGAAGGCCATAGCGACCGCCAAACTATCCGACTTCTACATTGACGGACGCTTCGACTCCTCCAAGCTATCAGACCCCGAACTCTCCCGCCTTATTCAAGAAGTCACACCGATATACGACAAAGACGGCGTGCTGATCGACTACAAGATAAAGCTAAAAGACAGCATGAAGGCTCTGGAACTTCTTGGCTTGACGGACAAGCAGGAAGCCGTGCAGAACAACCAAGTGCTGATAATCAAGATTTGACGAATAAATGGCGAAGCAGAAGACCAAGATATACGAACTCACGCCCAAGCAGAAGCAGGCGTGGGCGTTGCTGGAAGACCCGCAGTATCGCCGTTACCTCTTCGACGGCGGTGCGCGTTCTGGCAAGACTGACTGCACCGTCGCGTGGCTGGTCTATCAAGCGTCCGCCTTCGCCGGGGCGCGAATCCTCATGGCCCGCTGGCGGCTCGACCACGCCCGCACGACATTGTGGAACGGAACATTGAAGAAACTCCTGCCGCCGGGCTGTAATGGTTGCCGCTATCAAGAAGCCCTCATGGAGTGCCGCTTCCCTAACGGCTCATTAATCCGTGTGGCTGGATTGGACGACGCGGAGCGGGTGGACAAGATTCTCGGTGACGAATACCTCCACATCTTCATTAACGAGGCCACGCAGGTTAGCTGGCAGACGGTGACGACCGTGATGACGCGACTATCGCAGAACATCCAAAACGCCACGCGAAAACTTATCCTAGACTGCAACCCCAAAGGCCCGCGACACTGGTTGCATCAAGTTGGCGTGGAGCATATTCTCCCCAACGATGGCACAACTCCCATCCAGCCACTACCAGACGCGGATGCTTGGGCGCGTTTGTCTTGGACACCCTATGATAACCCATATTTACCCGCCGACGCTATAAAAACGCTTGAAGCCTTGCCGGATGTAATGCGTCGCCGGATGCTTCTAGGCGAGTGGTGCAACAATGAAGGCTTGGTGTATTCTTCTTTTGACCCGGACACACACTGTTTTGATGCTTTGCCGGACGGCTCCCGCGAATGGCGGCGAATCAGAGCCATTGACTTCGGTTTTACAAATCCCTTCTGCTGTCTTTGGGGAGCGATGGACGGTGACGGCAGGCTGTGGATTTATCGCGAGCATTACGCCGCTGGCGTGTTGGTGGAAGATCACGCCAGCGTCATTAAGGACGCGGAAAACGGCATTTTTACGACGGTTGCCGACCCAGAGGACGCGGAAGGACGCGCCACGCTGGAGCGTTGCGGCATTTCCACGATGCCAGCGGAGAAGCCCATTCCTGCAGGCGTGCAAGCCGTCCAGAAGCGGCTGGAGGTTGCAGGAGATGGCCTTCCGCGTCTGTTTGTTTCGCGTGATTGCGTCAATCTGATAAATGAGATTTACCAGTATAGATGGCCCGACCCAAAAGATGGAGCCGCCAAAAAAGAAGAGCCTGTAAAAGACAACGATCATGCGATGGATGCCATGAGATATATGGTCATGGAGGCAGACCGACCGCGCCAGTATTCCGTGGACGCGGCGACCGACAAACTAAAGCCAAAGCCTCCCGCTGATTCTTTTGCGGCCATCTTCTAGCCTTTGCGGGTGGTTGCGGATGGCGGTTAGTGGTTAACAAAAGCCCTGTTATTAATAAATAATTCAAAAAAAATAACGGAGCTTTGAAAAATGCCGCTACCTGAATTTTTAAAAACCATAATGCGCTTTCGCCTTCCATCCTTCAAGGAAACACGGCCGGAGCCGTTGGACAACCGCCCCGACCTTTATTCGACCATCATTCCGGAACTGTTGCAAAACGCAGGCTGGCGGCTCACGCCTTCCCGTCTTGTGGAAATTATCCAAAACGCCGACGGCGGCGACCCACGAGAGCAGACGGCGTTGTTTGCCACGATGCAAGAAAAGGAGCCGCTGATTGCCGCGCACTTCCAGACGCGGAAATTGGCGGTGCTTGCTTGCGATTGGGACATCCGTTCCAAAGGCCACACGGAGGCGGCGGAGGACATCAAGAAGGAATTGCAGGCGGCGGACGTGAAGGGAGCAATCCACCACATTCTCAATTCTGTGGTTGATGGATATTCCGCCGTGGCGGTTGATTGGGAGCCGGGCGGACAGAAGGTCAAAGGCTTTGTTCCCATTATGCCGGATGCTTTTATCTTCGACGAGGCTGGATTCCCTGCTTTGGTGGGCGTTGATGGCTCGGAAATCCCGCTCTCCAGCTACCATCCGGCGCAGGTGCTTTACGCGCAGGCGGAGGGCAAAGCTGGCCTTCCTTGCCGCAAAGGATTAGGGCGCACGCTTCTATGGATGTATTTATTCAAGAACGGCGGGTTTAGAGACTGGTCGGTGTTTCTGGAGCGGTTTGGGATGCCGTTTCTTTTGGGGAAAATTCCGTCTGGCGACTATCGTGATGCAAAACTGCGCGGCGAGCTGATGCAACAGCTCATGGCGGTTCGTTCGGGCGGTTCTGGTGTTGGCACGACGGAGACGGAGATGCAAATGCTCAACGGCGCGTCCAGCGGCTCACAGACGGCTTATCTTGACTTCTGTAAATATTGCGACGATATAATGACGCTTGCCATTTTGGGACAGCTTGGAACGTCCGCAAAATCGACAGGCTTCAGTAACGGCGGGGCGCAGGCGCAAGTAAGACAAGACATTTTGGATGCCGACTGTGCGCTGGTTGCGGGTGTATTGAACAAGGCGTTAATCCCGTGGATGTGCGCGGCCCGCGGCTTGCCGCAAGATGCGGACGTTGAGTTTGTGATTGATTCAGAAGAGCCGGAAGATTTGGAACGCCGCGCCCGGCGTGACCTTGCATTGACGCAGGCCACGGGATGCAGGCTCACGAAGGAATATGCAGAAAAGACGTATGGCGTGGAACTGGATGACGCGGCGACGGTTCCCGCAAATCCAGCCAATCCAGCCAATCCACAACAGCAACAGCGGCAGGAGTTCAATGACAACCGCCAATCCGCGACGGTCGAACGTGCAGACCGCATTGTTAAAGCTGCCATCGTGAAGCTGGCGGGAGAGGGCGCGTTTGAAGCCTTCCGCAAACCAGTAGAGGATGCAATCGTGGCGGCGTTCGGAGAGTTGGATGCGGACGCGGATGACCTAGTGGAGCAATTCTCGGAGCGGGTGCCGCAGTTCTTGGAGTCTCTACCTTCCGCGCTTGCGGACATGGACGCTTCTGCATTTAGAAAAGCTCTAGAAGAGTCCATGCTGGCGGCTTTCGTTGACGGGCTAATGCCTGCCTCATATTGGCGCGACGGCGTGAAAGGTTAACATTACGGCTGTTTGTATAAGGAGATATAATAAAAATGCCACACAGCGAAGAAAATCTAATCTACTTGGCAATACAGCCGTTTGACGACGCGGCGAAGGCGGGCGAGGCTCCGGCCACCCACTTCCTGCTTCTCCGCTACGGCGAGACGCAGTACACGAAGGACGGCAAGCAGGCTGTTTTCGCCTTTGCGGAAAAGGACGCCGACGCTGTAATCGCCGATTTCAAGCAACGCGGCAAAGACCTCGTGATGGATTACGACCACGCGACGGTCAAAGGCGGCATGGCTCCGGCTTCCGGCTGGATTACCAACCTCACCAAAGAAGCAGACGGTTTGTTTGCGGACGTCGAGTGGACGGAGGAGGCGAAGCAACGGCTGGAGAAGCACGAATACCGCTACCATTCGCCAGTAATCTATTTCGGCAAGGACGGCCACCCGCGTGCGCTCCACAGCGTCGCGCTGACCAACCATCCCGCGATGCACTCTTACCCCGCTCTGGCGGCGGATGACATAGACAACACCAACAACCCCAACAAGGAGAAAAAAATGCACGAGACAATCAAGAAGCTGGCGGCTTCTCTCGGCGTCCCCGTCGCCTTTGCGGACGATGGCACGACGGAAGACGAAGCCAAGACGGCGCAGGCCGTTGAGGCCAAAATCACCGAACTCCAGACGGCGAAGCAGGCAGGCGACAAGTTCCTCGCAGACCAGAACGCCAAGACCTTCGACGACGTTGCCGGAAAGATCGTTGGCATGAAATCCGCCGAAGACTACGCCAAGCTGGAAGGCGAATTGAACGCCATGAAGTCCGCCAAGCTGGTCGAGCAGGCTTTCACGGACGGCAAGCTGGTCGAGGCACAGCGCAAGTGGGCGGAGGACTACGCGGCCCGCAACCCCGAAGGCTTCAAGGCTTTCTGCGACGCCCAGCCAAAAGTCACGCCCGGCCCAGCCGCGACTGTCCCCACTGGCAAGCCCGCCGCGACTGAAGACAAGCCGCAGACGTTCTCTGACGAGGATAAGAAAATCCTCGCCGCTTGCGGCATGACGGAGGAAGATTTCGTCGAAAAGAAAGAAGAACCCGCCAAGAAGGAGGAAAAATAACATGGCCAACCTCACCGCACCCCGCAACACCCCCGAATTCGTCGACAACACTTTTATCACCATCACCGCTGGCGGCACCATCTACGAAGGCGGAATGGTTGCCATCAACGGCTCCGGCGCGGCGGTCGCCGCCGCCGTCACGTCTGGCTACAAGGTCGTCGGCCGCGCCGAAAACGCCGCCAAATCCGGCGAAAAGGTTAAAATCCGCCGTGGCGTCTTCGGCTGGGACAACGACGCCACCAACGCCGTCGTGGCCACCGATGTCGGCAAGCCCGCCTACGTCGTGGACGACCACACCGTCACCGCCACAGCCGCGACTGGCCAGTCCGCCGTGAACATCATCGCAGGCATCATCAAGGGCTTGGACGAGAACGGCCTCGTGATCGTATCCAACGTCCCGCTGACCGCCTTCAACGCTTGACGCTTTGGGCGGCGCGGCGGCTTCTTTTTTAGCGTCCGCTAACGGAGACGGCGGCGTGAGTTTTGCTTCACCGACCGCGCCGCCTTTTTAGAAATCAACCAAACTTCCACAATAGGAGAAATAAATGGAAATCAACCAACACAACCTCGGCATTCTTCGCCAAGCCGTTGAGACGAGATTCAAGAATGCGTTTCGCGCTCTTGAAAAGAACCTCTACGGCGAGTTCACTATGACTATTCCGATGGGAACTTCCCAGATCGATATGCCCATGCTTGAACAGCTGGTCGGTATGCGCGAATGGCTGGATGATCGCAAGGTTAATAATCTGACCACGCAGATGCTGACCGTCAAGCCCCGTAAGTTTGAAAATACATACGGCATCCCAGCCGACGCCATTGCGGACGACCAGTACGGCGTTTATGTCGGCATGTTCGAACAGATGGCGGCGCAGGCCGTCAACCTCCGCCCCGACCTCATCGAAGAGTTGCTCCTCAACTCCGCGTCCGCCAAGTGGCTGGACGGTGCCAATTTCTTCGGCTCCAGCCGCAAGTATGGCAAGAACACCATCAACAACTACTCCACCAACGCGCTCACACAGGCGAACTTCAAGACCGCCTACGGCCTCATGATTTCCTACATGGGACATGGAAACACGCCGCTTCGCGTTGTTCCTCGCTATCTTGTCCACGGCCCCGCTACCCGCTGGACGGCCATTTCCATCGTTGACAATCCGATGGTCGCCGTTGACGGCGCGGCCCTGCCGAATGAAACCTACAACCTCTGCCAGCGCATCGAAATTAAAAACGCCAGCATCGGCAACAAGTGGTGGATTTTCGGTGAAGCTCTGGCATACAAGCCCGTCGGTTACTTCGAACGCGAACGCCCGGATAGAATCGTCCGCCTCGACCGCCCGCAGGATGAAAACGTCTTCATGAGAGACGAGTATTTGTTTGGTTGCAAAGGCCGCGCAGAGGCCGCGTTCCTGCTCCCGCATCTCGCCTACTTCGGAAACGCCGCCTAATTGACGGACAAAGGAGACGCCCACGATGTACGCGACCATAACACAACTGGAAGACCGCCTCACCGCCCGCATGTTGGGGACGCGAGTTCCCGAAGCAGGCGCAGACCGTGAGCGTGTTTTGACCGCGTACATCGAAAGCGCGGGCGCGGTGATTGACGCGGCATTGTCCGCAAAATATGTCACGCCCGCGCAGACCACGCCGTTGCTGACGCTCATTTGCTTGAATCTCGCCATCTGGCAGATTGAAGCGGACAGAGGCTCGGCATTGGCAAGCGAAAAACTCCCGCCCGCCGTGCAAGTGCCTTATGAGCAGGCGCACGCATGGCTGGCGAAGCTGTCCAGCGGCGAGATGCAGTTGTCGCCGTCCGTTTTGCCATTACAGCAGGACGCGGCGGCTGGATTGACCGTCCAATCGCCGCCCGCTGAATTTCTTGAAGGTTCGCCCGGCATGGAGGCTTTCTGATGTCGGAAGAAATGGAAGTCATGGTTAAGCGCGTGGGGCTTCTCCTTAATGGAGGAGTTGACGCGATTATGGACGTGGCGGCGATGGAGGTGGAGCGCAAGGCGAAGGCCAACGCGCTCTCCAAAGGCGGCCGCCATTTCTGGGTTTCGGAAATCGTCAACTCCATCCATACGGAGACGATGGGCAGAAATCGCGTGGTAGGTTCTACCCATGTAGCCGCCGCGCATAAGCAATTCGGCGGGCCGATTTCCGCGCCCGGCAAAGGCGAGGGCGCGTTAGGTCGGCAGGCTTTGACCATTCCCGTTGGCAAGGCGAAAACTAACCGATGGGACACTGACAAGGCACAGGCGGCAGGCTATGACCTTTTCAAAATCAAAGGCAAGGCAGGCCGTGGCTTGCTTTTCGGACGCAGGACACGCGGCAAGAGCAACCGCTCCCGCAACAAGGACGAGTTGCTGTTTGTCTTGCGGAAGTCCGTAATGCAAGCACCCGACAAGTGGTTTCCAGAAGACACGGAGCTGGAAGATGCCGTGCGTAACGGCATCGACCTTTATATGTCAACGCGAGGAGGCTTGTAATGCCTACGCTACCCAATCAAGACCCTGTGACCGTCCACGTTCGGCCAATGCAAGCCGTTCTGGAGCAGGCGGCGGACATTTGCCGTCAATGCGGCGTGGTGACGGCCATATCGCCGGACACGACCAAAAAAACGCTCATTGAAAAATGCGCGGCCATCCTCAACGCAAGTGGCGGCGAGCCTGCCGCTGTGATTTGCTACGGTGGGAGCGATTACGCTAACTCACCACGCCGCACGTCTGAAATAGACATTTTCCTGCTTGCGGCGCAGACGAAAGTTCGCCCAGCTATGGAGGCAATTCTCGCGGCATCGTGGGAAATCATCGGCAAGCTCGATGACCTTATTACGGAAGATGTGGCGGGCGAGTGGCCGATAACTGACAAGTGGAAATTAAGAAGCGATGAAGCCGTGGATTTGGGTGGCACTGGTGCCGCCGCCGCTTTGCTTCTCGCCTTTGATTTAGAGGACTATTAAAGGAGAAAAAGTAAAATGGCAGACACCATAAGCATCACACAGGGAAGCACGACCATTGTCGTCACTCCCATTAAGGGAAGCGTCCGCGCCGGCGGCGGTCACGAAGACCGTGGCGGCGGCGTTATCCCGTCCGTTCGCGCCGGCATCGCAAAAAATGGCAGTTGCCAGATCGTCATCACGTCCGCAACGGCCACCAACAAACAGCACACGCTGGCGGAGGTTCTTTCCATTATTTCGGAAGAAGGCGAAGGCGCGGCTACCGTGCAGGGCGCGGGGCTTTACGCCAATATCGAAAGCCACGACGCTTTGATTGACGTGGAAATTGGCGGCGACAGCGTGCAGACGGCCACGATCAACTGGAAAGGCACATATTCCGCTCCTGCCGCGTCTGCTGGCACGGGTAATTAATCCATAAATAGGAGGTAATAAAAATGGCTTGCGTTTTACCTTTTAACTGCATAAAGGTTGACAATGTGGAAGTGGCCGGGCCTGCCGATTTCGAGTATGGCACGGGCCAGCTGACGCTCAATGGCGAAGACTCCGCGACCGTCACTGCCGACGGCCGCATCCATAACTACCGTGTGGCGTTGACACCATCCAGCACTTGCAATCTTCGTGGCGACAAACGCTCCGTCGAGACGGGTTACGTCGCGGGGAGCGGCCAGTCTTGGCCGACGCTCGCGGGAACTATTGGGCTTTATCTGAAGTCCAGTTTGACGGACGCTTCGCCCGTGCTGGTTCGCTCGTTTCCCGGTATCATTACTGGCGAATACGACACGCAAAACAACCGCACCACGCTGAATGTGCAGGGTGATTCCGCGACCTATTAGGCCGTAAATCCATAAAAAAAGAAGCAAAGCAAAAAGGAAAACAAAAAATGAAGATTGGATTAAGAGTAAAGCTCCAAGACCCCGACGACCCGACGCAAATCATCAACGCGCAATTTGCGACCGTGCGGAGCAATCCGCAACTAGGCGACATATTAAAGGCAATCGCCCGCATGGATGTTGCGGAAAGCGTCGCACTCCGTGACTTGCAGAAAGTCGCCAAAGCGTTCGATGAAGACAACGCCACGCAGGAAGATCTAGAGGCCGCAAGACTGAAGGCTGACGAAGCTACGGAAACAACGCTCCGGCAAGTCCACGCCTTTGTGGTGGCTGGTTTCAAACTGGCAGGCGCGACAGACGAACGGGCTGAGGAGCTTGCGTCCATTGTGGACATTGAAAAAGTCGATGAGCTAAAAGCCCGTTGTGTTTACGGTGCGGGTTGTCTGGATTTTACGAAGGCGGCAGGCCACTAAATGTGGATTTGCCGCACTACCAGCAGACCGTCCATGCTTTGCTTGGCGGTTTGCTTTCTTCCGCAAAGCCCACGTTAGAGCAACAATGGGCGGCGGAGGCTGAAGTTCGCATGATTGCGGCTCTTGCCATACAAGCTCGCCTGCCGTGGGATTCTCCGCCCGAATTGGTGGAGCTTGCCGCGCTGGACGACAAGGGGGAAGAGCCTGCCGCCGTGAAGGAATACATGGACGCGCTGTCCGCCGCTGGCATGGCGTGACGACTTGAAATGGTTAACAAATCCGCTGTTTATATAGGAATAGCGGATTTTTTTTATTATAGGAGTTAAAAAAATGGCGAGCGGCAAACAATACACGCTTTCCGTCCTGCTGAAGATGGCAGGACAGCAACCCGCTAAAAAGGCGTTGGACTCGCTTTCTTCCGGCTTGAAGGATGTACGCGAAAACGCGAAGGGAGCATCTTCCGCCGTTGCGGATTCCGCAAGAAGCGCGGCGGGTGCTTCCACGTCTTGGCGGTTGCTTGGCCGCACGGTTCGCGCTGGCGTCTCCGGCGTGGCTTTTGCCGCCAAAGGTGTCGGCTCCGTGGTAAAGACTGGATTGCTTTTGCCATTCCGTGCCGCCACGCTTGCGGCTGGCGTTCTTAAAGGCGCGTTGGTGGGTTTGGCTGGTGTTGCCGTTTCTACATGGTTACAAATCAAGGGCGCGATGGCCGCGTTGCGTCCCGCCGCTGAAATGGAGCAGTATTCCATCCAGTTGGAAGTTTTGACAAAGAGCGCGGCGGTGGCATCGAGGCGACTGGCGCAACTGAAGGAATACGCCCGAACCACCAACTTTTCACCTAAAGAAGTAATCGAAGCCAGTAACTTAATGCAGGCGTTTGGTTTGTGGACAGATAAGGGGATGCGGCGGTTAAGGGCGGCGGGCGACGCGGCCAATGCGTTCGGCAAATCCATCACGGAAGTAGTGACCGCGATGAATTACTTGTCCAGTGGCAGGAGCGGCGAGGCGTTCGAGGCTCTTTCTCGCATTGGTGTCACGCGGCAAGCGTTGAAGCCGTTTGGGTTGGAGTTTAAGAAGAGCGGCGAATTGATAACGGAGCCGAAGAAGGCGGTGGACATTGTGTTTGCCTACCTAGAGAGGCAGTTCGGCGGCATGACGGCACGGCAGAGCCGCACATGGAAGGGCGCAATCCAACAGCTTGGCGGAGAGGTTTATAACTCGTTCTCGGAGGGTATGCAGAGGGCATTAAAGCCCATGACCAGCTTTGTCACGGGCCGCGTGATTCCTGCCGTTAATGCTATCGGCAAGGCTCTAAAAGCTATTGACTGGCAGAAGTCTCTCGCCCGCCCGCTTGCGATGCTTGGCGGATTGCTTGGAGCGATTAGGCTGGCGGCAGACCCCGCCACACGATCAACTGGCATCGAACAATTAAAGGGCATTGTTAAGGATATGGCGGCGGTCGGCAAGGCCGCGCTCAATGGCTTGGGCGGCATTGTCGGCGGTTTGTTGAAGGATGGCGCGGCCATGCTGGAAAACTTCATTACTGGCGGAGGCGTGCAATCTGTAATGAAGACGCTTTTTGCCGGGCTGGTTTCCGCGTTCCGTTTTGGAACTGCTATTTTCAGAGCGACGCTTGACGGCTTTTCTGACAAGTTCAGAAGTGACTTGCTTTCTGTGATTCCCGGCGTTGGTGGCGATGAAAGGCGGCGGCGGCAGGAGGCGGATTTAAAGACGTTCCGCGAGCTGTTGCCGAACGAATACCGCCGCATGATGAACGACATGTCGCTGTCGCATTTTACGTCATCGCTTACTGGCAGACCGATGGCTTACGATGCGTCCGTGATACTTGGCAACCGCTCCGATTATATCCGTTCCATAATAAGCAAGATGGACGAAAGCACCCGCAAGGCGTGGGACGCGGCGTATTCCCGCAATATGGGATGGGATAAAAAAGCGGATAATCCAACAAATTATTTTGCTGGTGTTTTAGATCCGCTAAAAGAGGCCGCAAAAGATACAGCCTCCCGCGTTAAGGGCTTGCGGCTGGATAATACGGGTGAGGCGGTCAAAAAAGCCGCTGGCGGCATTGTGGACGCTTTGGGAGCGGTCAGCGGACGGCTCCGCCGAATTGACCTTATGGACGATGTGCAGGCGAAGCGGAAGGCGTTACAAGCATCCGCATCTGCCGAATTGTCACGGCTCCGCCGCATTGGGTGGGATTCAAGAGGCCGCGTCCGACAAGAAGAAACTCCACGCGAAGCGCAGGCGCGGCTGGATTACTTCAAGAAGTTGCAGTTGTGGCGGTCGCAGGACGCAAGGCTGGCGGCGATGTTGCCGCAAGGCGGCAAAGGACAGGCGGCAAGTCCGCAAATGGCGCAACGCGGCAACCCGCAGGCGGCGCGATACATCCCGCCGCAAGTGGCCGACAAGCAGAAGCAACGCGGAGCAAATGCCGCGAAAGAAGCAGAGCAGGCCGCGAAGGACGAGAAGCGGGACATGGCCGACAAAGCGAATATTCAAAGTGCTGTGTATTTGGACGATATACGGCGTTATATGTCACGGCTGGTTGCCATTCTAGGGCAGGACATCGGCGGCGCAGGCGTTCCCGCAACTCCGCAATAAGGGGGTAGTAAATGGCTGGTTATGATTTGACATCAATCAAAATAGTCAACGGGGGGGCGCGGGAAGTCAGCGACAGTGGAAAGGCCGTGACGGCGCACTTATA
>ODAI012796085.1_pt1 | contig 38368 bp, 39 predicted proteins | sample 1539321 | NCBI WGS metagenome assembly ODAI01 (sample SAMN02144231, study PRJEB22623) | gut metagenome | biome: sheep rumen | host: Ovis aries | place: New Zealand
TAGAAACAGGGCTTGCCGTACATGCGGAACAGGTGTTCCATGGGTGGGAGCGGCGTCTTGGTGGTTACGCGATTCTCACGGAGGATTTCCTCTGGAGACATACTCTGGGCTGAGGAAGCCTTCCCTGCCAGAGAAAACTCCCTTAAGATGGGGTCTTTGTGATTTGTTTCCATAGTGCATGGATTTGGGTTAGAAAAATAAAAATACATGCCGGACTTTCCGGACACGCTGCAAAGATAAGCATTATTATTTTAATGACCGTGATGACATGTAATCACAATTGTTAAATTAATTAGGAAAATAGTTTGTGATTTAGTATTGTTTAACATCGTCCATCGTCTTTTTCTGTTAGTATCTTGAGATTTTTGTCCACCCTATAATCAGTTTCGCCAAAAGCGACATTGAGGAGTGCGAATCTGTCTGCGAGTTCCAACTGAGTATATCTGAACACGGCATCAGAACCCTTTCTGTGGAGTCCGGCAACGTAATAGTTGATCTGTACCTTGTTGAGAATGTCAACGTGGGTCTTGCGGGCAAGTTTTGAACTGGCAACATCACAGATGGGCTTGTAGTCATTGTCTCCGTTTTCTTGATTGTAAAGACCTACCAGGCGGGTAATGCCGCAGAACCGCAACAACTGGCGCAGTGTCTTGTTGTAGCGCTGTTTGCCGTAGTGGGGATTATGGTCCATCAGTTTCAGTCTCGTCCTTTTCACAATTTCCAAAGCCGGTGCGACGAGTGGCGTCATTATCTCCTGATTGGAAGTCTGTCGCTTGGCCGTTTTCGACGGGATATAATGCACGTAGGGGATGCCGTCATCAGACACAGACACCTTGTCCATTGTCAGTGACAGCAGATCACAGATTCTACAGCCAATGGCGCAGTTCAGCACGAACAGGTCCTTAGCCCATTGAAGTTCAGGCGGGACGCGAGTTGCTATCACCTGCTTTACCTCCTCGCCCCTCAGGAATATCGGCGCATCGTACATCACATGCATGATAATACGCCGCTTCTCCACCGAAATACTTCGGAAGGGAGAGCGGCGTATTTCTCTTGTATTCTCAAGTTCTGCGAAGAATGCCTTCAATAGTTTCAGGTCGTGTACTACTGTCGTGTCGCGCATCCGCTTTTTGGGTGGCCGGTGTCCCGAACCGTGAGGGTATAGTTCTGGAAAGAGTGGCACATAGGTATATTCATCGTAGAGGAACTGGCGGAATTGCAGCAACATATCAGCCGTGAACTCACGTGCAGACATGGAAGTGTGTCCGTTGATGACGAGAAAACGGTGTAGTTTCTTGGCTTTTCCCAGAGCGACGACATAGCGGCTACTACCCATCACACCATCACGGTGTGCTTCATTGATGTACCGAACCAGTCGGGCGTACAGTGGTTGCAACGATTTCTTGATAGCGAACCTACAAGAATCGGAAAGCACGCGCAACACCTCCCTTTCAAAGATACGGCTGTTCATGTCCATCTGCTGAATCTGCATCACCGTATAGGCCTTGCACATAGCCAATGAGTGGCGGTTCAGTTCGTCGTATAGCGTAGGATTATTCCTGACTTCATCCGGCAGGAACTGGATGCCAGTAGAATGGTAGAAAGTATGTTCACCGTCTTTTAACTGTAAAAGAATGCCCGGAATAGTGCCGGGGATTGTGTCATAACACATTGTTATTGTCTCCATTGCTTTCTTGTAAGCATTCGCGATATATGCGGAAGCCCTTGCTCATGAGTATTCAATAGGATTGTTACTGACTACATATAATCAGAGCCTTCTCTGACCTCCAGAACTAGTTCACTCCAGGCGTAAACACATATTAGGAAGATAATAATTATTGTAATAACCAGTTAAGTTTAACTCTCCAAAAAGTGACAACCTTTTTCAATTGAGGTCAGTCATCATATAAATATCTTCCATAATAGACTGAAATTAAACCATTAGGCTGCAAATATACAAATAATAGTCCGATTTGCGACCATTATAGAATATTTTCTTCCCACAATTATATTATTTTATGATTATCCTACGAATTTTGCACCAGATTATTATTGATAAGTATTAAATGCTTACACTTCGCTGATGCACCTGACTACTACCTGTAGTTTATCGAATGCTTACAATTAAAAAGCCGACTGCGCTGCAATGCACAGTCGGCTTTTTAAACACAAGCAAAACCTTTCTTAAGACTCGCTCCGATTATTTAAGCGATCAAATTTTCTCTTGCATGAGAGCTTGCTACCGAAGGGACGCAAGAAAATGAACAAGCCCATTATTTCCCATACTCTCCATCCTTCGCTTCGAATATTGTAGATGGCTCATGCACTACAATGCTATGCCAGGCACCCTTCGGTATCTGGATACCATACTGTCGCTCTCGGGGGCAAACACGGAACCTGGCCACTTCAGCAAACTGTGTTTCGTCTATAGCCGTTTCGCCATCATGTACAGGCCCTCCAGCATCTATATTAGGCAACTCTTCGTAGAAGATCCAATCCAGACTCCCTTCCAGACAGATGACCGTTTCCGAAGTCTTCAGGTGCCGATGGATAGGAACATGCGTACCTGGTTCCAACACATTCAGCATCCGCTGCGACGTATCATCAGGTGTCGTGCGCAGGTCGTAGTTCTGCCTGAGACGCTCACTCTCCCTTGCCTTCCAATGCAACACCGAAAGCAAGTTATCATTGATCAACTCAACCTCCATAATCAAAAAATTTATAATTCACCTCTCCCCGATTAGCCGATAAAATAGCATCGCTCACCCCGAAGGGGCAAAGGCTCAGTGAGCGATACCAAAACTTTGATGAAGGGCGGTTCCTGCCCGAAATCAATTAAGCCCATATGTAGGGGTTTAGGGTAGCAGTCTTCTTTGGTTCCTTTTCTTCTGCTGTCAGAAGAAATGAACAAATCCTTTTTGGTTCTTTTTCGAAAAGAACATCTTATTGCTTCTTTATAGAAGCCAAATACTCCTCATGCAGATGATAGTACTTCATCTTAAACAGGATATACGCCACAGCCATCACTACGGCACTGCATGCAAGATATATCCAGTGCGCCACCACGGTATCAGGTATGACATATATCGCTATCAGCGATACCGCTAACTGTAGTGCCATATATATCGTCGATACCACAACATGCGGCATCTTCAACTCATTTGCCATGAGTTGGAACACGTGCTTACGATGCGCCTGCCCCAGATTCTCATGCAACATGATGCGATGACAGATGGTGAGCATGCCGTCCACCCCATACAACAGATACAGCACAATCCAAGTGATATCCCCCGTCACATACATCAGCCTGCCAAGGCAGAACACCAGGATGAGCGCCATGCCAATCGACCCCACATCCCCCGCAAAACACTTCGCCTTTGTGCGGAAATTAAAGAGGCAGAACACCAATAGCGACAGTCCCATCACCACCAGCAAACTCTCATCCACAAACGAATACCGCCTGTTCAGGATATACAGCGGAACCATCATGGCCAGCGCATAACCACCCGTAATCCCATTGATGCCATCCATAAAGTTAAAGATGTTCGTGCCGCCCACACAAATTATCAGCGCTGCCAGTACAATTCCAAACTGAACAAACCAATTTTCAATATTCAATTCTTCATTTTCAATTCCCAGAAGGCCAACCTCTTGAAATACCAAGAACATTGATACGAACTGCACCACTAACCGTAGCGAATCTGGTAACGAATGAATATCATCTATAAACGATACCCCTGCAGCCAATGTCACACCGGCCAGCAACCAAGGATATTCGAATCCACACCAAATACTCCAAATCCACAGCGCGATGGTGAAGATAATCCCCCCACCCCGCAGTACAATCCTCGTATGTGACGATCGCTCATTCGGCTTGTCGATGATGTTAAAATAATCGGCTATCTTAAAGTACACCAGCTCCGCCACCAGTAGCAGCATCGCAATAATGAAATATTGCCAATCCATAATAATAAATCATAATTCACCCTTTAGGGCGAAAGCTTCGTGAATTATACAAAAACTTTGACGTAGGGCGGCCTCTGCCCGAAGACAATTGCATCCACCTTTGAAGGGGGCCTTGGGGGTAGCGCCCCTCTTTTGGTTCATTTTCTCGGAGCGAGCGAGAAAATGAATATAATAATTCATTTTTGAAATGAAAGAATTGTTTTATACAACCCATCCTTAGCTCTGACGGGGAGTTTCTCGATGCCAAGGGCACGCTTTATCTTGGCATTTGACGAGACATAATTCTCCGTGAGTTTCTGCAGGCGCTCAGGGTTCAATGGCAGATGCAACAAGCCTCCGAGTTTAGCAAAAGCCTCCATGAAAGCGCGGGGAATCCGCCAGATATGCGCCTTCTTGCCCATGGCCTCGCAGATAATCTCTATCAGTTCATTCGTGCTCACTGCCTCATCATCATTGATGTTATAGACACCACTCTCCACATCCTTCGTCAGCAGCCCCTCGATGATATAGCACAGATTATCAATCGACGTAAACGTACGTTTGTTCTCAAATGCCCCCAAAGGCCAGGGGATACCCTTCTTCACGACACCATACAACAGATTCAGATTTCCCTTATTCCCCGGCCCATGAATCATACACGGCCTCAGAATATAAGTTTTCTTGCCCACGGTTGCTGAGCCTGTCGAAATATCCGTGAATTCGTTTTTCCGCGTTTCCATCCATCCTAAAATATAGCGCTCCGCCGCTATTTTGCTCTCCCCATAAGGACCCACTGGCTTCGGCTCCACGTTCTCATCCACGAACTCACCTTCCACCCTATCCGCTGCAGCCTTCACCGAGCTGAAGAAGATAAACTTCTTGGCTGATGACTTCAGATAGTAATCATATATCTTCTTCGTCAGATCCGTATTAACCTTGAAATACGTCTCTGCCGCACTCTGGTTCTTGGTATCATGAGCCTTGCCAGCTAAGTGGATGATTACATCAACATTGGGAATCTCATTTGTTTCCAAATGTTGCCATCCGAACGTGAACTTCACGCCATCCTTTTGCGGCGCAATGATATCAAGTCCGTAGATTGTATGCTCTTTATTTAGAGCCTCCACCAAATTTGTACCTACAAATCCATGGACTCCCGTAATAAGTATCTTCATGTTTTATTTTTTTACTATTTGATATAATCTGAAACGGAATTCTTGATAGCACCATTGAATACACCATAGAAGTTCTCCATGCTTGGTTGGTGTAAGATTGTTTCACACTGCTTCTCCCCACATCCTATACACATACTCCAATGTTATCAATTCCGGATCGAGAAAGCATGACTTTTCTTCACACTCAAAAAACCTTCAATCTATTGTATAGCGTTGAATCAGACATAATCATGAACCATCAAATATACCCCTTCCTTTTCCTCCATTCCCAACACCTCTTGCATCACATAAATCACTGCACCAACAAACCTTTTCATCCGGAACGATGTCAGCGTCACCACTGCTTCTTGCCGTTCCGATTCCGAAGAGTGCTGTAGAATATAATAATAGTCTACCAGCTGCCTCAGTCCCACACCCTCATCTAATAAATGCCTATAGATATCAATATCTCCACTCTGCCGTCTCAACAGATTTGGATGCATCACCGCATTGTCCTAGCCTTTCAAGGTGCAACTTTTAGAACCTGCAGAAGTGAACATCCCCTGTAGCTCTTTGTACCTTTCACTCATCAGCCGGTTCCGGGCTTCGACCATCTGTGTAACCCCAATCCATTGAAGTAAAATACTCTATGATGGCCACTGCTTTACAGACAATCGCTCTAACCCGACAGTCATCACGCTCGTTATCGCCTGACATTGAGACTCGTCATATATGTAGTACCATTCATCTGGAGATGGGACTCTAGACAACTCAGAGGCATTATCCAAGGATATTTTCAGTAGCTCAAAAAAGAGTTTTGGCATAGCATCAATGATTATTCTTCAATTATGTTCTCTGGCGAAAAGGCATTCTTGTTTATCTTTTGCCTTTCTCTGTCAAAAATCCAGCCCCATTTGTTGAAATATCTTATTGCACTTTGAATACTAATTTTCAATAAACGTTTATTGGTACGATGCTCTGTCGCATGGTCATGTATAATAACCACTGCAGGATAGAACACCGTTTTTGAAATACGATGGATACGACGCACAAGATCGTAGTCTTCAAAATACATAAAATAACGATCATCAAACATCCCCACCTCCTTTATAATTTTCATATTCAAAAACATAAAACAACCTGATAGGCAAGGTACATTGCGAGCCAGATAATATCCAGTCTTCCGCATCTCATATCGATAGTTGCGCTTCGTCATCCATTTTGATGGTAGTATTCTACGACCGAAAATATCTATAGGCGTGGGTAACAATTTGCAGAGGTATTGTTCTCGCCCATCAGGATACCGAACATCTGGCATTATTTCGCCTACATCTGGATGCGATACAGCAAACTCATATATTTTTTCAATTGTTCCCTTATCAAATCTAATATCAGAATTTAAAATCACATGATATTCTGTGCCCTCTTCAAGAGCAATCTTTAAAGCTATATTATGACCTGCTCCATACCCGATATTCCCATGTCCGAAAACATACTCCACTCTATTACCTAAAACTGCGACTTGTCTACGAGCTGAATCTTCTGAGGAATTGTCAATAACATATATCTTATCTATACGACTCAACAAAACACATTTCAAAACAGACGACAGCAATTCTGATGAAGTCTTATACAAAACAATTGATGCAGAAATCATTTTCTATATAGTGATTTATTAATAATCCCGTAAACTTCAATTATGTTTTTAGGTTTAAAATGCTTTATGAGCAGTTTTTCGGCAAGTGAAGCGACTAAGTCGAGCATGAGGAACTTAGGCGATAGCCAACTTTTTTATCGAGATATTCTTTGACAAACCATCAACTTGGCATGAAAAACCAAATACTCTCAAAATCTTTACTAATATATACAATTTAACACGGTTTATTGTAGGCTGCAACTCAACATAGTTCAAATACAATTGACTCTGTAATCTGTTTGCTCTACATTTGTCTCATTCGTAAGTTTTATTCGCTTCTTTAGCATGCTTGTCTCTCCAAGAAAGGTGTCATTTTCCCAAATCATACAAAAACACGTCAAAAATGACAGCATATCTTACAATATGCTCAAAATGCATTTCAATATAACTTTTGTCTACTTTTTGTTTATCGCTATTTTTATCTCAAAAATGAGGTTGTTTTTGTGGCTGTATGTCTGAGGGCTTTATTTGTTTTATAACCACTAATATCAATTTTCTTTATTAATCAATTTTAACTTACATTGGTCGTATAAATATTTGAGGCCTACTGGTAGTCCAACACCAACTAATACATATAGGATTACCCACACAAAATGATTGCCTGATGGATCATCTTTGAAAAAAGTAAAATTCTCCATATTATCAATTTCTAGATTATAGTATTTAACTTTAATATAATCTACAATCTTAAAACAAGACATATGCAAAGCCAAAATAACTAAAGAGTTTCGTCCTATATATGATACCAACTTAGAGGTATTTAATATCTTAATATATCTGGAGATTATCATACACATCCATGAGCCCATAACATTGATCAGTACGATAAAAGGCACTTGCCAAAACACTTGCGGTGAAAGTGTAATAGGCGACGCCAAAGATACTATAAATATGAATACTATTATAAATACACCAGTGAACCAGTTGCCCTTTTGAACAAATCCCGTTTTAGACATAAGATATCCGAAGAGGAAAATTGCTGAAGTAAGGAATGTTCTTGAAACCTTTCCTAACTGTGGAATGTCTAACAAGAACAATACCATAGCTATAACTATCAAAATAATAATAGAAATTGCCCCCCCCAATATGGAATTACTGTCATTTAAGGCAGACATGTCTTTTAATTCTCGCTTATCTTCCACGTTTCCGAAACGACTAACCGCATATCTGACAACCCACAAGGTATAAAGACTAATAATTGATGCTAGGAACAAGGCCGGAATGAACCAAAAAGCACCAAGGAGTAATTCATTACTTTGGAATAATATTGTTTTTACCACATGAATCAAATAGTCATTTAATTCATAATGAGCTACATAACCTGGATATGTAGAGTCTATCATATGAAGACTAAAAAAGACATTATGTAATAACACGAAAAACAAAGTCCATCTCACGAATGGGACATACAAATCTTTAATTTTCTTCTTTATAAAGAGCCACTTGTCATCAATATATTTGATATTGAAGAAATAACCACTCATAAAAAAGAATACCCCTACATGAAACATGCAAACAAAGGTGCGAAGAAAGCCTTGCAATCCTGTGGATAAAGTGCAATGCCCAATAACAACAAGAATCATGGCCAATCCTTTTGCTATATCTGCTGTGTTATCTCTTTCCATTCTGAATAAAGACTTTCTACGTTAAAATATGCAGTTAAAACATAACTTTCAAACTACTACATCTTAATTTGTTCTTCAATTTCCATTTATCACAAAATCATAAACCCTAGAAGCATAACTTTCCTCAGAAAAGTCATTGTCTGCTTTTTTCTTTGCAGCATCAATAATCATTTTCGTTTTGGAGGGGTTATTTATAAGTGTATTCAGTGCATTTATTACATCTTCACAACTTTTGAATTTAAACCCTGTAACATTATCTTCTATTAATTCTGAAGTTCCACCGGCATCAAACCCAATAACCGGTACATTTCTTCGCATTGCTTCTACAGTAACACGTCCAAATGCCTCCATTCTTGAGCACATAAACAACACGTCCATCTTATCATAAATGTTATCTTCTCCATTGACAAAACCCTCAAAAATTATATTATCATGAAGATGAAGGTCAGAAACTAATTTCTTTATATATAACGTATATGATGTAAATCGATCTCCAATAATTCTTAAAGTCAGGCCCGGATACAGCTTAACTATTTCTGCCATATATTTTATTGCCAAATCCTGCTGTTTTGACTTGTCAAGATACCCAACTATACCAAGCCTGAGATTATTGGAGAAATGATATTTGCTTTTTATCCTATCAGGGGTTCTGACACCATTATATATTACGATTCCATTATCGTGAACTCCATCAGTAGTAACTTTGGCAACAGCATTTGAAACATAGATTACCTTATCACTCTTTAAAATATGCTTTTTTCTATTTTCACGACCAAATATGTAAGAAGCTCCAAAATCTTCTTTCATAAACTCTCTAACATGTTGCACATGCTTCTTTCTTAATATTTTAGATATCCATAATCCAAAAGCATTATTTGAAGAGTTTGTGTATATAATATCAGGATCAATACGATGTATTTTCCATAGTAATAATGGAAAAGCAAAAAAATCATAAAACCACAAAAGAGGTAAAGAAAGATATTTGAGATTTCTTTTAACGTAACACACTTCATATACGAATCTGAATATTTTCACTTCAATCCCATTATCTCTCATTTTTTGACACAAGATTCCTTCGGTTGGAAAAAGGGCCGTAACTTCTAATCCTTTTTTTTTAAAATATCTCACTACGCTATATAAAGACATATTAGACCCGTATAAAGTGCTATAATGAGATATAAATAATACTTTTTTATTCATTTTGTCTCTGTTCACTACAATTACAAATTCCTGTCAATTGCTTCTAAAACGCTATTATATAAAAAAAAACCAAAATTCTTCCATTGGTGTGAATTTATAAACTGTTTAATTCTATCGTTGGGAATCATAGATGTTTCTGTCTCTAAAATTTCAAACAATTCATCATAGGTACTATAAGTAAAACAAAGACCTTCCTCTTTCAAATCTCTAAACGCTCCAATATTAGGGCCTACAGGATTTCCATACATTGATAAGGTATCTATCAAGGCACCTGAACTAGAAACGCTTTCCCCAACATAAGGGAACAGCACGAACCGGGAAGACTGCACCAGTCCAGAAATCTCTTCAAATGACGCTTTTCTGTTTTCGAACACTATAGAGTGAAGCCCTGCAATAATATCCCTAATTGATTTTTCTAATTCTCTATATTTACAAACACCTACAATTTTTATTTTGTATTTTATAGATCTTTTTTTAGCTTCGGTTAAAAACTCCAATATTCCTTTGTATGGATTTATACTACCCCAAATTAAAACATCAGTATTATCCAAGTTCTTAGAGATCTGATCAATATGGAAAAAAGAAAACGGATGGCAATAATATTTAACAGGACACAATGCCCTTTCAAAAGCATACGAAGCTGCTGCTTTAGAATGAGTAATTATAATATCAGCATGCCTATAAAGAAACTTACTTATATTTTCAGATAAACGATTCTTACCTTCATGCGGATGAATATTATGCAGGACCCAGACTATTTTTTTATGTCTATATTTTATTATTTTTAAGCAACAGATTGCTATATAATACTGTAAAGTACCTAGCCTATGCTTACCTATGCCCTCTATCCAATTTAAGAAAAAAATATCAGCACTAAATAAGTATTTTATTAGGCCAACAATAGCGACTTTTACTGGTCTGTTATCTTCATCAAGAACATAAAAGTAATCAGAAAGTGAATGCTTAAAATTCTCAGAATAAGGATTCCCATAACCAGAAGGCGGCATCGAAGGAAAATAATATGCCTTTAATTTTTTATTCATCTCTTTATTAGAAAATTTGATGATGCTTTAATTGATAGTTTAAATCATTATCTCTCCAGCCAATAACTTTTGCAGGTACACCTGCAACAATAGCCTTAGAAGGGACATCTTTAGTCACAATAGCTCCACCTGCAACAACAGCACCTCGTCCTATTGTAAGCCCAGGCATAATAATCACCCATGGGGCTATCCAGACATGATCTTCGATTATCACCTTTCCTCCTCTACACTCATGATTACAATCATTAGGGTCATGCTCAACAGTCCAGATCTTTACGAACTCTCCAATATCTACATTTTCACCAATATCAATACCTAACCTCCCATCAAGCATAACTCCCTCATTAATGAATGAATTAGCTCCGACTCTTATTCCTTTAATACCCTTAATCCTTACATTTCTACATAATTGAACACGACTACCAGCTTTCCCCAAAATCAATCGGAACCAAGTTAACCGTAGAATTTGTAGGGGTATCCACATAACAACTCTATTCATCAAATCAATGATTTGGGAAATGTAAACATATAAAAACGTTCGTATTTTTCGAGACAATATTTTTTTTAACAGTACTCTAAATGGCGTCATAACAATTCAAAAAAGGGCTCTTAACATATATACAAATTGAAGAATGTATGTTTTCAATATATTATAATAGGCAGCGTGGCGGATTTCTGGGATTGAAGAAGTCGCAACAATTTTAAAATAATGACGGGCTTTTTTAGGCTCTTGGGGATAAAAATCAGAAGCCTTTATATTCATATATTGTTTTAATACATTTCGCATTTCATCATGAGTGAGCATGTTTTTATACTTATTAAATAGCACTCTACTCCTAGCACGATGTGCTTCTCCATTATGAGAAACGCCTGTGGTAACATCATAATTAGCCAAATATTTTTTCAAATGCTTTATTCTTGGATGCCTTGTCAGGAGTTGCAAGAAGAAATCATAATCCTCTATTGCAAACAAACTCTTATCTTCAGAGAAACGGGTGTTACCTAGAAACGCTTTTGAAACAGCGGTACATGTAGGGCTTAACGGATCTCCTCGTTGCAATACATATGAAACCGTAGGCTCTTTAATTGTATAGAACATAATCTTTGTTCTCTGAAAAGGTCTTTTTTTTACTACATTAGTAATAAAACCGTGATATATCAGATCATAATCACCCAAATAAGGTAACATTTTTTCAAGCTTATTAGGAAGCCAACTGTCATCTGAATCCAAAAAACATATCCAATCGCCTTTTGCCCGGTCCAGACCAAAATTACGCGATACGGCTATCACCCCATAATTATGGTTCTTGAAATAACGTATCCTTTTATCATGAAAACTGTTCACTATCTCCTCAGTATTATCATCAGAGTAATTATCGATAATAATAGCCTCCCAGTACTGATAGGACTGATTAATTACACTTTTTATACAGCGACCAATTTCCTTCTCCCTATTATATGTTGGGATTACTATCGAAAAAAAAAGGGTATCCATCAATATACGTGATTTTTGAAAAAGAAGTTTATTTAAAAATTCATTAAATAATAATTAGACTCCAGAACTTGCTCAAAATTGGAATTCCATCCTGTATGCACAAAAAGGAATAACAAAAAAAGAATTAGCGTTTTCGTAGAATTCCATATACCTTTCTGTGAGAGAAATGCAGAAAGAAAAACACACTGTATAATACTAAAATCATACAATATTCTACTAATTAATCCTGCATAATTTGACAAGAAAGAATATAGTATAATTGAAATTAAGAACAGATTACATAACATTTTATTATTTTCAAACACTTGTCTTTTATATTTATAATAGCAATAAAACAAAAAAGAAATATTAATGATTCGCGTAATATATGACAAAGGTGTTCGTTTCACAACCCCGCCATAATCACTTACATAATCATTTATATGCTCTATATCCAACATCAGTGATAAACGGTTAATGAAATCGAATCTAAAAAAAATCAACAGGATACAAATGAGAAAAATAATAATCGAATTTCTTTTACTTATGATCGGAATATACTTTACAAGATAAAGTAAAAAACAGAAAATAGAGAATGAATGTATAGAGGTGGCTAATAAGACAAACACAAAGAACCATAAACTTCTTGTTCCCTTATCCATTAAAAATGAAAAAGCATATAATAAAATCCCCACAGCGCACAATTGTCTTGAATAACAAAATGAAATAAAGAAGAATTCCAAAATAACAAAGAAAGAAACTCCATAAACGACATTGACACCAAACCGCTTAAATGCTTTATAAAGGGAAAAAAGCATTAATGATGCATAGAAAACTAATATTAGTCTGCCGTCCCCACCTATAATCGATATTAGTTTATATGCAAAATTATTCAAAAGTTCGATACGGGAACCCAAATCATCAAATTCCAAATTTGACATGTCTGCATAAAATGCTTTTTGTTCTATAGTCGAAACGCTTATATAATCCTCTGTATCGCTGCCAACATTTGCACCTCGAAATGCCGCAAGAAAGAAAAGTAAAATAAAAAGTAAATACCCAACTCCCCTGTTTTTAATTCCGAACAAAACAAAAGCTCCGAATATCAGTGTAAATACTAAATAAAAATTCATCTAAAAAAATCAATTTCATCTTACCTTTGAGACCTCGAAGTTTACAGGCTGAGCAAAATTAACATCCTGATTACACAATTTTATATTTATATTATCATTCATATCCAACTTTGTGATCTTTACATCCTTAATATTGTGAATCACGCCAACAGGGTTTGTATCATACACAGAAAAGACATACAGATCTTTACACCATTCTGGAGATATTACCTTTAACCCATCTATATAAACATTTGGCCAAGCTTTTTCAAGTAGTTCTTCACGAGAATTTATTTCAGAATCTACGTAGCCCATTACACAAATCGCATTTTTTGTAAATCTCGGTTCGTAGCCTTTAAAATCCATTGTACAATCTTTCATTGATAATGTAAAAGGAACATAGCAATTGTAATCATATCTAGTTACTTCAGGGAAGCAATTCTTAAAGATGCATCTATCATAACTAACTATACCATAAACAGAAGTAAAACAATTTTGCATATCATAGAAAGTGCTGTTCATCATCTTTACATCTCTACCATAGCAATGTATATCGAATCTATTAACATTACAACTATCCATTACAACTGTATTAATATTACGATTACCAATAACGCCCCATTCACCATCAGCGGAAATCCTGATTAATTCTGTATTCCATAAATTTACAAGATTAATCCCATATCCCCATGTATTATGCAGGGAATATGTGCCATTGATGGTTATATCTTTCAATGTGACATTTGTACTATTGGTAACATGGATGGCAATATCACCATACATTGTATCACTTGAAGGCGTTGTCAGTTTTATATTGTCTAATAAAACATTATTTTGGTAATCAACTGTCGTTATGTAAGTTCTCTTTGTGCAATTTGATGTTCTCTCAAAGTTAAGATTCTTAATTACTTTCTGTTTATCATCAACCTTCACATATGTGCATATCGGCTTTGTGGTTTTGGCATTGCTCCATGGCATAACAGCTTTATTTTGTGCCTTACCATTATTCAACAATAACACATCCTGTCGAATATGTGTATATCCGTAACCATCTCTATTAGTCCAAGGATTGTTATCATTCAAGAGCAACAGAACAATACCCTTAGATAATTCCGGTACAGATGAAAAGTCGCCCCCATCCAAAATACTTTGTTTTATTTCAATCGTATCTACCTTGTTTGTCATTTCAAATAAGAACAACTCTTTCTCATTATTTTCCACCTCTATAGTAACTCCATTGAAATCATTATATGGCCCGAGTGGTATCGACTTTGCGTCAGAAGGTATCGATATGGATATTTTTCCGTCTATGCCAGAATAATCCACGCTTTTACCTTCTTGTGCCGCTTTGTAATGTGCATTATATAACGCCCAGTATCTTTCTTCTCCAGTCTTTGCATTTAGCAGACCGAAGTCATTGGCATTCAAAAGATTAAGCTCGTCATTGTGTGAACATGAATTGAATATAATTATAAATAGTAAAATAAAAGTCTTATTCATTTTCATAAATCACCTTCTCTTTATACTCCATCAAACTCATCAACCTCTTATCTTTCTCCGAGATAATCAGATTCTCTTCCCCCCCAATCAACTCCATTGGCCACACGATAGCAAGGTCAGGGTCATTGTACATAATACCACTATCACCCTCACCATAAAAAACTTCGCCACACTTGTAGCTGACTACAGAATCCTCAATCACTAAATAACCATGACCAAAAAACTGTGGGATATATAGTTCCACCTGATTCTCGCCTGTCAAGTGGAATCCTCTCCATTGCCCAAAAGTCAGGGAATCTGGACGCAGGTCAACTATAACGTCATACACATGTCCACTGATGCAACGCACCAATTTAGCCTGCTGCTTCACCAGTTGAAAGTGCATGGCACGTATAACTCCTCGCTTAGAGATAGTATAGAATACCTCTTTCAGCTCATGCTCAATGCCATTAGCCTTGAACATATCAATGTTATAGTCTTTTACAAAACCACCACGTTCATCCGTTGCGTAGAATGGTTGAATCTTATACGCTCCTTTGAGGTCAAGTTCCTCAAAATTAAATATAGTTATCATTATTATTGCTCTTTTAACCAGTTTATTGTTTTCAGAATGCCTTCCTCAAATGGAGCACTCACATAGTCGCCAATGGTTTCTTTCAGAGGTGTAGTATCAAACATAGAAAAGTCATACTTGATACCATCGTCTGGTCGAATTCCAATCCCTACTTTCTCTTGCACCCCCAGCAGCTCTCCAATCTTTAATAAATATTCTTTCAGAATGCGAGGTGAACCAGATCCAATGTAATAGTAAGCCTTGGGCGTTTCAGATTCACCTAAACGATAAACTGCTTCCAGCAGGTCATCTACATAGATGAAGTCATACGGTTGTGCAGCAGGTCCAAAGGTGGCTTCATTACCTTTCAAAAGTTCACCCAGGGTATAGCTCACCAAGTTGCCAGTCTTATTCCCTACTCCATAGATATTAGAGAACTGCATCCATACGAACTGCAAACCTATATTCTTGCAATAATCTTCCAGCATCAAGTGAGCACAATGCTTAGCTACGCCATACATCATACCACCACTGGTTTGTGTAAGATTAGGAAGGCTATGAACTGCCTGTTCAGCTACTGTTCCTGCACAAAGGAGTTTCTTTACGCCAATGGCTTTGCAGAGTTGCGCACAGTTTATGCCCAACTGGATGTTGTTCAACTGTACTGTAGGGTCTGCCTTACTGGGACCATTTACGCCAGCCCAAGCAAGATGGTACATGGCATCATATTCACCAGCAGGAATCATAGCCTTAAGCTTTTCTACATCATCCAATCCTACTTCCAGTTTAACCACCTGGTCACTATCGGGGATTCTAGGTGAAGCAAAAGAAATATCAATCGCCACCACCTTTACTCCATTTTTCAGGAGATTGTTAACTAATGTGCTACCTATGAAACCGTTGGCACCAGTTACTATTACGTTCTTCATCATTTTATGCCACTTAAGAATTCATCAATCTGCTTGTCCATACAAGCGCGTACATCACCACCTGCCAACCAGCACTTACTCCACTCCACTATCTTGTCCATAGCTTCATCCAGGTTCCAACGAGGAGCCCAGCCAAAGGTGGCTTTCAGCTTAGAGCAGTCAAGTTTCAAGAAGTTGGCCTCATGAGGGCCACCGTCATACTTGTTAATCCACTTCAGACCTACTCCCCATTTAGAGACAAAGAGATCAACCAAGGCCCCCGTCTGGAAGCAATCCACATCATCAGGCCCCACATTGTAGTAATCTGCATATTGGCTATCCTCGTACTGTTTAGCGGCTATCAGTAGATAAGCATATAGAGGTTCCAAGACATGTTGGTAAGGTCTTGTTGAGAAGGGGTTGCGAACAATAATATCCTCATGCTTCTGAGCAGCCCTGACACAATCAGGGATAATGCGATCATTGGCAAAATCCCCTCCACCAATCACATTTCCTGCGCGTGCTGTTGAGATGGGTACTATGGCTTTTCCTGCCTTATCAGTGAAGAAACTACGTTTATAACTATGTGTTACGAGCTCTGAGCATGACTTTGAATTACTATAAGGATCATAACCATCCAACTCTTCATTCTCACGATAACCCCAGGTCCATTCTTTATTGAGATAAACTTTATCAGTAGTAACATTCAAAAAAGACTTCACACAATCATTCTGGCGGACACATTCCAAAATGTTCACCGTACCCATCACATTTGTTTCGTATGTGTATGCCGGGTCTTTGTAACTGTCACGTACTATAGGCTGGGCCGCTAAATGCAATACAATCTCAGGCTGAACTTCATCAAATGCTTTCTTCAATGATGAATAATCCCTAATATCACCTATCACTGAATGAATATCTTTAGCGACATCTGCCACCTCAAATAATGATGGTATTGTTGGCGCTTCCAAAGAAAAGCCTGTTACCTGAGCACCTGCATTGACCAGCATCTTACAAAGCCAAGATCCCTTAAATCCGGTATGACCTGTAACGAAGACTTTCTTCCCTCTATAAAAATCGTTTAATAAAGTAGCCATAGTCAAAAATCACTTATTAATCTTGTCAATAGGAACTTCACGTTCCCAGCGCTTCCATGGTGCCTTATCGGCCTCAAGAAGTTTCTCCAGCATATTTTTCTCACGGATATTATCCATGCACTGCCAAAAGCCTGTATGAATATACGACATTAACTGTTCCTCTTCTACCAGTTTGCGCAATGGTCCTTGTTCAAAAACACAGGTATCATCCGTCAGATAGTCAAAAATCTCAGGCTGGAGTACCATATAACCAGCATTAATAGGTGCTCCATCGCTGGAATTCTTTTCGCGGAACGCCTTTACCGCCTGATTTCCACTTATTTCAAGTACGCCCTTGTCTTGAGCCATCTTCACAGCTGTTAATGTAGCTATTTTACCGTGACTCTTATGAAACTCAACCAGTTTGTCTATCTCCACATCACAAACGCCATCCCCATAAGTCATCATAAAAGGCTCATTACCCACATACTCCTGAATACGTTTGATACGCCCACCAGTCATGGTGTTATAACCCGTATCTACGACAGTCACCTTCCAATGATCCAAATGAGAATGGTGTATAGTAATGTCGTTTTTATCCTCACGGAAATCAAAACTTACATCGCTGTTATACAAGAAATAGTTGGCGAACCACTGCTTGATATATTCCTGCTTATAACCTGCGCATATAATAAACTCGTCATGTCCATAATAAGCATACTCCTTCATAATATGCCATAGGATGGGCATACCGCCAATCTCAATCATTGGCTTGGGCTTAAACTGGCTCTCTTCACTAATACGTGAGCCAAAACCTCCTGCTAACAAAACAACCTTCATACTTTATCTTGTTTATCTTCTTTTTCTAATTGTGCTAACCGAACATATGCATCAATAAGTGACCCCTTTGTACAATTCACGATTCGAGCTCCCAAATAACCCGCATATCCGCGCATATTTTCGTGTTCCTTGAATGTCAGATACTTATCCATCAACCATGAACATATAGTCAAATAGCTACCATCATAATCTTTTAATTCCACAAATTCCTCCCCATAGAAATGACTTTCGCTATAACCAACATGATTTTCTTCATTCACCACCATATTAGTAAAGAATGTATGATCAACCCCATATAACCAGATATCTTTACATCCCATATTTAGCAAAATATACTCTATCATTATCACCACATTTACGTAGCATGGCACTGCTATCCCCTTTTTATAACTATAATACCTTTTCTTTTCAAATCCTTCAAATTGTAACGTAGATAATGGCACAATAGATATACTGGGATTAACTATAATCTTCCGTATAATTTTATAATATCTATTAGGTACATATAAAGACATCTGCCAGTTTGTTTTTTGATTGAGTGCTTCTAAGGTTTGAGTATGGCCCTCTGTATAATTATCAATAAAAAATCCTTTATCAGCTAAACAATAATACTTCGGTTTTAATAATGTATAATAATCAGAATTAGCAAAAAAATTCAAGACAAATTTATCCGAATCTAGAAACTTTTTGTCTGATAATAGATCTGCCATATCCTTCTTTAACGAAGGTCCATTAGCCAGCACATATACTCTTATATTTCCAAGTTCTTCTCTATACGGGAATTCATATTTTCCGTATTGTTGTCTTTCTCTATATTTGTGATAATTGAAACGAACATATTTATATAGAGAATTAATTAAATTACCTAATAATAATTGAATTTTCATCTTTTCCATCCTGTAATAGTTACCATAATTACTTTATAAAACTTACGATAAACGATAGTCAAGAACAAAATACATAAAAAACACTTAAAAAGAATCATTGATAACAAATCTAAATAATTGCCAAGAAAGGGACATAACGAACATACAAAAGCTATTATTGATACTCCATACATTGATATCGTCCTAAAGCTGAAAGATTTATCTCTTCGTTTAGAAAGCAATAATGCAATCAGACTCTTTGCTGCATATGTAAGTAAAAAAGCCACGCCACAACCTATAAAGCCGATCTTAGGTATTAATAAAATATTTAATAGCACATTCAAGACAATTGCTATAACGGTTACCTTAAAAACATCTTTCGTATAGTTGAGGAAAAGAACGTTAACATAAAAGTAATATATACATTGATATACATAAGCAAAGATTACAAAAGGAATAACCATCCATACTACTTCATATTCTGGATTATGAATCATTAATCCTAAAAGCTCTTTTGCAAAAATAGACATTAGCAATGCTATTAATGATGACACCCAAATAACCGCTTCTGCAAACTCATAAACTTCTTTCCTTCCCTTTTCCCCTTGATTAACTTTATCGAAAAACCAAGGGACATAAGCATCATTTACGCCATTAATAACATAGCTTAACAAAGAGCCATATTGTTGTCCTAAATTATATAAGCCAGCATCGGATTGTGACTTTATTCCATTTACCAGCAATCTGTCTATAGTCCCATTTGACCAATTAGCTAACCTATGTGGCAAAAGAGGGAGCGCATATCTTAGGCTATCCTTAAGTATTGGGCGATCTATACCCCATTTTATATTTCGTGAAAATACAAACAAACTATAAATAAAAAAGATAGTTGAAGTTATTAAGTTTGCAGTAAGAATACCAATAACCCCCCAATGAAAAACAACAAGAAAAAGAAGATTCAGAAGTATTTGTATTGTAAACTGAGCCATAGAGTTTACTCCGTAGTAAAATCCACTTTGCAAAGTTCTTAAATACTCCTGAAAATATAAATATAATGGCGTTACAATAACAATTAAGATTCCTAAAAATATAAATGGATAAAATGGAATATCTCCGATAACTGGGTCGACAATCCATTTGTGTAGTATAATAAAGACACCTCCTACTATTATTGAATTGATGCAAACGGAAGTTACTACTGTACCATATAGTTTTTTTATATATATTGGGTCATCTCTCTTTAAAAAATAAAAGCGTGTAGAAGCCGCCCCTAAGCTTAGAGTCGTGAATATAGCCAAAAAAGAGCTAACCGAACTTGACACTCCCAATATTCCGTAATCCGATGGCATTAAATATAAGGTATATACAGGTAGCAACAAAAAGGAAACCCCTTTCTGTAGTACTGATATAATAGTGTATATAATTGTATTTCTAAATAACTTAGGAATTTTCATATTCCTTTTACCCTCTCTCTATCATCCTTACTATCTCAAATGCCTCTGCCATTTGACATCCGCTCGTATATCCCCTATACTCTGCTAGTACTCTTAAAGCCTTTGCTGATCTAGGATGTGGATACTCTCTTATCTCAAACTTATACTCGCTCAACGCATCAATCTTCGCCTGTAAATCTTCCTCGCTAATCTCCATATACAGATTAGGGTGAAACTGCTCCGGATGTCTAGAATACTGCCAGTCTGTTGCCGACTGTGTTTCAAAACAGATCACAGTCTTTACACCTTCATCTTCCATAGGTCTCGTAGCTGTCATCACTGCCTGAAACGTATAACGATGATCAACATTCAAATCTCCAGCATTATGCGTAAAGATAACTTCCGGTTTAAATTCCTCCTTCTCCTTCTCAACCACCTTCACAATATCCAGCAGCGCATGTGAGTCAAACCGATTATCCGAGAAATCATAACTATGGATAGAAGCAAATCCGATATGTGCCCCAGCTGCATTCATGTTAGCATGATGCGCCTCCAGTACCTCTTTCCACTTCTCCGTGTCTCTAGTATCCGAGCGTGACGTAATTCCCTCGCCCAGTATCACTGCATGCACCACTGCTCCCTGTTCCTTGATGAGCTTATGCATCGTAGCGCCCAGTCCCAGCAGTTCATCGTCTGGATGCGCTGCCACTACCATGATCCTTTTGTTCTTGAACATCATTATAGTTCTTTTTTATAATAAACATAATCATTATCCCGTCCCGTCTCAGTGAATCCCATTTTCTCATGATAACGAAGGGACCGTGGGTTCTGTAACTTAACTTCGGCTACTATTGTTCTAAATCTACTTTTGGGTAATGACATAAGTATAAGTTGCTCCCACTTCGTTGTTAAACCCTTTCCTTGGGTTGAGGGCGAACTGAACAATCCTCTTTCCCATGTTGTATCTGACACATGATGTAGATTATATGATCCTATCAGTGTTTCGTCTTTATATACTGCGAAATAATATCTTTCTTCGTCACCCTTTAGATTCTCTATAAACTGTAGGTGATCCTTTAATAACAATTCTTTCGGATCAGCTGCCCATTTCCGCATATCAGGATCATTTCTTAAATCAAATATATCCTTCTTTTGCTCTAAGGTACAATCTACATAATTGATAACCTTGAATTGGTCGTTGCTTATTGCTTCCATATCAATTATCTACAACATACTTTAAAGAGAAACGAGTGCCCATCTCGAGATCTCTATTAACTTTCTTTCCCAATATTTGGGGTAAAAACTTGATAGGCAGACCATATCCAGGACGAACTGCACGTACATTCTTTTCTGTAATAACATCGCCCTCTTTCATATCCTCTGCGACATAGAGAGATCGGCAATTCTCACGTCCTGTTATCTCATCAGGATTAGTCGGATAATATATAGAGCCTAAAGCCTTTTCAACTTTTCGGACATCCTCTACCATTTGCTTAAACTCCTCAAAATTCATGGAGAAATCAGCATCTGGTCCTCCTATGCTTCTATCTATTATAAAATGCTTCTCTACTACTTCTGCTCCTAGAGCTACTGCTGTCATTGGTACTGTGCTACCTGGCGAATGATCCGACAAGCCTACTTTTACGCCAAAACGCTTCTTCATATCAGGGATAGTGAGCAGATTCGCTTTTTCTATAGGAGCAGGGTAAGCAGATGTGCATTTCAATAATGTTATATCATCATTTCCTTCTTCTCTCATTGCATCTACAGCCTCTTGTATTTCTGTCTCAGTAGCAATTCCCGTTGCAACAATCATTGGCTTGTGTTTTGAAGCCGCATAACGGATAAAGGGTATATCAATGATATCAAATGATGCAATCTTATAAATTGGGTTACCTAATTCTTCTACGAAATCAATAGTCTCCTTATCAGTAGGTGTCGTAAAGCAGATAAGTCCCTCTTCTTTTGCAACATGATAAAGTTCTTCATGCCACTCCCATGGGGTATTAGCTTTACGATAAAGGCTAAAAAATGTTTCGCCTTTCCACAATCCTTCTCCTAATAAGAAATCAGGCTTTCTACAATCAAGTGTTTCTGTTTCAGATGAGTATGTCTGAATCTTGATGGCGTCAGCACCTGCCTTTTTAGCAGCTTTGATTGTTGCAATGGCAATATCTTTGTTATGATTATGATTTGCCGACATTTCGGCAATAATAAATGTCTTGCCCATATAGACTATATGTTTACAGGTTACTTACTAATAAGATTCCAATCTACAGGAGTCCCTCGTTTTATTTCCTGACTTACCTTCTTTCCAATAAGTTCTTTATAAAACTTGGGATGTAATCCATCCCCTGGGCGTATAGCACTCATATTACTGGAGCTTATAACATCTCCAGTTTTCATGTCTTCTACAAAAAACAATGATTTAGAGAAGTGTCTATTCTGCCTTCCTTTTTCACTGAGTTCATATTTTACCCGTCCGAGACTTTTTTCTACATCACGAATCCTGTCAACCATTTCTTTAAACTCTTCCGGCTCCATAGAGAATGCAGCATCCGGTCCTCCAAGTCGGCGGTCAAGAATAAAATGCTTTTCTACCATCTCAGCACCAAGGGCAACAGCAGTGCAAGCAACGATGTTACCCATAGAATGGTCTGATAGACCGACCCTAACCCCGAATCTACTTTCCATATCAGGAATTGTCAGCAGATTTGCCTCCTCAACTGGAGCCGGATATGAAGAAGTACACTTCATCAAAAGAATGTTGTTGTTGCCGACCTTTCTACAAGTATCGACTGCTAGTTGGATGTCCTCTTCCTCGGCTATTCCTGTTGACATAATAATAGGTTTCCTTGTACGAGCCGCCTTTTCAATAAGACCAAGATCCGTTATCTCAAAACTTGAAATCTTATATACAGGAACATTCAACTTCTCTAAAAAATCAACGCCAGTTTCATCTGAGGGGGTCGAAAAGAAGCCCATTCCTAAAGAATATGCCAATTCCTGAAGTTTGGGTAGCCATTCCCATGGCGTATCTGTCTTCTTATAGAGACTATAGAGCGTTTCGCCATCCCAAAGAGTACCTCCGCCAACTTGAAAGTATTTATTGTCACAATTGATTGTAATACCTCCGTCGGCGTTATCATTCTGCACCTTTACTACATCCACTCCACTTTCTGCCATCGCTTCTATTGTCTTACATGCGATGTCAAAGTGTTGGATATGGTTACAGGATAGTTCTGCTATTACAACTACTTGATCAGAATTCCAAAAATCTATCATGATTATACTATTTGGATTATTTTAATCTATCCCAATTCTTAACAACAAGTTTCCAAGGCTCCTGGTCTATGGCATCATAATAGTAAGTACACTTGGCGTTCTTAAAATCGGAAATCCACTCTACCAGCGTACAACGACCTGCTTCCACACGCTTGCTATAATCGACCGTTTCAACCATAGCATCAAAAGGTTCAAAATCAACAGGCTCAGGACGCTCTCCCGTAAGGGTAGTTTTAACCCACATATATGCCAAAGGCATACCTGCTATTGTTGAAGCACGATGCCAAGGAGAACTACGGAAATTTATTTCAAGGAACCAATAGTTATCATCCTTATCTACCAAGAATTCTATCTCCCATAGTCCTTCAAATCCTACCTCTTCGAGTACTGCATTGAGTTTCTTTAGTAGATCATGATGCTTTGGCGGAAAAACGTTCATATATGGACCATAGTAACCTCTAACGGGATAGTTGTTGGCAATCTCCACTGCCGTAAACATTCCTTTCCCGTGATTATAACTAAATCCTTCAAATTGTATTTCGGTCTTTTTTTCAACATATGGCTGTATCATACACTTTTCAGCATTGATAGTCGCCATATTCTCTCGCAGTTCTTTCTCATTTTCACAAATATGGAAATCACCTTTCCATGCTCCTGCTAGTGGAGATATTGCCTTAGTAATTACAGGATATTTAAGTCCTTCAGGTACTTCGCCTGGTTTTACGACATATGAACTTATAACAGGTAGTCCATGACGCTTCGCACATTCCTGGATTTTATCCTTATCCATAAATTCTATCACACGCCCATTCTTGCCTGCATTTGCTGTTATGAAGTCTTCCTGAAGTTCTTCTATATGCTCATCAAATATGCTATAAACATCATCGTCACTAAAGAGAAGAATAGGTTTCACTCCACTTTCTTTGTAAATACCTCCATAATTCTTCAAAACGACCTCGTAAGCTTCTGGTATTGAATTCACCTGATGTAACGTGTTAATATACATACTGGCAGATGCTACAGGGACATGATAGCTAATACCCACATAGTCTATGTTAATACCCATCTCTCCAAAGGAACGTATAATGCCTAATGGATTATAATGTTCCAACCCTACGAGAACTACCTTGTGCTTCTTTATTTCCTCTTTAAAATCAAATTTGCCTATCATTTTAATAACCAAAATCGTATTAATATACTATAATGCGAAATCAATACCTACCACAACTCGTGGATGATCCTTTAAGAAATCATTACCCCAAAGATAGATGTTCCAACTTTTAATCGAATAATAGAGGCCTGCAGCAATATCAACATCCTGGTCAAACTTCCATGAGTGGATGGCTCCAACCATGGGTGTGATGCTGTGACCATTCTTCAAAGAAAAAGAATAGCCTAAATACTCCCAGTTAGTTAGCGTGTTCTCTGATCCATCATTCACGCCCCACCAAGTATTGCTACACCAGAAGAAATTGCCATCCGTAGAAATAGCACCATTCATATAGAGTGCGGAAGTGAGATAACTGAACTTAAAATTATTATTCAAGTCAAAGGATGGAGTAATCTGACCTCCAATGCCAAACCACTTGCTAATCTTCTTACCAGCACGGAATAAATAACCTGCATAGCTGCAATTTGTTCCTGTATAAAGGTCAAGTCCAACGGCAGTATAATTACCTAATCCATATTGGAATGTGGTATAGGTTTCCTGAGCGTTAATACCAGGTCGAGCCTTCAAAGAGGTATATCCATATAGTTTACCATCACCCACCGTTCCTGCGAAATAAGGCACCTGGGCCTTTGCTGAGATGACAATTATTGACATCGCTAGCATCAATAATATTTTCTTCATTTTTTTATTAGGTTTGATTCTCTTAAATCCTTAACTAATGCAGGCATCATGGCTATCATCACTATTAGGAATGGTAGCGTGGCTGCAATTGATATTGTCTGCAATGGTTTCAAACTTCCTGCAGACAACAAGATATATGCTATCGTTGCAACAACAATACCCCATACCACCTTTTTATAGACAGGAGGATTGATATCGCCATTGGTAGTCATCACACTCAGAGAGTAAGTTGCAGAGTCCGCAGAGGTTATAAAGAACACGCCCAACAGTACACAGATCATTACCGATATAACTTTACTCAAAGGATAATGACTGAACACTATAAACACTGCGGTTTCTGGCGAAGCAATCAATTGTTGTACACTCTCTATACTCCATCCCTGTACAGTACTCAATGCAATGGCACTGAACACCGAAAGCCATATAATGGTGAATACCGTGGGAACAATCACTACTCCCATAATGAACTCTCCGATGGTGCGCCCCTTTGAAATTCTGGCCACGAACATTCCAACAAATGGAACCCAAGCTACAAACCAAGCATAGTAGAACACACGCCAGTTCATTACCCAGTCATTATCACCAAAAGCATTAATCATAAACACGTCCTTGAAGAAATACTGGATATGCTGACCAACACTATTGGTCAGATTATTCAGAATAGTTATCTTCGGACCAACTATAAAGGCTATAGCAAGAAGTGCCAATGCCAATATTGTGTTGAAGTTGGACAAAAGTTTAATACCCTTATAGACCCCTGAGATGGCACTAATAATGAATACGAGAGTGATGAAGATGATAATCCACATGATGGTTTCCTGTGTCTTGGGGATTCCAAACAAATGTTCCAAACCACCACAGATTTGGCTTACACCCAAACCTAAAGATGTTGCCACACCAGCAAATGAAACAACAACAGAGAAGCCATCGATGAATTTTCCGAACCAACCATTAGTTCTCTTCTCACCAACAAATGGAGTCAGAAGATTACTCAATTGAGCATTCTTTCCCTTACGGAACTGGAAGTATGCAACACCTAAACCAACAACAGCAAAGCACACCCACTGAGTGATGCCCCAATGCAGATAACAGGTTCGTATAGAGAAGTCTATCGCTTCCATAGTTCCAGCCTCTATACCATAAGGTGGTGCTGCATAATGTGACAAAGGCTCAGCAATGCTCCAAAATACCAGACCAATACCCGTGCTACCACAGAATAGCATGGCATACCAACTGAAAGTACTAAATTCAGGCTTTTCGTCGTCCTTTCCTAATTTCACCTTGCCATATTTACTCAATGAGATCCAAAGACAAAAGCCTATGAAAGCAACTATTGACAAGATGTAAAGCCAACCAAAATAATAGCTGACCCAAGACATAAATGCCCCAGATATCTCTCCCAAGGTACTGCTATATACAGCACCAAATACAATCACACCGATTGCTATTAACAGAGTCCAAACAAAGACACTGTTCTCCTTATACCAACTCATAAAGAAATAATTATTTTAATTTCTCCCAGTTATCAATAAGGACTTGCCAAGGCTCCATGTCATTGGGGTCATAATAATAGGTACATTTGCAAGCCTTGAAATCTTTCAACCACTCGGGAAGCGTACATCTGCCTTCTTCTACGCGCTTGGCATAGTCGATAGGCTCTACCATCGATGTGAATGGCTCGAAGTCTTTCACCTCTGGAATCTCTCCTGTAAGCATAGACTTGCACCAAAGGTAAGCCAATGGATAACCTGCGACTGCTGATGAATAGCTCCATGTAGTATTGCGGAAATTTATCTCTAAGAAGTAGAGTTGGTCATCAGGGGCTACCAAGAACTCTGCATCGAAAACGCCTTCGAAACCGATTTCTTCAATCATAGCTGCCAGCCTTTTCTTTAATTCCTGGTCTTGAATGGGCTTGTCAATATGATATGGACTATAATAGCCTTTTATGGTATATAGATATGAGCATTGGATGGCTGCAAACATATCCTTACCATGATTCACACTATAGCCCTCTATAGTCATTTCTGTTTTCTTATCTACATATTTCTGAATAAGTACCAATGGGCTCTTGATACGTTTGAAAGCTTCCTTCAATTCTTCCTCGCTATAACAGATATTCACATCTCCCTTCCAGGCTCCCGCATTTGGAGAAATAGCTTTTGTTATAATAGGATATTCTGCATGTTTTGGCAATTCGCCACACTTTACCACTTCGGTTGGCAATATTTGGACACCATGTCGTTTTGCACACTCAAGAATCTCAAACTTATCAAGATACTTGCGAATTTGATGGTTGCCACCAGCATTAAAGAAGATGAACTTATCTTTCAATTCCTCATGGTGATTCTCAAACAATTCAACAGTGCTATCATCGCTGAACTGCACAAATGGCTTTATTCCCGTATTCTCAGCAATATCACCATACTTTTCAAGGAGCAAGTCTAGTGCTTCTTGATCATTATTTACCAAATACGACGTCTTCACATACTTACTGGCTGAAGCAACTTTGGCCTTATATTGTATTCCTATGAAAATAGTTTCTATGCCATTTTCTCCAAGACAGCGTATTACACCAAGTGGAGTGTAATGCTCCATACCTATTAAAATCACCAATCGGTTTTCAAAAATTTTATCCATATTGTCTTTCTTTTATTTATCACTATCTTTTCGTTCGTAATATCCGGGATAAATGACTGCTGGATTTCCTTTTATCAGTGAATATGGTGGTATTCTTCCTCCTTTTATCAATATTGTTCCAGCTGCAACCACAGAATTATGACCAATATGTGTTCCTCCTCCAATAAAGCTATGGCTACCTACAAATACATTATTTTCAAATACGATTTTCCCCCTCTCTATTTCCTCCGACATTTCTAAACACCTTTTATGGCTATCGGCAACATTTATGCTTACAAATGAAGCTATATCGCAATCATCTCCTATAATAACTTCACCACCTTTTGCATTAACTTCAGAGAGAAATCCTACAAAAACATTCTTTCCCATCTTTGGTTCTCCATTGATAAAAGCCAATGGATGAAATGAATTCTTTCTTAAGTCAAGTATCTCTATAAGATTCTGTAAGATCGTTTCTCTGTCACCTGAAACAAAATCGTACTTTTTCTCCATTTTATAACGATTTGAATATATTGGTCAGATTTTCTGCTGTATCATTAATCAATGCTTTCTGATTATATACGTAATCCACAGCTACTGTAACATTCATTTCACGATATGCCTTAGCAAACTTCTCGTCAAATCTGTCAAGCATGTCGCCTATCTCACAACCCAAGTTATGCTTTTGATTATATTGTGAAATAAATCTCTGATTATCGCAGTCATAACCACATATTATTGGTCGTCGCAAGCAGCACGCCTCAAAGAACACCATACTATCAGGAACTACTGCCAGAAAAGACTCTTGAAGCAAACCAACTATTTGCTCTGGCGATGCATTGCGATATATTGTAATATCTTTATCTTTAGCAAACAATACCAAATCATCGTAAAACTCATAAGCGCCTCCAACAACAACATCGATATGTCGTGGCACATTATTTAAGATAATCTCACATGCTCTGCGCGTGAAATTGAGTTCATCAGTACCGCCATAGCAGACATAAACGTTCTTTTTCTCCTTAAAAGAGGTATATCTTCGAGTTGCCTCGCGGAATTGTTTTCTAAGCAAAAGGTATTCCGGGCCAAGATAAAGTTTGGTATAATCCTCTTTACTGAATTGGGACTCCGTGGTTCCTGGTGCATGATTAATTACTGCATCTGCAACATAATGCTTATCATGCGTATCATCAATACAAACCAGTTTGCATCCCTTGCCTTTTATCTCGCGCTGATAATCTGTTGTATAAAAATAGTTGTCTAATACAACTATCTCGGTGCCATCAAGCCCTGCTAGAAAAGCATCGAATTTTGTTGCTTCAGACAGAGGAACGTATGGACAAACCTTCTGCATCTCCTCAATCTGATAAGGAGTGGGCTCGGCTGTGTAGAACACACAGTCGAACTCGTCCTTCAACATATCGGCTAATGCCAATGAGCGAATAAAATGGCCATAGCCTATATTCACTCCTGCATCAGCCCGAAAGCAGATCTTTTGCATTAACCTTTCGTCAACTTAAACTTCATCTCGGCAAGTTGCCAGTCTGTGAGCGTATCAAGATCCTGTACTTCAAGTTCTGAAAGAATCAGCGGTGCAGTACGCTTACACCAAAGAGTAAACTCATCACGGAAAGCCCGTGTCTTGACAAAATAGAACTGACCAGCATCATGATAAAACGGTTCTAAGTCCTGGGTACGAGCATCATAATATTGAGGGAAATTCATCTCCACATGCCCATATGCATTCTTCTTCAAACTACGCTGAACAGGATAAGAATATTGAACTACTGTAAAAGCCGCATCAACATCATCATCCAATAGTTTATATGCCTCTTTGAGTCGATCTGCTGTCACAAAAGGTGCTGTAGAATACAAACAACAGAAGTTTTCAAACTCTTTTCCTAGTTTCTTATACTCATCAAGCACCTCAAGCATCACGTCCTCTGTACCAGCAAAATCATTAGATGTCTTTTCAGAACGTAAGAATGGAACAGAAGCTCCATACTGTCTTGCCACTTCAGCAAATTCCTCATCATCGGTAGATACCATCACCTCGTCAAACAGACCTGATGCTTTAGCAGCCTCTATAGAATAAGCCATGATAGGTTTACCCATAAAAGGTTTTATATTCTTGCGAGGAATACGTTTAGAGCCTCCTCGAGCTGGTATAATACAAAGATTCTTCATACATTATTATATTTCTTATTCGTGTCCAAATGTTTATGGGCATTAATTATAATGTGAAAAAATTATGAACGACATAATCGATGATTCAATAGCAACGTGTGCGCTTTATGTCTTATCTGCTTGTAATTATGGACAACTTTCCAAATAAAATAGTAAAACAAAGGCTTACTTAATGTATGTATAAAGTCCTTGTGATATTGGCATAAATAATCGTTTGGCATAAGAGGCTTAACCTTTTTAATTACTTCAAGCAAATATGATTTTGATTCTTTATCATTTACAGTCGCTAGCATTCTAATAGTATAATAACAATAACACAAATACAAATAATCTACTTTTGTCTTATTCTCATCATTAATATACCCTAAACGATTGAGGTTACTCACCGCAAGATCGGACGTTTTAATTCTGTCAATAATTTTTACAAAAGATATCGAACGTGACGAAGAGCCCTCTACCATTTGATAATAATACAAAAGATTATCGACTATCTTAATCTGGTTTGCAGAAAAAAGCAAACTCATAGCAATTGCATTATCTTCAAAGAAAGACTTTTCTGGGAAGAACAAATCATATTTATAAAAGATATCTCTTCTAATAAGGCATCCTAACATTCGATATCCATGCAGCAATGCATAATCACAATTATCCTTTTTTGTTCCCCCGATGATAAGATTCGGCATCTTTGAATGCTTACTCTCATTCCAATACTGGCACCATTGGGGTAAAACAAAATCAATTTCCCCATTGTTTGAAGCCTTTACAAGAACCTCTATTGCGTCAGGCGTCATCCAATCATCATTATCGCAAAAACAAACGTATTCACCAGTAGCTGCTCTTATGCCGGAATTACGCGCACCACCCGCATTCATATTCTCCGTGTGATCTATCAATATCACACGGCTATCCTTCTGCAGATACTCTTTAATTATATCAATTGAATTATCTTTCGATTTGTCGTTAACACAGATAATCTCCAAATCCTGCCAGGTCTGGGCAATCAAAGAGTCTAAACATTTGGGCAGTGTTGCATGCGAATTATAGACTGGCACCACAATACTTACTCTAATACTCATATCTATCACTTTATAAGTTCTTCGTAATCCAATCAGTTAAACCCGGTAAGATATCTTTTAACTCAGAACGACACTCATAACCTGTATCGTTATAAAGAAGATCCAAATCAACCATAGAATAATCCAAATCCAAAGGATCCTTATACTCGCCAAATTTCAATCCGACATCGGGAGCCACAATATCACGGATTTCTTCTATCCAGGAACGGAAGGTCCTTAATTTTCTATGACCAACATAGTATGAACGTCCTGCCTTTCCTTTTTCAGCTACCGCAATGAAAGCACCAACAATATCCTCCACATATACCATATCGTAGAAGTTGTTTCCTTCTATAAGCTTTGGGGATTCTCCAGCTATCAATGCCTTCATCACCACATTGAAAAGCTGCATGGATCGATTTCCCTCTCCATATGGCATGGGAATCATAGTTGCAACATATTCTGTTTCATGTTTTGTAGCCAGAGTCTTGATGATTAACTCCAAGGCAGTTTTTGCAGTTGCATATATACATGTAGTGCGGGGCTTGAAATCTAAGGTATTGATAAACTGTTTGATTTCTATCTGATTATTTGTACCACTGTTCACAAAGCGTTTACAGCCCAACTTCACCGCTGCCATATATGCATCACAAGCATGTTTGGCGTTAGATAGCTGAAGATCATAGTCTATAAATGATGTTTGCAATAATCCTCCAGCCCATGCAAAATGAAAAAAAACATCTACTTGTTCCTTTATCTTGTCAGATAGGTTTATATAGTCCTCAAATGTAGCAATAACCGGTTTATATAAAGGAGTATCGAAAAATTGCTTTTGAACTGTTTCATTAATGTCAACACCAATGACTCTAACACCATTATCCAAGAGCCTGCGGCATAAGTGAGAACCTAGGAATCCACCAACGCCCGTAATTATACAGGATTTAAAAGTTCTATCCATCTTTTTGCTATAGATTATTCCATATTACTCAGCTTCTTGTATTCAGAGACAAATGCTGATTGACGTTCGATGACAGAATAGTTTTCTTTTCGTTTATTCTCATCTGTTATACATTTATAGAAATGACGTATAGAACTTTCAAAGGCATTATCCGCTGGAAGTTTCCGAGTTTCATAATCCTGATTATGTTTGATAACAACATCAGGTTCCAATCCATCGGGTGCTGTCAGAATGCGTCCTGTAGTGAGTGTACCTGTACTGCCCCAGGCTTCTAACTCACATTTATAATCGCAATCCATACCGAACGATATCTGACAAGAGATGCCTTCATCATTAACCATCGTGGCTGATCCGAAGATATCTACTTCCCATTCCTGTTCATTACAAGCATTTGCACAAACTAATCGTGCAGAATCACCTAAAAGCCATGATGCATACTTCATGCAATAACCACCTGCATCTAGTAATGCACCTCCCCCTAATGCTCTGTTATAGCGGAAGTCATGAGCTGCGCGACGAGGGAAACCGAAAGAGATCCGATATTGTCTTACCTTACCAATCTCTCCTGATGAAATAATATCATTAACCGCCTGAAGTTGCTTATGGAAAATAAACATATAATTCTCATGAACAGCCAAATCTTTCTTACGGGCAATTCCTAGTAACGACTGGGTATCTGCTAATGATGTGGTAAAGGGTTTTTCTACATATGCATGTTTTCCGGCTTCTAATACCTTCTTTGCCCATTTAAAATGTAATGCTGGTGGTAATGGAAGGTATACAACATATACCTCTGGCGACTCAATCAGGGTCTGATAACCCTCATATATCTTACCTCCATAAACATCCACAAATGTTTGAGCCTTGGCACGCTCTTTCTCAATAATACTCAATGTGGCTTCTGTCACCTTTCCTTCTCCAGCCCATTCTTCAGGGCTTGCTATAGCCACGCCTACGAATTCAAATTCTTCCACTCTTTTTAATGAAGGAAGAAAACGTCGAAAAGCAATTTCCGAAGGGCATATAATACCTACTTTATAACTCATAGTGGCATAAAATTTAAAGCAGAGAGTAAACTTCTCGCCTGAATATTAATATAATTATTAAACTTTAAGAAGCGGTACATTTGACCAAGAGTCATCCAACGATAGCGTTCAGGGAGTTCTTCTAGAAAATCATCATCTGCTAATACTAGCATATTGCGATTTTGTTCGCGATAGAAACGCCCACCCTCTTCACTCTGCAATACGTCATAAATAATTTGCCTAGGCTTTGCTTGCAACACATAGTCTGTAAAGTTTGCACGACCTGTTCCGCTATAAGCACGAAAATTATCAGTCAAGCTCTGTACCGTTGGTGCCAATTCCAAAACATCATAATTTCCACACTCCATCTTTGCTTGCACCAAAAAATGCAATACACCATTGATGCGTTTGATGACAAAAGCACAGATTCCTTGCTGCATGGGCTGTACAAGTGGCTGACACCATGAAGTTACTTCTCTGTTATCAATATTAACTCGAACTCCAATAATGCGGAAAAATTTAGTATTATCATTTGCTATCTCATTCTCATTACGATGCCATCCACGCAATTTATCTATGGGCTTGTGGGTTACAATTAGGTCATAACGAGATTTCAAGCCTGTCAACCATGATAGTATCTGACGCATGGTATAAACGCCACTACTTGTCTGTAAAGAACGAATCAAGTCACGACCAAATTCTGACATATTGGCTGATGCTGTCATGGGGGTGAGATAATCAGTAAAATCAATACCGCTCAACACAGTGCGCGTATCCATATTCACAATATTATCTTTAGCCATAAACCGCTTAATCTGCCCAAGCGTCATCCAACGGAAATCGGGTAATAATTCTACATCCTCATCTACCTTGATTATGATATTACGATTTCGTTTGCGCAGGAATCTTGCACCTTGTTCACTCTGCAACTGATCTAGTAAAACATTCTCAGGTTTAACATTCACGAAGTAATCCAAATAAGCAGGTTTCTTACCTTTATGTACCCGAGAATAATTACTTTTAGTTGCCTGAAGCGTTGGACTAATCTGAACACAATTCACATTGCCAGGTTCAATCTTAGCTTGCATCAGAAAATAGAGGACACCATCAAATTCCTTGGTCAAAATTCCCAAATAACCCACTTCGGGCTGGTTGATGATTGGTTGATCCCATGAAGGCGTTTTTCCATAATCTGTTTCAATATGGATGCCCTCAATGGAGAAGAATTTACCTGAGTTATGCCGCAGGCATCCTTCCTCATCGACCTTCCAACCCTCCATTTCTGAGAAAGGAATAAGTTGAACATCTACACCAACCTCTTCATTGCGTTGACGTATCCAAGCTTCTATTTCTTCGCTACTATTGAATCGGTTAACTTCCGTTAGCAATGACTTTATCATGCAATATATTCTTTCACTTTTTCAATAATCCAATCCTGCTCCTCATCAGTCAAAGTCGGGAACATTGGCAAAGCTAAACATTTGGTGTAATAATCCTCAGCTACTGGCATATCACCATCTTTCCATCCCAATCCCTTATAATAAGGCATCGTATGAGCTGGTATATAAAGCACCTGAGAATAAACATTGTTTGCACGGAGGAAGTCATACAAGCCCTTGCGTTTGTCAGCATCCACCTGAATGATGTACAGATGAAAGGCATGAACAATATTCTCCGCACGGAATGGTGTCTTTACAGTAGTGCCTTCGAATGCCTCATCATACTTTTTGGCAATCTCGTTTCTGCGCTCAATACTCCAGTCCAAACGCTTCAGTTGGCTAATGCCAAGTGCGGCCTGCATTTCCGTGATACGATAGTTATAACCTAACTCTTGCATCTCATAGTACCAACCACCATCGTTCTTCTTCAAAAGTGAGGGGTCTTTGGTGATACCATGTGTACGGAAAAGGGCAACCTTGTCATATAGGTCTTTACGGTTGGTGGTCACGGCTCCACCCTCTCCGGTTGCGATATGCTTTACAGGATGGAAAGAGAATACGGCAAGATCTGCATACTTGCAATTACCAATCATCTGTTTTTCTCCCTTGCTATCAATGAAGCTTCCACCTGGGGCGTGACAAGCATCTACCACGATTGCAAATCCATATTCATCTGCGAGTTTACGCAACTTTTCTTCATCAATAGGGTATCCTGCAAAATCAACGGGAACAACTGCTTTGTAGGTCCCCTTAGGAGATGCTTTCAGGATCTGCTCCAGTTTATCTAAATCCATCAAGAAGGTCTTGGAATCAATATCGCAGAATACCACCTCTGCGCCTTGATAACGGAAACCATTAGCAGAGGCCACAAAGGTAATGGGGGTAGTAATAATCTTGTCACCAGGCTTGATGTCAAGAGCTATGGCGCAAAGGTGCAAGGCGGCAGTACCGTTGCTCACCATGCAAGCGTATTTGCAACCAAGGTAGTTGGCGAAGTTTTTTTCGAACTCACCAATCAGCGGACCTTGAGTCATATAATCAGATTTCAAGGCGGCAATAACGGCATCAACATCCTCTTGCGTGATGCTCTGATGTCCGTATGGGATTGGTTTAGTAATCATATTCATTTTTATTTTACTTCGAATCCTGGAATCACCTTTGCAAACTTCTCGCGGAGTGTCTCTACTGTATCCCAGTCTTTGTTGTTGTCTGATGCAAAATAGAATCCTTGTTCCACAAACTTAGCTCCATGATAATGATTCAGATAATCCTCTGTTGTAAAGTTAAAAGCTACAGACGGAAGGATAGCATAATACTTACCAAGGTCAATAGTACTCAATGAATCTGTAGGTGTAATCATTTCCTCATGAAGTTTTTCGCCTGGACGAATACCTATCTCATTCAAAGGAAGATGTGGTGCAATAGCCTTAGCAACATCCGTAATTCTGTACGATGGTATCTTAGGAATAAAGAGTTCTCCTCCCAGATGGTTTTTCAAGGCCCACATAACAAGATCAACACCTTCCTGCAATGAGATATTGAAACGTGTCATACGCAAATCTGTAATAGGTAATTCCTTAGCGCCCTCATAACGAAGTTTGATAAAAAAAGGAATAACAGAACCACGTGACCCCATTACATTACCATAACGTACTACCGAGAAACGAATATCGCGAGAACCACGGATATTGTTTGCTGCAATAAACAACTTATCACTTGTCAACTTAGTGGCTCCATATAGATTGATAGGAGCGCATGCCTTATCCGTTGACAATGCCACTACATCCTTAACACCACATGCCAATGCTGCATCAATGACATTTACAGCACCATTGACATTGGTTTTAATACATTCGCGAGGGTTATACTCCGCTGTATCTACTTGCTTAATTGCAGCAGCATGAATAATCACATCAACGCCCTCACAAGCCATCTTGAGACGCTCTCCATCGCGAACATCTCCAATCAAATAGCGAATCATTGGGAAGTCCTTCTCAGGATACTTCTGCTTCATATTATACTGTTTCAGCTCTCCACGTGAATAAATTACAATTTTCTTCACATTAGGATAATCACGGAGAATCGTCTCCACAAACTTGTTACCAAAAGATCCTGTGCCTCCGGTAATCAACACGACTTTGTTGTTTAGCATAACTACTATATAATTATAATCTTTATTTCGTAATAATTCTGATAAATATTAAACATTAGACCATTCTATTAGAATACTGTTCTTTATAATACAATTTATAATCACCACTCGTCACATTATCCAACCACTCTTGATTATCCAAATACCACTTTGCTGTCTTTTCTATGCCTTCTTCAAATTGTAGACTTGGTTCCCAGCCGAGTTCTTTCTGCAACTTGGTACTATCGATGGCATAACGGAGATCATGACCCGCACGGTCAGTGACGAAGGTTATCAGGTCCATATCCTCACCTTCCTTACGACCCAGCAGACGGTCAACGGTCTTTATCACCACCTTAATAATATCGATATTCTTCCACTCATTGAAACCGCCGATGTTATAGGTCTCGGCAATCTTTCCCTCATGGAAAATCACGTCGATGGCACGGGCGTGGTCCTCAACATACAGCCAGTCGCGCACGTTCTCACCCTTGCCATAGACGGGCAGCGGCTTGCGATGACGGATGTTGTTGATGAACAGCGGAATCAGTTTCTCTGGGAACTGATAGGGACCATAGTTGTTCGAGCAGTTCGTCACCACCACAGGCATACCATAGGTGTCATGATAAGCACGCACGAAGTGATCGCTTGAGGCCTTGGCAGCTGAATATGGTGAATGAGGATTATATTTCGTGGTCTCCAAGAAGAACTTGTCGCCATAGGCCAGATGATGCTCTGCGCTCGATGCTGTCGTAGTAAACGGCGGCTCGATACCCTCGGGATGTGTCAGCTCCAGTGCACCATACACCTCATCAGTCGAGATGTGATAGAAACGCTTGCCCTCGTACTTCTCAGGCAGACTCTCCCAATACAGTTTCGCAGCCTGAAGCAGCGACAGGGTTCCCATCACGTTGGTCTTCGCAAACGTAAAAGGATCTTTGATCGAACGGTCCACATGGCTCTCTGCAGCCAAGTGAATGATACCATCCACCTTCTTGTCCTGCATCAGCTGGTAGAAAGCATCAAAGTCGCAGATATCCATCTTCACAAACTCATAATTAGGCTTGTTCTCGATGTCCTTGAGGTTTGCCAGATTACCTGCATACGTCAGTTTGTCTAGGTTAATGATGTGATAATCCGGATATTTATTAACGAATAATCTTACGACGTGAGAACCTATAAAACCAGCTCCTCCTGTAATGACTATATTGCGTTTCATACTATACGTGCTGTAATGTGTTTGAATTAATATCTTCCTTCATCTCATCAATTACCTTTAAAAGGTACTGACCATATTGATTCTTCAGCATCGGTTTTGCCAATTCGCGCATCTTTTCCTCTGAAATCCAACCATTCCGATAGGCTATACCTTCCAAACATGCCACCTTCAAA
>ODAI010961614.1_pt1 | contig 38361 bp, 25 predicted proteins | sample 1539321 | NCBI WGS metagenome assembly ODAI01 (sample SAMN02144231, study PRJEB22623) | gut metagenome | biome: sheep rumen | host: Ovis aries | place: New Zealand
ACAGCTGTCAGCGTTGCCACAGAACTCGCAAAAAAACACAAGGTAGTATTAATTGATGCTGATCCTCAGGGAAACGCTTCCGCCTGGTACAATAACGAGCTGACTGCAGAATTATCAGATGTTCTTACAAACAAAGCAGGAATTGGAGAAGCTCTTATTTCAACAGGTATCAAAAACCTTTTTATGATTCCTACAGCAGGTGTTGGAGGTGGATTAAATGCCTATCAGAAAACAGAAGCTAACGGAAAACCAGAAGCCATGCTTGATGTTACTGATGAACTGGCAAAAGCTTTTGATTTTTGTATTATTGACACCTCCCCTCACTTTGGCCCCCTTGAAGAATCTTGTTTTATAGCAAGTGATGAAATTGTTCCTGTAATGATGATAGACCGCTTCAGTTTTGACGGGCTTGAAATCTTTATGTCTAATCTTCAGGATTTAAAGTCTAGAGCAAAACGAGTTAGCAAAGCTGCAGAAATAAAACGACTTGTTCTAAACTCTAAAGATAACCGTCTTGCAACACAGGAAGGTAAAATTGATGCTCTTATAAAAACACTCCCGGAAAATATGAAACTACATGTTATTCCAGTAGATCAGGCATTCAAAAAAGCGCAGGATATGCATGAGCCGATAGAAACTGTAGAACCTAAAAAAGAAACTCTTACAGTTATTAAAGAAATTGCAAAAGAACTAAGTAAATAAGGATTGTTTATATGCCAGCAACAAGAAAAGTATCAAGAGAAGCCCAAAATCAAGATTTGGAACAGATGAAAAGTTTGTTTGGATCTCCTGCTCCTGTGGTAAAACAAGAAAATCCGATAGAAACTGTACAACCTATAGCAGAAACTCCCGTTAATACATTTGTAGAACCTAAAAAAGAAGCTCCAAAAACTGTTGAACAGATACAAACTGTAGCACTAAATACAGAAACACCAGATTCTTCTAGAACAACTACAGATACTACAGTTGGTATCCGAATGACAATGCAAAAAAAACGCGAAATTAAAGCATATTTCATTCAGAAAGGAACAACACTGTCACAGGGAATCTTAGATGCTTATAATCTCTTAAAGGAATTAGATGCAGAAGGAATTATTTCATATAAAGATGGACAATTAATCAGGAATAAATAAAAAATGGCAAAAAGAAAACCTACAAAAGAAGAAAACTTGCTTCTACCGCTAAATCTCCCGGATAATCTAGAAGAATCGTCAGAGAAACATCTTCGTTCTTATATTCCAAGTCCATTTATTGCTGCTGCATTACCATCTCGAGATATAAAAAAGCCTGTATTTATTCGAAAATATAATAATGTAACAATGAAACTTACCAGCGGATCAAAAGTTCCGTTCGGAAAATACGGAAGACTTTTGTTAACAATTCTTACAACTCATGCAGTTTTGTGTAAGAATACAAATCCTCATGAACCTGTAGTTATTAATTACAAATCTTTGAATCAATTGCTAAAAGAATTACAGCTTCCTAGTTCAAGAAGTAATGATATAAAGGAGCAATTAGATTGTTTCAAAGAATGTAGCTTTATTTTTGAAGAGAAATTAGAAAAAGTTGTGCAAACTTCATTATTTCATGACTATCTTGATGAAGAATCAATAGAAACTTTAGGGGATGAAGTAAAAGCTACGAAAAAATCGACAGATATCATTCCTTTTATGAAACAGATGGAATATGTAGAACTTGAAGACAGAAAAGGAAATCAACAGCATATAGGCCTTACAATAGTTCTTTCTAAAGATTTTGCAGGATTTTCTCAAGATCATTCAGTTCCTATTGATTATACAGTTTATAAAAATATAAGTAGTGCAATAGGTAAAGATTTATATGCATGGCTTGTGTATAGAAATAACAGCATAAAAGCACCTCTATTTATTTCTCGAGAAGCTTTAGTTAGTCAGTTTATGCCAATTGATGATAAATCACATCCAGATCAATTAAGAACGAATTATGAATATATAAAAGAACAAATAAAAATTATTAAACAAAAATACTATCCAGAATTAAATATAGATTTTGATAAAGCTGGAGTAGGGATTACTCTTTATAAAAGTAAACCTCCTATTATTCCTGAAGATAAAAGATATATTCTTGTAACTGCAAATTTGTAGTTATCCACAATTTTTCTATTACTACTACTTGTAATTTAAACTATTTGTTTAAACTATTTGTATATATAGAAGAAAGTTAGAAACTGTAGTGGATAAGGATATAAACTGTAGAAGATATCTGTGTAAAGTTTCTGCTAAGTCTTTATATTATAAGGATTTAACAAAAGTTGCTAAACAGATATAAACTGTTGTGGAAAACTACCGAAATCCACATCAAATTGTGGATAAATCCGATAGAAACTGTAGCATTTATTAGCGATTTTGGGAACCAGAATATAATTAGGCTAGGGGAAATAAGGAAATATAGTACAGTTTCTATCTGCTAAGGCTGATAAATTCTTAATCTAAAACAAAATGCTACACTTTCTATCTGTTTGTATGCACTAAGACGGGCTTTTTGAGATCGTTGTAAAAGAAACTTTGAAAAAACAGATACAAACTGTACTACAATATGCATCTTTATATTTCATTTCTGATTTTAAGATTAATGATACAAAAGTACTACAGTTTCTATCTGCTTATATAAAAGATTTTAAATAGAAAAAAAGGTGCTACAGTTTGTATCTGTTTGACAGGGTAGAGAAAGTCTGCTTAAAGTACTACAGTTTCTATCTGTAAAATTATTGAAAAATTATACTTAATAGGGGAGGGAAAAAGTTAAAAAAATTAATTAGAAAACATTCATAATGGAGGAACTCATTATGAATGAAGATGTTGAAACTTGTTTAGAAACTTTTCAAAGAGATACTGCTAACTTCCTTTTGGATAATATGATTTCTGATATGCGATTATTGATGTCCTATGGATATTCTCAGACAGAAGTTGTAGATCTTTTGGCAAGAGATTTGGAAACTGCCAAAGCAAGTATTCAAGTTCTACTTACTATGTCAGGTTATAAACCTGAGTTTTAGAAAAAGAAGCCTGCCTTGTCCGGCAGGTTTCTAATTTTATTTTATAGAAATAATAGTTCCTTCAAACACTTTTTTCACCAAATGAACTGGCAATGGAATTTCGAAATCAACAGCCTGTAATAAACGCTGCTCTTGAAGAGAATATCTGACTTTATCTTCCGTGTACATAATGCCTGTAAAATTGTTGATCGCAATCTGCATATTAAGAGAGTTTACGAATCTATAGGTCCAGCCAGGTTTTTGTTCCATAACTAATTAGAAGCTTCTTTTGTTTTCTTCATCATCCGTTTAACATTTTCTTTGTAGAGCTCTTTAAGTTCTGGAGGATTAAGAATTGTAACTGCATCTGCGAAACTGAGAACCCAATATAGAGTTTCCTGAATCTGATTAGATTCAAAGCTCAGATAAACGGTTCCATCTTTATTCTGTTTGCAAGTCTGATTCTTATGGAAGGTTCTTTCCAGAATATATGTATTAATGGATTTATCAAAAAGAAGTTCAATTTTCTGGAATGGTGAATCGTTGTTCCAGATACCAAAGTTTGGATCAATATGTACTTTTTTGTTGTAGTCTGGATCGGGAGTAAACTCGTCAAGAAGGACAATATCTTTCATTCGTGAAAGACTATAGGTGTTGAATGTTTCATGAGAATGAGAGAAGGCTACAACGTACCAGTCACTTTTCTGACAGTAGATTTCATAAGGTTCAATGTTTGAATGCGGTGTATGTTCTGTGCTGCTTATGTTTCTGTATTTGAAGCTTATTGAGCGATGAGTCTTTGTTGCATCAAATATTTTTTTGAAAACATCCTGGTCAATAAGAGGAATAGGATCTGAAATAAATTTAACACCATTGATAAGAGAAGACTGAACCTTTACCTGGCTAGGAAGCATTTGAGAAATTGTGTCGTAAACTTTTGAGATAGTCTCTTTAAGAGGCGTGTTATCATATCGTTCAAGAAGCGGAAGAATACCAGCCAGCGCAACTACTTCTCCTTCTGAAATCAAAACATTTTTTACAAAGAAAGTCTGATCGGTGTAGTAATAACCTTTCTGTTCTCGGTCATATTCTATTGGAGCATTGTAATAGATTTTGAGCTCATCAATGTCTCGAAGAATAGTTCGGCGGGAAACTTCGAGTTCCTTCATCAGGCGTTCAACGTTTGGATAATTCAAAGATTGAATAGCCTGTTCAAGTTTTAATAAACGTAAAGACTTAGTATGTGTTTCTCTTATTTTTTTCTCTTCTGCCATAAATTAAGTGTATCACGAAAAATTAAATTTGCAATGTCATTCTTTGGCACTATGGCATACTATAATACAACTATGAGTTGAATGTCTTATTGGATATTCAGTGTATAATTATTGAATCAGCAAATGATAAAAGAAGAGTGGAGGATTATTTGAAAGTATATCTTAGTGGGAAGATTACGGGGGATTCAAATTATAAAGAGAAGTTTGCTTCAATGACAGAGGAACTGCTTTCTTATGGATATACAGTTTTTAATCCGGCGGTTCTCCCAGATGGATTTGAATATGAAGATTATATGTCTCTCGATTTAAAAATCCTTTCTAAGTGTGATGCAATTTTTCTTTTAAGGGATTGGAAGAATAGTCCTGGCGCAAAACGAGAGTATGAAGAAGCTCTCAAGTTAGGATTAAAAATACTTTCAGAAGATGATCTAAAAATCAGAAGAACATTGAACCAGCTTTGTGTTGATACAATTAAAATTTCGGAAATAGAAATTGAAAACGGAATAGAAACAGAGTGGGCTGTTCAAATGAAAGAACTTTCTGAAAAGATACAAAAGAGAGTAGGGGAGTTTGATCTTACAAAAACTGAAATAGAAAATTTCAATTCATTATGTGATGAATTGAATTCAGATGAGCGAAATTATTTTATTAATGAGTTTATAAAGGATGGAGATAAACAGCTTGAATATGATTTGTTGGAAAATATTCAAACAAATGATGACGAAGCAAAAAGACGTTTTTCACAGATGTTTGTTGTTGCTGGAGATCTAGTTGAAATGACTGCAGGTATGAAAGTATATGAGGCGGTATAAAACAGGAGGCAAAAGATATGGATAAATTTATTAAGACAACAAAAGGAAAACTTTCAGGAATAGAAAAGGCAGCAATCCTTCTTGCGGAAATCGGTCCTTCTGATAATTCAAATTATGAAGCCTTATTTGAATCGCTGCATCTTTCAACGGATGAAATAAAAAAGCTCAGAAAGGCAATGAAAAAACTAGGACGATATACGCCTGCCAGAATTAACTATGAAGATGGAATGAATCAGATTTATAGAGAGCAGGCTGTTCTTCAGGAAGCACTGGCCTTCGGAAAGAGAAAAGGAATTGCTCCGAATGTTTCTGAATCAAAACGACTGGAAAAGATAGTGGACCAGAATGAGACTGCAAAAATTCAAAAGCTTGTTGCAGAGAATCCGGAAGATGTTGCGAACGTAATAAGAAGTTGGTTAGACTAAACAAACAGGAGTGAATACCTTATGAAAATAATTAGCTGGAATTTACATTACGACGTTACGAATGAAAAGAAGCTGCATATAAAAGAATTGCAAGCACAATATGAACCAGACATTCTGATTCTGCAGGAATGTACAACAAAAGGTTTTAATCTTCTGAAAAATGAATGGAAGCATTCTGTAATGTATGCAGATACATTATATGAGAACAAGGCAAATTATGGAGTTGCAGTTTTTTCAAATTCTTTTGAACTTCGATTTACAGAAAACTTTAATCGCAATTTCCGCTATGTGCTTCCATTTGAAATATGGAAAGAAAAAGAATTTCAGTTTTATCTATTTGCAGTATGGACTAAGAAGGAACCGATTGTTTATTCAAAAAATGTTTTAGATGCAGTGCATTTTGAAGGATATAAAAATTATCTTTTGGATAAAGCCATCTTCATAGGAGATTTTAATATTCCTGCAACAAAAGCAAAAAGGGCAGAGTACGATTTGTTTTCTGAGGCCGGGCTTATTGATTGTGCAGATCCAGAAGAAATTCTTAAACCGACATATTCTCATCTGGAGACAGTAAGTTATTACACAGCTGACTATTGTTTCGCAACCACCAAGATGAAAGATACCTTTAAGATTGCAGAAACAATTTTAGATTTGGATGACAGTATTCCTGTAAAAGATAAATATAAAGGGCTGTCTGATCATGTTCCTTTAGTAGTCGAGATTAGTAAATAAAAGTGCCTGGCATTGGCACTTCCATGATATAATGAAATTAAAGTTCGGAGGTGAATTATGTCCATGAGTCACATTGTGAAAGCTACATGTCCTGATTGTAAGAAAGAGTTCCCGTTTGAAGTCTGGCAAAGTGTTAATGTTCAGCTGAATCCAGAAATGCGGGAAAAAGTTCTTAACGGTTCTATATTTCAATTTGAGTGTCCGCATTGTGGAATGAAAGGACATACTGAATATCCATTTTTGTATAACGACATGAAACATGGATTTATGATTCAGTATTGTAACGAAAATGATGTAGATAAATATTCAAAATCGTTTGAGGAACTAGTTAAATCAGATGCTGCTACAGGTGCTCTTAATAATGAATATCTTCGAATTGTTACTGAATATTTTCAGCTTACAGAAAAAATAAAAATCTTAGAAAATGGTTTTGATGATCGACTTATTGAACTTCTAAAACTCTGGGAGGTCAAAGAACTTAATCACAATAAGCCGGAGAATGAGCTTGCATTTGCTTTATTCGATATGCTTCCTAATAAGGACCTTAAGAAAAAAGAACCGATTCCAACTCTTGTCTATATTAACAGAAATGGAGAAAAAGCTTTTGATTGTCCGTTATGTATTATTCCCGGAGCGTTGAGTCAGATAAAAGAAAACTACGATTATCTTTCGGATAAATCTTTCATTGTTAATTATGAATGGGCGGGCCGTTATATATATCATGAGAAAATAAGTTCCAGTTTATTCAATGTAAAATTTGATCAGGATGAATTTTCTGAAGAAGGGGCGGGCATAGCTGATTATCTTATTGATTTATTAACAGAAGAAGATATGAAAAAATCTTTGCGGGATTATTTAAAATCTTGTGAAGAAAAGTATGGAAAGAAACATTCATTTACAGTTTCAAAAGATTCTGTAAACGATGCGCTCAAAGCATTTTTCAGATATACAAATTTTCAAAAACCATTAGAAGAAATGCGTGATGATCCAAGGTTCCCGTGGAGAGACCAGATTGGATTTAACTTTGAACGCATTGATATGAATGATTTTTATGAGGAATACTTTTTCATCACAGCTGAATTATTCGAAACGCTGGTAATATATTTTATCCAGGCTCTTATACATGGGGCCGTATATGATCCTGATTATCCTTTAGATTTTACTATTGAAAGTCGTGATAAAGAAATACGCAGTTCCTGGCTTGAGCAAATGAATGGCGAAAAAGAAAATGATACACGAGTACTTAAAGAGTATTATAAGTATCATGAAAAAGACGCTACTGCACTTGCATATAAAAACTGTTGCGTTAGACACATTTATCAATATGAGTTGCCGGAAGATGATGTGCTAAGATTTGATCCTCCGATTACAAAAGAAATGTGGTACAAGTATGAAAACAGACCGGAAAGATTCTATGATGCAAATCATCCTCTGACAGAAGAAGAAAAGGCACAGGTAAGAGAAAACTCATTAAAGCTGGCTTTGGAAATATGGAAAGTTTCATACAGTAAATATGATATAGCAAAATGCTTTGCTGAAATAGCAAACTACTTCTGGGCAAAAGGATTTTACCAGAATGAGGAATATAGAAAGGCTTATATCAATGCTGTAATTTCTGGTGCATATCATTCGAATAGTTTTGGAATCCCTTATATCAAAAAGCAGTACAAAGGCGAAATCTCGAAAGATGAGTTTAAGAAATATGAAATTGAGACAGGACTTCCAACCCATGCAAATGAAGAGATTCAAGATCTCATTATGAAGCGCCTTGATGCATGTAAAAAAAGTGATGATAAGTTTGGACAGGTTTATTATCTGAATCTTATGTATAACTTTACAGATGAAAAAACTGACTCGGCAAAATCAATTGATGCTGCATTGAATGATTTGTTACGTGAAATAGACTTGTGAGAATAATATGGTGGAAACGAATATTGGAAGTTTACCAAAAGATTTTCCCTGCCCTGAAGAAAAAGAGCTGGAAGAATTTCGTTCATATATTTCCCGCTTTGACTGGCGTGTTGCAAAGACCTTCGAAAAGTTTTCTCCTCATCAATATATCTTAAATTTTCCCTGCTGGAAGAAGAAGGAAGATGGTAAATGCAATGGCGAAAGCGATGCTTGTATCGAATGCAAGAAGCAAAGAGAAGAATTTGAAAAATGGGTTTTGTTTATTCGAAAGTATGGGGAACGCTGCAAGATGCTAAAAAAGGTTTACACGGTTTTCTGTGTTGAGGACAGGCATTACTGGACAATGGGAGATCCTGTGAATACAACCTGGGTGTTGAATCGTTCATTGATAGATGAACCTAGAAGAGTTCCAACGTTGGAATGGCTAGATCGAATAAAGCCCACGGAAGCATAAAGTCGTGGTATAATAAATAAATTGGGGAAATAGAAAAATGCAACTAGGCTGGATAGATTTTTCAAAAGAAGATAAAAGTAATGCACTTAATGTAATTAATTCCTTAAAGGATAAAGGCGTTCTTGATGAATTAGGTTTTGGTGTACTTAGACAGGCTTTTGCAGATTATTTTTTTCCAGGGACATCAACCATCCAGACTCGTGCTAAATATTTTTTGATTATTCCGTATGAGTTACAGGATTTTATTCGAATTGGTCATTCTCCCAAAAGTGATGCTGCAGGATTTATTAAAAGAGCTCAAGAATTAATTGATTGGTCTGAACGAACCGTAGGGCATACTTTAATCAAACATTGTTCAACAGATCCTCAGGCATCCGGTATTATCGGAGCTCGTTCAATTGCTGGAAAGAGTTGGGTTGAAAGACCTCCCATTTCGATTTATTGGAATGGATTAAGGACATATCGCTTTTTTAGAAATGATAATCCAAACTTTACATATTACGATTTTCTAACGGCTATATATAATCTGGAAAGAAATAAGGCTGCTGCCAGATCTTCTGAAAATGAAGATAAAGATGATAAGAATGATAGCGATGCTGGAAATTATTCTAAAAAGAGTCCATTAATAAAACTAGATATCTATAAGAAAGGCTGGGACAAAGAAGTCGATATAGAATTAACAAAATATGAAGCTCTGTTTCTAAAAAGTAAAATTATCAGTAGTGTACCAGACTCTATGATGGCATTGCTCCTAAAACAGAATATCGATTTAGAAAAATGTATTACTTCCGGTTCACGAAACTCTTTTGAATTATTCTCGAAAACAATAAAAGAATATGTTGATACGGAGACAGCAAAGAAACTTGAACTTGCAAATAGATTAAATGATTTTTATTTCATAACTATGCTTCGTTACAGTTTCCAACTATGCAAAGGTGAAGTTACAGATATAGTTGATGAATGGAATGAAATGGTTCCCGAAGTAAAAAGGATTTGTAATAATTTTGATGTCGAAGACTTATTCAAAACGATGAATATCAAGAATCCGAAATTGAAAATCTTTCTTATAAAACTTAAAGAAGCATTCTTGAAGAATGATATTGAGCAGGCTGATACACTCATAAGAAAACGTGAGTTTAGCTTAAAAAAAAATAGGGCCAAACTTAGCAAACCTGATTATAAAGATTTAGAGGCTGGTATTTTTTCAAAGTTTGATTATCGACTTTCGAACGCCTGGACAATTATTCGCGATATTAGAAACGGAGAAGGCAGATGATAAATCCAAAGAAAGACAGATTAATTTACAGTGATATATTAACGCCTCCATATGGATTTGAGATTGAGAAAGTTATCACTACGACATATTCTCTGGATGTGGCCGCTTTAGTTTCTTGTATGATTCCTTTGGCCTTCTCTTCAGATGTAAGCAATAAAATATTTAAGAATAAAGTCAGTACATTTACCGCTCTTCGAAATCTTTCAAAGAAGATGATTGTCTTTTGTGATCCAGGACAGATAAAAGAATTGAAAGGTTTAAATAAGGATTTTGCAATTTTATTGGAAAATATGATTATTCCTGTGAATCTTCCAAAAGATAAGAATGGCGATTATCCGGCCTTTCATCCAAAAATGTGGTTATTGCAATTTGTAGATGAAGAAGGGAATCACAAATACAGATTTATTGCTATGAGCCGCAATATCAGTTATGACCGTTGTTATGATGTAACTATTGTCTTGGAAAGCTCAGATAATCATCAAAAAACAAGACGAACAAAACCTGTTATTGAGTTCCTGGAATATTTGGAAAAGCAAATTAATACAAAAGAATTTGCAAGATTAAAAATACAAAAAGATTTGATTGAAGAATTGCGAAATGAATTGATTGATGAAAGAATCTGTTTTTCTCTTGCTGATTATAAATTTGAAGATGATGACTTTGATATTTATCCGTTGTTTGATGAGGCTCATAGGAAATTATTGAAGAACGATTTATTCAGTACGAGGAAATTAGAAGAAAAAGAAAAATATGATGACATGTTTGTTATGTCTCCTTTTTTAGATGAATCTCGTTTGAAAGAAATAAAGGATTGTGTAAAGAAAGACCATAAGATCAAACTGATTACACGACAATTAGCATTGAACTCATTAGATCCTGAATTAAATAAGTTTTATGACTGTTATGTACTTAATGATGTAGTTGTTTTGGGAGCGGAGTTCTCGCAGGATGATACGGATGAAGCGCTTAGTGATGAAGATAAGACAGATGAACTTCATGACATTCATGCAAAGATTTATTTAACACAACAGCAGAAAAGATCTGATTTATATCTGGGATCTGTTAATACAACCTATTCAGCATTTAATCGAAATGTTGAATTAATGGTTCGTGTCGGAACAAAAAAGAAATATCTTAATGTCGAAGATTTTTTCAAGGAAATAAATCCAGAAGAAAATCAGCTATTCGAAAAAACAGAAATTCAGACCAATCAAAGTGAAGAAAATGGAAAAGAGAAAGAAATAGAAAACCTTGTTAAAATACTTACACACATTCCTGCCTCGGCAGTTGTAGAAAAGGAAAATGACAAATATTCGATTGTGATAAGTCTTAGCAGTTTGCCAGCTATTCCTGAGAATACAAAAGTTTATTTGAGCCCTTTTGCGTTTAATGGGACACCACAGGAAATATCTGAAACTATTATCTATAAAGATTTATCATTAGATTCTATTTCTGAGTTTTATAAACTTAAGGCTGAATGTACAGAAGCTGATGAAACCTTATGTTTAGAAAGAATTGTAAAAATTCCAACACAAAAGATTCCTTATGAAGAACGAGACAGTGCAATTGTAAATAGCCTGATAAAAGATAAAGATACATTTGCAGAATATGTTACCTTGTTATTAAGCAAAGATTGTCTTGCAACTCAAACGGAACTTGAAAGCTTTAAGGAATCAAATACAAAGTGGAATATTTCAAATGTTCAGACGCCTTTGTATGAGATGCTATTAAAAGCAAGCGTAGAAAATCCTGAAGCTGTAAAGTTACTTGAATCAGATTTGAAATTGATTACAAATAAAGAAATTGTATCTGATGAATTTAGAAATATGTATAAGCAGTTTTTGGAAGCGATTGGAGATAAATAGTCATGGCAATAAAAGTTAGTAAGAAGATACAAGACAACATCAACAAACTGGAAAGCATGACTTTTGATTCATTAAAGGATTTTCAGAAAAAGACAGTAGAAAGAGTTGCGGATCTTTTTGAGAATGATCAGAATCGTGTTTTAGTTGCAGATGAAGTTGGTTTGGGAAAGACCATGATAGCAAAAGGCGTAATTGCCAAATTGGCCCAAATCAGAATCAAAGAGGGAGATGATTTATTTAAGGTTGTTTATATCTGTTCGAATCAGGGAATCGCTCGGCAAAATATAAAAACTTTGGATATCGTTTCTATGCTTCCTGAATATAGTAAAGATCCTTTAGTTGATACATCAGATACTCGTCTTTCTATGCAGCACTTAAAGATAACCCAGCAGGAGAATGATCCAAGATTAAAAGAAAAATATATTCAGATTATTCCGCTAACTCCAGGCACTTCTTTTGAAGTTTCTCAGGGCTGCGGTAGTGCAAGAGAAAGAGCTCTTCTTTGGGCTATTTTAAAGAGAGCAAAAGAGTTTGATAAAGACGAAAGATTTTATCTGCGACGTATATTTGTTTTAGATGCTCCAGAATCAGGATATTGGTATTTGGATGAATATGATGGAATAGTCAAAAAGGCAGAGAAAGAATCTAACAATGAATATCCCCAGAATGTAATTAAGGAATTACGAAAAGCTCAAATTACGATTGATGGAAAACCTGTTCCTGTGTTTGATTATGCAAAACAGGTCATTCAACTTAGGAAAGAAAGGAATTGTATAAAATCTTCAAATTGTCAGAAGTGCAAGAATTACAAAGCATGTAAAAAACTATCTTCAGAATTACGAGTAATCTTTGCAAAGATTAGTACAGAGAACTTAAATCCGGATCTAGTTATCATGGATGAGTTCCAGCGTTTTAATCAGTTATTACATCCAGATGCAAATGATGCATCTGGACAATTGGCTAAAAGATTTTTGCAGGAAAATCCAGATGACCTGGATAGAAAGACACGAGTTCTACTCTTATCCGCAACTCCATATAAACTTTACTCAACCATGGAAGAAATGGATGAGTGTTCTGAAGAGGATAATCCGTACAAAGAATTTTATAATGTAATGGATTTCTTGTTTGAAAAAGAAAAGGATGAGTTCCATAAAAAATGGGATGAATATACAGAGACTCTACAAGCCGCAAAGAAGCTTGGATTTAAATTAGTCAAAAATAAAAAACTCGAAGCCGAAGATGCAATGTACCAGGGGACTTGCAGAACAGAACGAATTTCTGTTATGGAAGATGGAGATTTTATAGATGATTCAAGTAAGAATAAACATTTAAAGATAACTCAAGGTGATATTCAGTCATATATACAAGGTCAGGAATTATTAAATGAAACGGGTATAAATCAAAATCTCCAAACTGATTACGTGAAAAGTTGCCCGTTCCTCATGTCCTTTATGGAGAAATACAAAGTCAAAGATAATATCAAGAAGGCCTTTGTAAATGAAGATTATGATTTTAGTTTACTGGAGAAAGAGCTTCTTTGGATTAATTCTGCAGATATTGAGAAATATAAGGAACTTCCAGATACAAATGCTCGTTTATCTTTATTAAAAGATATTGTGTTCCAGCAGAATGCAGAGAACTTACTTTGGGTTCCGCCGTGTAGACCATATTACAAACTGGAAGGACCATATAAGAACATTTCAAATTTTTCAAAGACTCTGATTTTTTCTGCCTGGGAAATGGTTCCGAGAATGATTAGTACATTATTATCGTATGAACTGGAACGAAAAATTTATGGCAATAAATATAAGTATTCAGATGAAAGAAAGATTGCTCGTCGTTTAGAATTCAGGTTGAATAAAAAACAGGAACCGAATTCTATGATTCTTTTTTCTTTGATTTATCCTTCAGAAACATTGGCCGCTTTATATAATCCAATCGATTGTATGAACCGTAACTTAAGTCTTGCTGAAGTTGAAAATGAAATAAAGGAAAAGATTTCTGAAAAATTAACAAAGCTTAAGAAGTACGAAAATACCAGTACTGGTAATGCCAACGAAGCTTCAAACCGCTGGTACTATTTTGCTCCAATGCTTATGGATAATAATCTGAAACATGCGAAGGCATGGCTGGAAGCTCTGAAGAATCAAGATTCAAATGAGGCAGAAACAGAAGAGAATCGATTTTCTAATTATCTTACAGCATTAGAGAATATACTCAATTCAGATATAGCATTAGGTAAGATGCCTCAGGACTTAGTTGATTATCTATGCGATGTTACTTTAGGTTCATTCGCAGTTTGTTATTATCGTGCTTGTAAGCAATATAATGATGTAGAGAATTCTGTTCTTAGAAATGCGACTGACTTTGCAAAAGAATTCATGAAGAACTTTAATTCTCCGGAGTTCATTTCTGTAGTAGATAACTTATATTCCAATGAGGGTAAATCATATTTACAGAATGTACTTCATTATTGTAAAGACGGTTGTTTCCAGGGAATGCTTGATGAATATATTCATCTCTTACAACGAAATAATAATGGTTCGTTCCAGAGAGATTTGATTAATAATTTAAGTCTCTTGCAGACTGCACATTATGAAATTGATACAATGCAGGCTTTCGAGAATGACGTAATTAACACCCAAAGAAAATTGGCAGCAAAAAGAAATGAAGAAATTGAGAAGCTAGAAGTACGTTCACTAAAGATAAATATGCGAAGCCATTTTGCAGTATGTTTCTCAAAAACAGCTGATAAGAACGAAGGTGAACGTAAGGAAAACTTAAGAAATGCATTTAATTCTCCATTGCGGCCATTTGTCCTTGCTTCTACCTCTATTGGTCAGGAAGGTCTGGATTTCCATAATTACTGCAGAAAGATTATGCACTGGAATCTTCCAAGTAATCCTATTGATCTGGAGCAAAGAGAAGGCCGCATTAATCGTTATAAGTGTCTTGCAATCAGACAAAATATTGCCCAGAAATACGGTTCTGAACAAATAGAGAAAAATCTTTGGGAAGAACTTTTTGAGAAAGCTGAAGTAGGGGAGAAGAAAGATAATCAATCCGAGCTTATTCCATTCTGGTGTTTTGGTAAGAATCAGAAAATTAAGATAGAACGAATCGTTCCAATCTATCCAATGAGTTCGGATATCACTCGTTATGAACGATTGATAAAGATTTTATCAATGTATCGAATGACATTAGGGCAGCCACGCCAGGAAGAACTTTTGGAATATGTATTCTCAAATTGTGATGAGAATGAAATAAAGAAGATGAAGGATTTGTTTATTAATTTGAGTCCTTGGAGTAAGAATTCTGAATAAATGATTCCAATATCGGAATGGATGATTTCATGGTATAATAAACTAACTAAAGAGGTTATGTATGGCAACATTAATTTCTTTGTACCTAATTGATGATGAAATGACAGGACGCGTCAAATGTACAATAGGACAACGTACTACTACTTTATATAAGATTCCTCGTTCTGAATTGGACAAGTGTAATACAGTTGATAATTCTCAGATTAGTAAGCATCTTAAGCAGGCAGGAATTTATTTTCTTCTTGGAAAAGATGAAGATTCTGGAAGAGATGCTATATATATTGGTCAAGCAACCATTAGAAAGAATGGCGAAGCTCTTTTATATCGATTGATGGAACATAAACGAGATTCAAAAAAAGATTATTTTACAGAAGCTATAGCGATAACTACTTCTGATGATACATTAGGTGCTACAGAGTTAAACTACCTTGAAAATAGATTTACAAATTTAGCTAAAGAAGCAAATCGGTTTGTTGTAAAAAACGCTAATGATCCTAATATAGGCAACTATTCAGAAGAAACAGAAAGTAGCCTTAATGAATTTATTGAAAATGTTAAACTAATTATGGGAACACTGGGATATCGTCCATTTACTCCATTAATAGATTCTTCAAAACATAATTCTTCAACAGAAGGATATCTCTACTATAAGGGCACTTCTTTTGACGCAAAAGGAAAACAAACAGATGAGGGATTTGTTGTATTGAGAGGAAGTAAGGTAAACTTGAATACCGTAAATAAAGTTAGAGATTATATTGTGAATTCAAGAAAAATGAATGCAGATAAAATTGATTCTGATGGCATTCTAAAAGAGGATATTTTATTTGGAAGCCCATCTGGTGCAGCATGCTTTGTTGGGTATGGAAGTATCAATGGTAAAGATGTTTGGAAAGATGCAGCTGGGCATTCGTTAAATTCATTGGAAAATAAAAAAGAAAACTAATCATATATTCGTTTTTACTTACAAATCTGGGAAATACTTATTTCAATTTTAAAAAATTTGAATTAAATAATTCAAATTTTTGTTGACTTATTTAATTCACCGCAGTATATTTATCATAAAGAGTAGCAATTTGAATTACTTAATTCAAAATAGTGTATTTTTTGGAGGTTTTATGTCATCTGATTCTACAGTATGGGATTTTTTAGGTTTTCTTAGAGGTATAATAGACAACACATCGACTTTTGCTCTCTCTTACGTACTTTATAAAACTGATTCTGAGACTTTTTGTAAATGCATTTCATTGAATGAGCTTATTTCATCTTTCATGGAAAATAGCAATATTTCAGAATTAAGAAAAAAAGATGTGAGTTTTTTAGGATCTCATTTATTTGGCTCAAAGCATGAAAATAATCTATATGATTTGATAAAGGAGTTTTATCATAAATTGTCTAAAGATGATTTCAAGACAATTATGCTTCAATTATATGAATATTTCAAAAACGGTGGGAAAACTTCTGGAATTTCAGGAACACCATGGGGTGTTGCATATTTAGGAACCAATATTTTGAATATACAAGAGAAAGATGTTGTAGCAGACATGTGTTCTGGTGTAGGAAATTTCTTGTTTTGTGCTGCTAATAACTATGCTTCACAAAAATATTATGGTGTTGAAATCAATGCAGAAGCAAAAGCAATTTGTTCTATAATAGCTGAAATAAACAATTTTGATGTAGAAATTTTTAATACAGATGTATTTAAGCTTGAACAGACTTTTAAATTTAATAAAGGCTTTTGTGAAGCTCCTATAAACATGAAATTTAATTTGCTGGAATCAGAATATAGAAAATACCCAGAAATATATAATATTAATTCCGGGGATTCTATGTTTATGATGTGTGGCATTGAGCATCTTGAAGACAATGGAACTTTTGTATTTATAGAACCAACAGGATTCTTAACATCAACAGCACATTATGAAATGCGAAAATATCTTGTAGAACAAGGATACCTTTCTGCGGTTATACAGTTACCAAAACGTCTGCTTAGCTATAGTAGTGTCAGCATTGCGATGATTGTTATTAGTAAAGAAAAACATGATTCTGTCATGTTTGTAAATGCAGAGTCTTATTTTACAAAATCTCGTTTGGGGCGCAATGAGTTAAGCACAGACAACATTGAAGATATTTATAATTTGTATTTAGACGAATCAGAAAATAGTAAAAAGGTTACGTTTGATGCTATTCGTGCTATGGATTACAACATTACTCCAATAAAGTATTTGAAAAAATGTCGTATAGATTTTGGAGATGAAGTTCCTTATGAAAAACTTGGTTCAATGTGTGAAATTTCAAGAGGATTACAAGTATCAGCTTCAGAGTTAGATAATCTTAGTTCAATTATGGAAACTGATTATCAGTATTTGGGTTTAAGCTCAATAGAAAATAATACAATTCCAAAGGATCTTCCTTACATTACAGAGCTTGGATCAAAAGCTATGAAATACACATTGAAAGAAAATGACTTAGTATTACCTATGGCTATTACATCTCCTTTGAAATGTGCAATTGCTAAAGATTTGAATAATAAAACAATATTGGTTGCAAGTAATCTATACATCATACGATTTAATACAAAACGTATATTGCCAGGTTTTGTTAAGGCTCTGTTTGAATCAGATAAAACATATAAACTATTACAAAGCTTTAGCAGTGGTTCTGTAATGCAGTCATTAAGTGTGGAACTGTTAAATGATATAGAGATACCTATTCCTTCAATTGAAGAACAGGAAAAACTATTAGCACAATATTCAGAAATTGAGGAGGAAGAGAAGGCATTAATCTCAAAGTTGAATTCATTAAGTGAAGTCAAGAGAACTTATTTTGAAAGAAACTTGGGAGGAAAATAATGTCATTTGAATTCGAAGAACTGGAAGATATTATTTCTCAGATGAAACAGAAGGTTTATATTCTTAATGCAACTGAGCCAGAGCGATTGGAAAAGTTATTAAAAGAACTTGGTATTACATGGACAAGTAATTCTACTGATGTAGGACAAGATAATTCCGGCAATGCAAATCCTAAAGGATATATATTAATTGCAGGTGATTCACAAGTAAAACGAAATCATCTTGAAGGAATGATAAAAGAACAATTCCCACAATTAAAAGGGCGGGTTCGTTTTGCATTAGATTATGAGGCTTTGAAGAATTATAAGAATCCTTCAAAATATGAGTATGCAGCAATGTTATTAGGTCCTGCTCCTCATAAGGTTGCTGGTATGGGAGATGCATCGAGCATGATTGAAAGATTAATTGAAAATAGAGATGGATATTTTCCGCCCGCTTATAAATTGTCAGCACAGAATTCTATTAGAATATCTAAGACAAATGTTGAAGAGAAAATACGACAATTGATTAGTGAAGGGATAATTAGCTAGCTAAATGATGTAAGGTAAAAAAAAGAATAGTTATATATATCACAGATAAACATATTTCTTAGGAGGCAGTAATGTCAAAAACTTATAACAAAGATATCGCAGGTTTCATGGATGATTACTTGTTGGAACCAGTAAAATATTTTATTGGTGATGATTTTGATTTATTCCCATCGGGAATTACAGAAGATGAGTTAAATATACAGTCTCTTGACGAATGTAAATTGAAAGCAATTCATAAAGAATCTGATTCGACCTATAGAATTACAGCGACTTTCAAAAATCCTGAATCACATGATTTTGAGTTTGTTATAAACGATGAAATGACTTTAGAGGCAACAATAATTTCATCGGCAGATTGCATGTTATGGCCGAGCTCTGATAATTGTTTATATAAGGTTTTGAATATTTCGGAAACTTTTATTGAAGTAAAACTTATTGGTATAGAAAACAAGCCTACTCCCAAATTTGATTATATAATTGTAAACCCTCCTTTTAGTACAGATTGGGGGGAAGAGAGTTCTTCTGATTTTGAAAAGACTGGAGATGTAACAAAATCAGTATTATCAGCATTAAATGGCGGAATAAATCCATAGATCGTAGAAAATACGGTAGTGTCATTCTTTGACACTGCTGTAATGATATAATAACAGAACTACAACCGTTAGAATTATTCCGGTTGTAGTTCTGTTAAGATTGAGGTTGGAAAGTTTGGTTATATACCAGTATATATATTTTTTTTGAGGACGTATGCCGTTCACGATTCAAAAATCTGTGGTATACTATTAATTTGAAATAGAATGGAGCTTAATTAAATGGCAATTGATTTTAACAAGTTTGATGATGATGAGACAATTGATGTATCCAAAGAAGTAGGACAGGTTTGGTCTATAGCTAACACTCTCCGTGGTACATATCAGTCAGATAAATATAAAAATGTAATTATTCCGATGGTAATTATTCGCCGTCTTGAATGTGCCCTTGAACCAACAAAGGACGAAGTTATTGAGGCGTATGAAGAAGATAAGAAAACTCCAAAAGAAATTCTTGAGAGTATTTCAGGTTACTCTTTCTATAATACTAGTAAATATTCTTTAAAAGCTCTCTTAAGTGAAGACGGAGATTTAAAGGCAAATTTTATAAGTTACCTTGATGGTTTCTCGAAAAACATTCGTAATATTATTTACGATAATCTTGAGTTCAAATCTGAAATAGATAAGCTCAATAAGAGTGGCCGTCTTTTGGGTATCATTAAAAAGTTTTCTGAATGGGATTTGCACGATATTGATACTGTAAAAATGGGTTATATCTTTGAAGATATTATCCGTCGTTTTTCAGAAAACGCCGAAGCTGGTGATCATTATACACCTCGTGAAGTTATTCGCCTTATGACTCGTCTTTTACTCGCAGAAGGTTGCGATGATTTGGATCAGAACAAGAAGGAAGTTCCAATTCTCGATATGGCATGTGGAACTGGAGGAATGCTTTCTACTTCTTATTCTTATCTTAAAAAGGCAAATCCCAAATTACAGGTTCGCCTTTTTGGGCAGGAGATAAATCCTGAGTCTTATGCAATGTGTCTTGCAGATATGTTGATTAAGGGACAGGATGAAAAGAATATTATTGGTGGTATTCAGACTGCAGATACAGATGAAGAAGAAAAAAATCTTGTAAAAGATCCTGGAGATACATTAAAGCATGACTGTTTCCCAGAACAGAAAATGCGTTTTGTAATTATTAATCCTCCTTTTGGAACACCTTGGGCTGGAAAAGATGCAAAGGAAGGACAGGAAGAGGCTGTTCGAGAAGAAGCAAAAAAAGGAGAAAAAGGTAGATTCTTTGCAGGACTTCCGGGAACAGGCGATGCACAGCTTTTGTTTATGCAGCATGCTGTATATAAAATGTCAAAAGAAAATGGACGTGCTGCAATTATTTCAAACGGGTCTCCTTTGTTTGCTGGAGGAACAACTAGTGGTGAAAGTAAGGTTCGTCGCTGGCTTCTAGAAAATGATTATGTAGATGCAATCATTGCCCTGCCAACAGATTTATTCTATAACACAAACATTGGAATTTATATTTTCATTCTTTCTTGTCCTGCTATTAAAAGACCAGAACGAAAAGGTAAAGTTCAGCTTATTAATGCAGTAGACTTTTTCAAGCCTTTAAAAAAATCTCTTGGTAAGAAACGCCGTGAGATTGATCTGGCAAGCCGTAATGCAATTACAAAGCTTTATACAGATTTTGATAAAGCAGATCCAAAGTATTCAAAGATATATGACAAGGAAGAATTCTTGTACAAAGAATACTCTGTATATCAGCCATTGCAGCGTAACTATACCATTACAGAAGAACGTATTCAGTTGTTACGTGACAAAGGCAAACTTAATAATTTCTTTAATGAAGCTGATTATAATGAGCTGAAGAACTCTGATACAACTGAAAAGAAAGAAATAAAAAAACTTGAATCTTACGAAGCACACAAAGAAGCTTTCTATAAAATCTATGAGATTCTTGAAGCAAAGGCAAAAGCTGATGGAATAAAAGCCGAGCTTTATAAAAATAAAACTGACTTTATGAAAGTGTTAAAACCGTTATTTGAAAAGCTGCCGGGCAAATATACTTCTACACAAAAATCATCTTTGCTTGAAAATATTGCGGATGGTCTTTCAGTTATGGATAAAACAGCTGTAGTTCAGTGTCAGACAAAAAAAGATATCCTGCATAAAAATGATGAACACACAGAGAACTACATAAAAGAGCATAATCTGACGAAAGACAAAGAAGGCACTCCGCTTCCGGATACAGAAACGAGTGACAGTGAGATTATAAAACTCAATATGGATGTCGAAAAATACTTTGAAAAAGAAGTATATCCGCATGTTCCAGATGCAATGTATTTTGATGACGTTGGAACTGGTGCAGAATTCCCATTTACAAGATATTTCTATGAGTATCAGGAAAATGATAATGCTGACGACTTGTTAAAGCAGTTCATGAAGTTGGAATCTCAGTTAACAAAACAGGTTCAGGAGCTGTAAATGGCAGTTGTGATGAAAGATACAGGAATTGAGTGGATCGGAAAAATTCCAAAAGAATGGGATGTTAATAAAATAAAATACTCTGCAATTCTCAAAGGTCGAATAGGTTGGCAAGGCCTTACAACTGCAGAATACAGAGATGAAGGACCTTTCTTAATTACTGGAATAGATTTTGCAGATGGTTCAATTGATTGGGAGCATTGTGAACATGTTGAATTGAAGCGCTGGGCAGAAGATCCTTATATTCAGATTACAAATGGAGATTTACTCATTACAAAAGATGGTACTGTTGGTAAAACAGCTATAGTTGAAGGTCTGAAGGATAAGGCAACTCTTAATAGTGGTGTTCTTTTAATTCGTACAGATGATACTTGTAATCGCAGATATTTATATTGGATTTTGAATTCTCAGCTTTTCTGGAAATGGTTTAATGTTATTAATTCTGGTAATTCAACGATTATTCATTTGTACCAGGGAGACTTTAATAATTTTGTTTATCCTGTTCCAGACATAACTGAGCAAAAGAAAATTGCTGACTTCTTGGATAAGCAGACATCAAAAGTTGATGCAATAATTAAAACAAATGAGCAGCAGCTTGAAATCCTTAAAAAGTATAAGAAATCATTAATTACCCAGACTGTCACAAAAGGTTTACCCAAAAATGAAGAAACGAATAATAAAGGCATAGGATGGGAAATAAGTAGACTAAAATATGAAGTCGAAGGAATTCTCGATATTGACCATTATATGCCAGATTCAATTGATAAAGGGATTCCATATGTTATGACTGGTGATTTGAAGGATTTCTTTTCCCAAATTGATTTTTCTTCTTGCAAACAAGTCAGCGAATCGGACTATAGAAAGCTTTCAAAAAAAATTACAACAGATGTTGGAGATATAATTTTTGCACGATATGCAACAATTGGAACAGTTTGCTATGTTGATTTTGAAATTCAAAATTTAATTTCATACTCTTGTGTCACTATAAAAACCAAGAAACATAGACTTATAGGAAAATACTTGTATTATTATTTGAAATCAAGTGCATTTATACATGAGGTTGAAAAATATATAAATTCAAATACTCAAGGAAATGTCGGCATTGAATCTTTAGGCAATGTATATTTACCTATACCACCTTTGAATATCCAAGAATCAATTATCGCTTTTCTCGATGAGCAATGTGCGAAAATCGATGCACTTATTTCAAAGAAACAACAGGCAATCGAAACAATGCAAAAATACAAAAAGTCACTTATATATGAATATATAACAGGAAAGAAAAGAATCAAATAACGGAGAACGCCATGTTAAAGAAAAACTTTATGTTAGAAAAAGAAGATTTTCAGAGAATGATTCTTGAAGAATTACGTGATAATAATGGTTATGTAATTCGTGATTCAAAAGTCCATTACGATGCAGGCCGTGCAATGGATAGAGAGTTGTTAATCAACTTTATCAAAATGACACAGCCAAAAGAATATGAAAAGCTTGAAAAAATCTATGGAACCGAAATAGAAGAGCCATATTCTTCTTCAATGTTTACTAAAACAGATGTTACAATCATAAATGTTATCCGTAATCAGATTATTCATTCCTCTTTAATTAACGTAATTAAGCATGGCGTAGAATTTGAAAATGGTGTTTCTTTAAAACTTTCCTATAAAAAGAATGCTACAGATTTTAATGAAGAAGCAAATCGACTTTATAGTTTGAACACGCTTTCTGTAATGGAAGAAGTAAATCATAAAGAAGGAGAAAGAATAGATTTAGTCATTTTCTTAAATGGTCTTGCAATCTTTGCTTTTGAATTAAAAGTAGACAGTCAGAAGGTTGGAAGAGCCATTATTCAATGGAAAAATGAAAGAGATCATTCTACAGCTCTTTGTTCATTTAAATCTGGTGTTTTAGTTGCTTTTGCAATGGATTTAAATGATGTTTTCATGTGTACAAATCTTTGTGTACCAGATCCATTCTTTATGCCTTTTAATAGGGGAAAAGGAAAAGACGGTGCTGGAAACCCAGAAGTAGTAGGAGACGAAGGGTTCAAAGTTCAGTATATGTGGGATGAAATCTTAAAGAAAGATTCTGTAATGGAATTTCTTTATGACTTTGTATTTATTGAGAAAAAACGTGATAAGAAAACTGGAAGAATTATTCCTAACAAAGATAGCCTTATATTCCCTCGATTCCAACAGCAGCGCGCTGTTAGAAATCTTTTACAGGATGTAAAGAAAAATCATACAGACAGAAATTACCTCATTCAACATTCAGCAGGTTCTGGAAAAACAAACACAATTGCCTGGTTAAGCTATCGTTTGGCTCGTTTACATGATGATAATGGAAAAACATTAATAGATACAGTTGTAATTGTTACAGACCGAATTGTTGTTGATAGTCAGCTTCAGGATGCTGTAAAAGGCATGGAACATGAAGATGGTTTTATAAAAACAATGGATGAAGGTTGTTCTTCCTGGGATTTAAAGACTGCTTTGGAAGGAAATACAAAAATTATTGTAACTACGATTCAGAAGTTCTTGTATATTGTACAGTCTGTAAAAGATCTTAGTAATAAACATTTTGCGATTCTTATTGATGAAGCTCATTCTTCAACATCTGGTGAATATATGTCTTCTGTTTCTGCTTCTCTTTCTGGAAAGATGGTAATTGAAAAAGATGAAGATGGAAATCCAATTGGAGATGATACAGATCCTACGGAAGATTATATTAACGAAGTTATTCATAAGGAAATTGATGCAGCTAAAAAGCCGGATAATGTAAGTTTTATTGCTTTTACTGCAACACCAAAATCAAGTACTATCCAATTCTTCGGAACAATGGGAACCGATGGTAAGAAGACTGCTTTTGATTTGTATTCAATGAAACAGGCTCTTGAAGAAAAGTTCATTTTGGATGTACTTGAAAATTATACAACTTATGATACTTACTATGAAATTTGTCAGAAAAATAATGATCCTATTGTAAAAGAAAAAATTGCAAAACGAGAACTTGCATTCTTAACAGAAGTAAATGAAGAAAATATTGGTAATAAAGTAAAAGTTATTGTTGAACATTTCCGTCATCACATTATGGACAAATTAGGTGGACAGGCAAAAGGTATGGTAATTACACCTAGTCGTGCTGCTGCAGTTTTGTATAAAAAGATTATGGATGATTATCTGAAAAAGATGGGGTATACAACAATGCAAACCTTAGTAGCATTTAGTGGCAAAGTTGAAAATCTCAAAGGTGATAAGAATACATATACCGAAGTTTCTATGAATAACCCTGGATTGATAGAAGGAGAGAAGCCTTTAATCAATGAAGATAATCTCCGAGACATTTTTGATTCAGATGATTACAAAGTATTAATTGTTGCAAATAAATATCAGACTGGATTTGATCAGCCTAAACTTTGTGCAATGTATGTAGATAAAAAACTTACTGGAATAAGTGCTGTTCAAACTTTATCAAGATTAAACCGATTGTGCTTACCATATGATAAACACACTTTTGTTTTGGATTTCCAGAATAAATATTCTGATATTGAAAAAGCCTTTGAAGCTTATTATGGCGAGATTAAACTTAATCGACCTTCAAGTGTTAGTGACCTTGAACCATTAAACGAGCAGATTAATGGATTTGGATTCCTCGATACAGATGATGTTGAAGAATTTAATGAGATTCTTTACAAAACGAAAGGAGCCAATAAAAAACCAACTCCAAAGCAGTTAATGAGAATGAATAAACTTCTTGAAAAAGCTGCCGCTATAATTAACAAACCAGAGAATGATATTAAAGAAAGAGTAAAGATTCGACGTGCTATTAACAACTTTAACAGCTTTTATTTATTCTTGATTCAAGTTACACAGTATAACAATGAACAGATGCATAAGAAATTTAATTTCTTGCAGAATGTCGTTAAAAAAATCGAAATTGAATCAGAGAATAATCCTAACATTGCAGATGATGTGTATTTCAAATTTGAGATGCCTGTTGTTTCGGAAGTTCATGAAGAAGATAAACCAAATCCTAATCTTGAAACAACCTCAGAAGTAGATGGAGCAGCACCAAGAGAGGTTCAGGTTTATGAAGATCAGAAACGTAAACTTTCTGCAATTATCGCAGAAATAAATGCTGCTCATGGAAAGAATTTTGATGTTGATGTTGTTACTAAAAATGCATTCCAGATTCGTGATTTGCTTATAAAAGATGAAGGCTTAAAGGAAAGTGCTAGAAACAATTCTGAACAGGATTTTGCAAATGCTTTCAATGATAGTACAAAGCAAGCTCTTGTTGCCGGTTATAAGCAGAACAAGGATTTCTATAAGATTCTTCTGAATGATGAGAAATATAGAAAAGAAGTCATGAATGTATTCTTGGATGAAATTTATCAGATGTTTAATAAACCTGATGACGATGATGAAGAATAGAAAATTCTGATCTATTAGATTTTATTCAATTAAAAAACAAAAGAGGATTAAATAAGGATTTCTGGAATATGGATAAGTTTAAACATTTTATTCAATTAATCAGAAACTATGCACAAGTCTATTCTGAGTTTGAACAATTTCAAAAAGATAATTTGTTTGTTCCAACAAATGGAGATCAAAAAACTGGAGTCATAGGTGAAGCCTTTATATATCAATATTTAAGCAAAAAAAGCAAGTCGAATTTACAATTTGGATCCACAAGTGAAAAAGGCTGGGATATCAAAGATGGAGATAACATTAAATATCAAGTAAAAACAGTTTCAGCATATTCCAAAACACAAAGAATATCTCCAATTCATAAAGGATGGGATTATTTATATCTTATACATTTAACGATAGATTTTATTCCTGATAAGGTATTATTGATAAAAAATCCAAAATACTGGGATCAGGAAGTTACAAAGAACTTAATATTTCCAAATAAAACATCACTAATAATAGGTGGACAGGATTGTAAAATAGAGGATGTAACAACTGATTTTAAGGAACAATTAAAATTATAAATAAACAGAACAGAAAAAATCACAATGCCGTTATTTGGCACCCTTGCAGTTTATAATGTAAAGCAGAAAGCTGAAAAAGGGGGCCTTTTATGAGAAAAGACGACATTCTGGATGTATCAAATGCTTATTCCTATAAACTTGATTTGAATAAAATCAAGCAGGAGCTGCCAAAATCTTCTAAAAAGCACAAGGCACCTGCTAAACGCTATGTATGCATCGACCTGGAAATGACAGAGTTTACAGCATCACAAAGAAGCTGCGTTCCAGGAGCAAATGGTGAAGTAATTCAGTTTGGTGCTGTTTTGCTAGATGAAAACTATAATCTGCTCAGCGAGTTCTCTTCTTATGTAAAGCCTGTTTACAGTTCAGTTACCCATGCCATCAATCGACTTACAGGTATTTCAAATCAGAAACTCGAAAAGGCAGATGACTTTATAACTGTTTTCGACAAGTTTTGTTACTGGCGGGGGGAAGGGGATATCACAACTTTCTGCTGGAGTAAGTCTGATTTTAATCAGCTTTGGAGCGAGCTTGAGGCAAAGGGAAAGCATCGTTACGACCTTTTTGCAACCTTACAGGATTTTGTAGATTTGCAGGATATCTTTGGAAAGCTTATTTCATCAAAGACATCAGTTGGTCTGGAATCTGCAATGAGACTTCTTCAGATGGAGTACAAAGGCCAGGTTCACACAGCCTTGAGCGATTCTTACAACACTGCCCGCATTCTTCATAAGCTTTTCTGCACAGAAAGTCTCGAAGTTAATTTTGAATACATCAATCCATCAAAAGAACCCCCAGTAAATCAGAAGGGAGAGGAAGAATACAACTGTTCATTGGCAAGCTTCCTTTCACCGGAGCTTTTGTCACAGTTTGGTTATACAGGAGTCGCACAAGAAGAAGCAGAAGAAAATTCTATCGAAAATATCGCTGAAGATTTTCAGCTCTTGGAAGCATCACCGCTTGCCGGACTTATTAATAATGAAGAAATTGCTAACCTTTGTTCAAAATACAATATCGAGGTTCAGAGCTGGCTTAAGCTGGCAACTGAAGTTATGAATACTCAGGAAATGCAGGTTGCATAGGGGTGCGTATGGTATTTTTCTTTCTGATTTTTATAGTATTCCTTGTTGTTATAGCCCTTAATGGGGATAAAAAAGGTAGATATACTAAACCAGCTTACAAAACTAGATATTTCTATGAATCAGATGAGAGTTTCATTCATGAAGATTCTGATTACGATGATTATGAAGAGTTCAACAAAGATTCAATTTATAATCATATTAAGGATGGAACATGTAGTAAATCAGACATGGAATTATTGATGGAAGATGATGATATTCATGATGAGTTCTACGATGAATATTAGTCAGAGGGGTATATGTTAATTCCAAAACTACGCTTACATACAGAAGAACTAATATGAAAATAGTTTACCGGTTATTATAAATTCTGTGGTATAATTAACAATGCTTATTTTTGCGTGGAGATTGAATCTAAAATGGCTGTGTCAGAAAAAAATCTAGGATATGCTTTTGAAGCAATAGATAATATACGAACAAATCTTGAAAGATATAAGATCCAAAATAATAATGGTTTTCCAATTTTAAAAGAATTAATACAGAATGCAAATGATGCAGAAGCTACAGAACTAATAATAAAAACGTTTCCTGGGGATATCAAAGCTACACATGAATTATTAAGAAATGTTGGAATTCTTGTATATAATAATGGTCCTTTTAATGAATCTAATGAAAGAGCCATGCGTACAATTGGTGGTTCAGATAAAAAAGATGATGTAGGAAAAATTGGTAAATACGGTTTAGGAATGAAGAGTATTTACCATATCTGTGATTTCTTCTTCTATATCAAAGATGGAACAGAAGTTGATTTCATTAATCCTTGGTATAAATCTGACAATCCAAATTATATACATAAAGAGTGGTCAGAATTACAGGAAGGAGATAAAAAAATAATACTAGATGCATTACCAAAAAATGCTAAGAAAGAAGGACTTACAATATTAATACCTGGAAAAAGTAACTATGATGCAGAAAATGAGAAACTTCATATTTCAAGCGGTAATTCTGTAGACATGAATTTTCCATTTGGTACAGGCAAAGAAGAGCTGATAAAAAATCTTACTGTATGTCTGTCGCTTTTACAGGAAGCATCAGCAAAAGGAAAAAAGCATCTTGAAGAGATTAGGTATGAGATTAGTGATTCTGATAAGTTTATAATAAAGGCAAATGGGAAAAAAGAAATAACCGGTGATGCAACTGCGAAATATACTTTTTATTCTGAAACAAAACTTGCAGATGAATCGAAAAATGAATTGTTTGTTGCTCTTGATTCTAAAAAATTAATTGGTGATAAGATAGTTGAAAATGAGAATATTCGCAGATGTACATTAGAACTTGTTAGAACTCCAAAAATAAAAGAATTTGCTGTACTAAATGTAAAGTTTTGTGTTTTATTACCTTTGCAAGACATGGAAGAAAAAGAAAGTGGTAAAATTGAACAGAAACTTGAATATAAAATAAATTCTAATTTTGATTATACACTTCTAATCAATGCTCCATTTATGATTGACCATGGGCGGCAAGGTATATTGGAATATGATTATTTAACTGTAGGTGTAGACGATCTTGATATTAAAAAAGTAACGAATAAAGATTCTGCTTCAGGTTGTTGGAATAGACTTATTAGTCAGAATATTGTATTTCCATCTCTGCCTAAACTTTTCGAGAATGCATTGAATGACAAGATATGTACTTCAAACGAAATGACAGAATTTTTATCTGCATTAAATCAATTAAGTAAACGAGATAAGAATGTTATAAATACATACACAACCCAAAAATATGGATTTGCTAAGACATATATTCAAAGTTGGGGTAAACTTAATGCAGAATGGAAACTTCTTGATTTAACAGGAGAAGAAGCAAATTTCCTTTTTATTCCCGAATCAAGTCCGGAAAATATAAAAAAGATTTTTCCTACTTTAACTTCCAATAAAGAAACAACTTTTGTAGTTGGTAATTCAAAATCATCTTATCTCCTTCCTAATGAATATAATCCAAATATTGAAGTAGTTCATGAGCTAATTGAAAATCTTCCAAAAGAATCTATTACAAATAGAGTATTAATTGATATTCTACGAAATTTTATTTTTTCTTTAGCAAACGAGTTTGGAAAGAATGAAAACTTGAGCAAAAAGGTAATTTCAAAAATTAGGCAATTATTATCTGAATGTGAATTAGAAGAATTATCTGCAGTGAATTCTGCATTGAAAGATTTATTCGAGTTAATCAATCAAATAACAATATCTAGATACAAGATTTTTGCAGTTGATAATAGAGAAAGAAAAAATTTAAAAATACCTGCTTCTGATTGGCAAAAAATGTGGATGCAGGAAACGGACTTTATACTCGTACCAAGATTTATCAATATTCATAATCTTACTGAAGAAGAAATATTACAGGAACTTATACTTGGCACAGAATCTGATAGGTCACGCTCAATTTGTGCTTTCTTAATTCGAAATAATTTTTCGGGAGAAACACAGAATACTATATTAAGTGGATTGATATCCTTAAGAACCTACATCAAAGAAATAATAAAATATTTCCCTGATATAACAATATTTGGTTTGGTAAATGTAAAGACGCAAAATCAAATTGAATACAAGAATTCTCGTGAATGTGAGCAAATACTTAATTCAAAATGTCTATTTACGGCGCTGGGTGTAATAAAAAAGGAAGATCCCGTTTTTTTATATTCAAATCTCTTTTCTGAAGATAAGATTTATGCATTATATACTAAAAGCGATATTGAAGACTTCGGCTTAGATGAAAACGAAAGAAAATTAATACTTGAAAATAATACAGAGTGTATTCTTGATTCATTTGCAAATCAGAAAAATTATGAAAGCTTATTTTATGTGGAATCTTATAAAGCTCCTTTTGTTAATGAACTTCTTAGGCATTCTTTTGATGTAAAAGAGAGTGATGCGAATTTTTATAGATTTTTATTAGCTGGATTCAAAGTTGTAGCTCCAAATCAAGTAATACAAGTTTATGCTTCTGAATGTGATTCTGATTGGAAAAAAATATATGAAAGGTGTAAAATTGATGATAATGTAGTTATTCCTCGAGAGTACAAAAATTGTATAGAGTTTATAAACCTGAATAAAGAAATATTAAATATTGAATTCATCAATAACAGGGTATGTTTTGAACAGCTAAATGCATATTCGTGGAACCATTCATTGACTTTCTTGTTGGAAGATCCTGTATTGTGTTCTGAAGGATTTATTGAAAAAATCTTAAAAGAAATTACATCGGAAAGGTATAAAACCTTATTTTGGAAATTGCCAATACATCGAGATTTTTTGACAGGACAAATACTAAAAGAAATCGATATCGATAACAGTTATCTTAATATAGATAACATTAATTTCCCAAGCTCATTTTCAGTTTCACAAAAATTAATAAAACTTGATGATAATGAAATACTAAGTGAGAAACAAAAAAACTATGTAGAGCAAAATCGAATACTTACTGCTGGTAAAGCGGTTAAACTTTTCCTTGAAGGTAAAGGAGAAAATGATAACGATTACGAGTGGATTATTTCACAATTAAGAAAGGCATATACTAATAAAGAAAGAAGTGTATTTGACGAAATTAAACAAACAGTTTGGCAAATAAAATGGATTCCAACAAAGAATAATCAGAATAGCGCATTAAACGAAATAATACCAAATGATATTTTTTCTCTAGAAACTGTTGAAAACATATGTGATATTACAAATCTATATAAGCTTAATGATTTAAAAATATCAACTGATGATGAAAAATTCTTAAAGAAATGCTCTTTACTGCCTGATACTATGCAGGAAGTATTTAATATCATTAAGAATAAAATACAACAAAATCCAATATTTGTTAGTATTGAATCTTCTGACGAACTTGCAATCTTTTCAAAAATATTAGCGAACAAATCAACATATCCAATTTTCTATATTATTAATTTGCTATATGAAGATAAAAAAATAAATAACAAGAATATCATTTATTCAGATTTTTATAAAAAGTTAGGTTCTATTTCAGGAACCGAAAAACAATATATTGATTTATTAAAATACTTAAATAACAAAGAAATAACTCCATATGTATTAGATTTATTTTCAAAGGTTCTTTCGATATGTGTTGAGAGAAAATGCATCGACTTGAAAGAAATCCTTTTACCAACTGTGTCAAATAAATGGAAGAAAGCCTCAGAAATTACCAGATTTAATGCAACAACTATTATTAGTGACGATTATAAATTAAATGAAAGAATTTCTATGCTATTGAATGAAATGATAGATGTAGAAATGTCTGTTTCAGAGAAAAAAGGTAGTATCCATTCCATAAAATCAATTTCATCTGATAGTCAGTTAGAAGAGATTAAACAATTTTTTGTTTCTTGGATAAGTAAAGATACGACAAAAGAACTTATATACCTTTTATTATTTTTATTACGAGATAATTTTAGAGAATTAGTAAGATCCATGGATTTAGGAGTATTTACTAAGATACAGAATTACTTATTTAATAACTTCAAAATACTAGAAGGTTCCAAACATAGAGGTAATTGGAAGTGGTATTATGATTATAATAGTAACGAACAATTATTTGGTTCAACGGGAAATATGTATTTTACAGTTGATATTCATCCATCTTTATATGAGGAAAAAAGTTCTGAAGTAAAAAATTTGTTGGGTGAATATATAATGGTGAAATTACACGATTCGGATTCTTTTTCACCGATAACGGAATATCCATCTTTAGGTACAACTTATGTACAAATGTCACTTATTACAATTCCAGATGATGTAAACAAATCAGATAATTATATAAAAGAAGTTATAACAGCACTCTTAAAAAACTGTTATGGACAGCCTGATTCAGAAATTGAAAGAATGCTAAATACTTTTGAAAATACAAATCAAAATACAATAGAAGCAACCGCCAGGGATTTACTTCGTGGAATGAAATATATTTTACGTAGTCTAAATGTTCAAAACAGTGAGTTCAAGGATTATGAGAATAAATTTGCAGAAATCGATGATAATGAAAGTATTCATCAATATGATAATGATGATGAAAAAAATGAACTAGAAGCTAATCGAAAACGAGACGAATTATCAAAACGCTTAATTGAAAGAATAAAAAAAGATGGTCAGTTACAGACTGATATTTTCACAGCAATTTGGAACAAAGTTGATATAAACCAATATTATGAAGACAGTGTTTTGTTTGAGTTTTTCCAGAATGCAGATGACTGTGTAAATGATCTGGTTAATTGTGGTATTGAGTTAGAACAAAAGAATAAACAATTCCTTGTTACAACAAGTTCTAGTTTAATTACAATAAGCCATTATGGACGAATGCTGAACTATACACCTCCTGCTACAACTTTTAAGTATAAAGAGAAATTCAAATATGATTTAAGAAATATGATGTCCTTATATTCTTCTGATAAGGAAAAAAATGGTAGCTCTGAAAATATAATTGGAGATACTGGAAAGTTTGGGTTAGGATTTAAGAGTGTTTATAAAATCTGTGAAGAACCAATAATAAGAAGCGGGAAACTCGAGTTCAAGATTATTGCTGGAATATATCCAACAACAAAAGGAGTAGAACCTTCTGAGACTTTTAGTTCTACAAGTGGCGAAACAAGATTTGAATTGAATGATTCCTATAGTGATCAATTACTCTCAAAAATTGAAGGTCGATTTAAAAAAGCTATTCCATTTTTACTTCTTTTTTCTAAACAAATAAAAGAGATAATTTTTAATAAAGAACCTTATTCTATTAAACCAACTTTGGATAATCATAAACAGAATACAAATGGTTATATTGATTTCATTACTATAGATAATAAAGAATACTTTTATGTAGAAGGATTTTATTCTGATTCAAATAAGAATAGGAAAAAATATACAATTATTTTTGGTTCTGTTAATAATCAAATAAAAAATGCCTCTTATGATGAAAATCCAAAAATATGGAATTTAACACCGCTGGAATCAGTTGCTAATTTACCATTTTATATAAATGCAGAATTTGAACTTGATACGGGAAGAAGAAATCTTGCAGCACATTCCGATAAGAATTTTGAATTATTACAAAATATCTCAAAAGGCTTTGCTAATATATTATGTAAATCAAAAGAGAAAATATCAGAAAATAATTTTGTTTCAATAATGAATCTGATGGTAAATGCATATAATATGCAGTCAGATCAATTATTTAAACCTTTTGCAAAAAACGTTCTCAAGTTTCTTTATGATGAATTAAAGATAATTCCTACAGGATGGGGAACAGTGATTCATGTTCACGATGATTTACAGTTATTGTCAATTTCTTCAACAAGATATGGAATTAATAGTGATAATTCAGAAACTCTATTCCGCCCATTGCAAGTTTTTTTAAATTCAATAAGCGAAATATATTTTGTAGTAACTGAGAGTGCCGCGGAAATCTTGCAGGAATTATCAATTGATATTCAAAGAACAAACCTTGAATCCTTGCTTTATATTATAACAGACAATAAGATATCATCAGATTTACTTGAGTCCTACTGTGCAATAGCCAAAATTGTCAAAAACTTTGATTTATTCAATAATGTGGACTTTTCAAGAATAAAATTGCTTAATAAGACTGGAGACTGGATTTCTTGTACAAAGATTATTTTGTTGGAGGATGCCCCACTCGAGTTACAATTAAATGATGGTTATTCTGATAATATAAAATCTATACTATTGAATAATCCTTTATTTAGTAAGAATATTGCCCACTATCAGTCTAAGAAAAATGAAAAGCTCCAGGCATTACTTGCATCTTTACACGGTATTTCAGGTTCTAATATTCCTGATAATGACCAGGATTATAATGAAAGTGAAGATACTGAAAGTTTTAATTCAGAGCTAACAGAATCTGTACAAGATATATATAACTGGTGGCATAGTTTAGGAGAGGAAGGTCAAAAAATAGAGGCTCAAAAATATTATTCTGATATGCTTCCTTCTGAATTCCATTATGAAAACTTTACCTTTGTCCATAAGGGTGATTCTGAAGAAGACATTTTACAATTTAAATATGAATGGTTTGTTCTATTCTTCTTAGGGGTTTATCAATGTATCGGATTTAAAGATGCAGATATAAAAAACTCTCAATTTATAAAACAAATATCTGAATTTAAAGATGGAAATATGCTTTATAAACTTTCAGAAAAACGACCATCTTCAAATAAAGATACATGGATAGATTTGATTACTGATTTTAGTAAAATTGATAATCAGGCCTATAATGAAAAATATTTCCATTGGTTAACTCCAATACCAAAATTGATAAAAGTCTGGGAATATGAAAGTATTTATCGTAGTATATTTACAAAGTTGGATTTATCACCAGAGGCTCAGAATTCAATCCAGACAATTTTATCACCAGAGGCAATCAATGCACTATCTGGATCTGGTTTTGGATATGCCCCAACATTGCAACGAACTCTGCGTATAGGATCATCTTTGATTATTCGAGAATTGTTAATGAAAAAGGTAATTACTCCTGTGGACTTTGTTGTTCAACATGCATATATGCCTAAACAGGGAATTGTACAATATGTATGCAATTTACAAGGCTATGATTATACTAAAACGAGTGTACATATTTATAATAAACTTCTCGAAATTTTCGATGGAGATAAACAAAGAGCCACTTTTGATGGGTATTATGATATACCTCTTTTAATTAAGATATATGGATAATTAAGCGAAGGAGAACGGGAGTAATGGCACAATATTATCATAAAGAGTTCGGTATTGGTTCCTTGATTCAAGAATCAAGTAGTACTTATATTATCCGTTTTGCAAATGGAAAAATAGAGGAATGTCCAAAATCTGAAGTAAATGTTAGTTTCTCTGCTGAGGATAAATTAAAACTTAATGAATACGATAACTTTGACTCTTGTTTGCTTCATACTCAAGCTGCATTAATTCAATCAATAAACGATTCTTGGGGAGTCTTTTCAAAGTCGAATGTTGATTTACTTCCACACCAACTTTGGGTATGCAATAAGGTAATTCAGAAATGGCCTTTTCGATATTTAATTGCAGATGATGTAGGACTTGGTAAAACAGTTGAAGCCGGTCTTATCCTATGGCCCCTCATTTCTTCCGGAAAAGTTCGAAGAATGCTAATACTTACTCCTGCTCCTTTAGTAGATCAATGGCAATATCGTATGAGAAAGATGTTTGATATTCGTCTTTCAAAATATACAAAAGAACAGGATGGTCCCAAAAGTGATTTCTGGAATTCACATAATCTAGTTGTAGCTTCTATGCCAAGTTTATCACAGATAGAAGAGAATCTAAGAAAAGAACGACAGCAACGCTTGTTAGAATCTGATAAGTGGGACTTGATAGTTGTGGATGAAGCGCATCATATGTATGCGGATAAAAAACAGGGAGAAACACTTGGTTTCCAGTTGTTAGAGAAAATAGAAGATGCAAATAAAGTTGACTCATGCTTATTCTTTACAGGAACTCCACATAGAGGTAAAGATTATGGCTTTTGGGCACTGATGCGTCTTGTAAATCCTAATGTCTTTTCTGAGGATAAAGGAAACGATATTCAATATGAGCAATTAAGTAAATATTTCATACGCAATAATAAGCAGAATGTCACTGATATGAAGGGAGAGAAACTCTTTAAAGAGCTAAAACAACATCCAGGAACATTTGAATATACTCCTCAGGAATCAGAGTTTTACCAAAAGATGACAGAGTTCATAATGGAGGGAAAAGCATATGCTTCTTTGCAATCTGCCTCAGTAAGTCAGCAAATTATGCTTGTTCTTATTTCATTGCAAAAAATTGCTTCTAGTTCAATTTATGCCGTAAAGTATGCATTTAAGACAAGACTTTCTCGATTCGAGAAAGATATAAAAAAAGCTGAAGAAAATCCTGAACAGTTTGAGAAAGAATTTCTTCCTGATGAGATTGAATCACTTATAGATGATGAAAATGAAAAAAAGCATTTACGAGAAAATGCAAAATCATTTGCTGAGTTATCATTTAAGCTTATGCAAAATGAAGCAGAACACTTACGAGAATTAATAGAACTTGCTGATAATATAAAAGAAGAAAGCCGAATTACAAAGATTATTGAAACAATTGCGGAGAAATATCCTAAAGAACAGGTTTTATTTTTTACTGAATATAAACGAACTCAAGCATTAATGATTTCAGCATTGATAGATAAATGGGGAGAAAAATCTGTTGGATTTATTAATGGTGATAATTACCTCTTAAACATTGAATTGAAAAATGGTAAGACCATTGAAATGAGAGAAAACCGTGAATCCTCTGCTGATAAGTTTAATAATGGAAGGATAAAATATCTTGTATCTACAGAAGCTGCAGGTGAAGGTATCGACTTACAAAAAAATTGTCATATTCTTGTACATGTCGATTTGCCTTGGAATCCTATGCGACTTCATCAGCGGGTAGGGCGATTAAATCGTTATGGTCAGGCTCAATCAGTTGATGTTCTTTCATTTAGGAATATGGAAACTGTTGAATCAATGATTTGGGAAAAATTACAAACTAAACTTATTCAAATTGAGAAAATGTTTGTAGCAGGAATGGAAGACCCTGAAGATATAATGCAGCTTGTAATTGGTATGCAAAATCAAAATCTTTTTGATGATATTTATTCAGAAGGGTTAACGCAAAAGAAAGATAAATTTGATGAATGGTTTGATAAAAAAACACAAACCTTGGGCGGGAAAAAGGTTATTGAAACGGTACAAAATATCTTGGGAAATGCTGCAAGATTTAATTTAACAGGACTTGATTCAGTTCCTAAACTTGATTTACCAGATTTAATTCCTTTTTTTAAAAATGCTGTAAAATCAACAGGACGTAGAATTAGAACAGATGATAATATTCATTTTTCTTTTATAACACCAGATATCTGGAAAACAGAATTCGGAATCAAGGATGATTATGAAAATATAATTTTCAAACGCAAAGTTGAAGGAAATGAATCTCCTGATGATATTTGTGGTGTAGGGCATAAGATATTTCAAAAAGCATTGGATTTTGCAAAGAATAAAAAAGAATCTGTATGCCTCATAGATGGTACCAGTTCATATTTTGTTTTCCGTGTTTTTGATAAAATAACTTATTCAAGAGGTACCGTCTCAAATAAATATCTTATTGTTAAAAAGACTGATAATCGATATGAACCTATTAACGAAGATATTTTTTACAAAACATTAGACTCTTTACAACCTTACTGCTCTGAATACAAAACTGCAGCATTCAACGATATTGAAAATATAAATGGAGTTGTAAAATCTTATATTGAAGAATCGAATAATTTCGATTTTAGAGAACCAGATTATGAGTTATATAGTGCATTTATTAAGGTATAAATGAGCTTATTAATACTTAGGGTGGTATTATTAAAAAATATCGGCAATTTTTCACGTATTGTATTGATTGTATTATTGCTTTATATTTTGCCGATAACATGCTATAATCTTTCCCATGAGTAAGGTGAAATATATATCTGTAGAAGAAGCTGCTCAAAACTGGCAAATTAGCGAACGCAGTGCCCGTAATTACTGCGCACAGGGTAGGGTAGAAGGTGCTCTTTTGGAAGGTAAAACCTGGAAGATTCCGTCTACTGCAAAAAAGCCTGAACGTAAACCTCGTCATTCTACTGTCGAAGAAACTCTTTTAACATTTCTCAAACGCGAAAAAGATGCCGCCCTTAAGGGTGGCATCTATCATAAAATTCAAATTGACCTTACT
>ODAI013277034.1_pt1 | contig 38316 bp, 36 predicted proteins | sample 1539321 | NCBI WGS metagenome assembly ODAI01 (sample SAMN02144231, study PRJEB22623) | gut metagenome | biome: sheep rumen | host: Ovis aries | place: New Zealand
AAAGGAGGAAGCCAATGAAAGCACCGTTTTCCGCTTATCTGAGCGGGATAAAGGCCGGGCTGCAGGAGCTGATCCGGCTGCTGCGCCGGGACTATGAGTATGTCAGCGTTCTCGCGACGGATTCCAGAGGCCTCGCCGTGCGCATCTCCCAGCATTCGCGCAGCGTGGCGAGCGAGACGATGACCACCGAGCGCGGCGTTGTCGTGCGCGTGTACAAAAACGGGCAGTACAGCGAGTACGCCCTCAACCGCTTTGACCCGCAATGCGTGGAGGAGACCGCCGCGGAGATCCGCGAGGCGCTCCGCGCGCAGCAGGCGGTCCTCTCCGCCACCGGCAGCAAGGTCTATGACACCGCCGTTCTCCGCGATGAGCCGGTCACGCTCTTTGTCGAGAAGGAGACCAAGCAGCTGCCCGAGACGACTGACGTCAGGGCCCTGGTGGAAAAGCTCGGCGCCCTGTCCGACGCCGGCATGGCGATGAACGAGCACATGATCGAGTGCATGGCAAACGCCCAGTCCACCCACGTCTGCAAGATGTTCCTGACCGAGCACCGCGACATGTGCCAGAGCTATGTGTACAGCGAGGGCACGGCGGTGGCCGTCGTCAGCCGCGACGGACGCAACCAGATCGGCTACGAGGGCGTGTCCGGCCTCTGCGGGCCGGAGCTCTTCGACCGGCTGCAGGACAAAATGGCAAAGAGCGTCGCCACGGCGGCGGAGCTGCTGGACGCGGGCCGCATCGAGCCGGGCGAATATGAGATCATCGCCTCGCCCGAGGTGACCGGCCTCATCGCGCACGAGGCCTTCGGCCACGGCGTGGAGATGGATATGTTCGTCAAAAACCGCGCGCTCGGCAGGGAATATGTCGGCAAGCGCGTCGGCAGCGAGCTTGTCACGATGCACGAGGGCGCGCTCTGCGCCGATAACGTCACAAGCTATGCCTTCGACGACGAGGGCACGCTCGCCGGGGACGTGGTCGAGATCGACCGCGGCATCCTGAAAACCGGCATCTGCGACGCACTGGCTGCCCTTCGCCTCGGCGTGGAGCCGACCGGAAACGGCAAGCGCGAAAACTTTGAGCACAAGGTCTATACCCGCATGACCAACACCATCTTCGACTCCGGCTCCGACACGCTCGAGGACATGATCGCCTCCATCCGTCACGGCTATCTGCTCGAGGGCATGGAGAGCGGCATGGAGGACCCCAAGCACTGGGGCATCCAGTGCATCATCAAGATGGGCCGCGAGATCGTGGACGGCAAGCTCACGGGCAAGGTCGTCGCGCCGATCATCATGACCGGCTATGTGCCCGATCTGCTCGGCAATATCTCGATGCTCTCCGGCGACCGGGAAATCTTCGGCACCGGCGGCTGCGGCAAGGGCTACAAGGAGTGGGTCAAGGTCACCGACGGCGGCCCCTATCTCAAAACGAAAGCGAGGCTGGGCTAATGCTTGACAACATCATTCAGATCCTGAAGGACTCCGGCGTCGCCGCCTGGGAGCTCAGCGACGTCAAAACCGAGGGCTGGGAGTTTTATTTCATCCGCCATGCGCTGGATCAGAATCGCGCCAAGAGCGTCGAGCACATCACGGTCAAGGTCTATCAGCCGATCGAGGACGGCAAATTCATCGGCAGCGCCTCGGCGGAGCTGCCGCCCACGGCAAGCGAGGAAGAGGCGCGCCGTCTGGTGGAGGATCTTGCCTATCGCGCAACGCTGGTAAAAAACCGTCCCTACACCCTCAATCCCGTGACCGAGGCCCATCGCGAGACGCTGCACAGCGCCCCCGTCGACCTCAGCCGGATCGCCCGCGACTTCATCGAGGTCATGCAGCAGCTGCCAGAGACGGAGGGCGAGGATATCAACAGCTACGAGATCTTTGTCAGCGCCAAAACACGCCGCTTTGTCAACTCCGAGGGCATCGACGTGGAGGAGAGCTATCCCTCCAGCATGATCGAGGTCGTGGTCAACGCCCGCCGGGACGGACACGAGATCGAGCTGTACCGCAGCTACGAGAGCGGCACCTGCGACGCCGAGGGGCTGAAAAAGGATCTCGCGCGCACGATGCAGTACGGCAAGGACCGCCTGCGCACCGCGCCGACGCCCGCGCTCGGCACGGCGGATGTGCTGTTTACGACGAGCGATGCGAAGAGGATCTACGAGTATTTCGCCGACTGCCTCTCCGCGCAGATGATCTATCGCCGGATGAGCGACTGGGAGATCGGCAAGCCGATCGCGGAGGATATCAAGGGCGACAAGGTCACGGTCACGCTGCTGCGCGAGCTGGCCAACTCCTCCACCAACCGCGCCTTTGACGCCGAGGGCGCGCCGATCCGCGACACGGTGGTGCTGCGCGAGAGCGTTCCCGTGCAGTTCTTCGGCAACCGGATGTTCGCCTCCTACCTCGGGCTGGAGAACACCTTCATGCCCACGAACCTTCTGGTCGAGGGCGGTACGCACAGCGAGGAAGAGCTGCGGCAGGGCAAGTATCTGGAGGTCGTGGAATTCTCCGATTTCCAGGTCGATCCGATGACCGGCGACATCTTCGGCGAGATCCGCCTGGCCTACTGGCACGACGGGGAGAAGACCGTGCCGGTCTCCGGCGGCTCCATCTCCGGCTCGATGCATGATTTCATCCGCGACATGCGTATGTCCGCCGAGAGCGTTCAGTACAACAACTTCCGCATCCCGGCGCTGACGCTGCTGAAAAACGTCACCGTCACCGGCGCGGGGGAATGAGGACTTCCCGGAAAAGCAAAAAGGGAAAAGAAAAACTCCTGTATCCATGGAAGATACAGGAGTTTTTTGTGGTCGGAGTGGCGAGACTTGAATTATGACACCTTCAAAAGCAAGAAATAACGCCGTCCGATGCGGGCGGCGTTGTGCTTTATGAAAGGTATTCCTGCAGTTCTTCCACCCAGGCCGGACGCTGGCTGCCCTTAACGATCAATTCACCGTTGACATACTCGGCAACCTCAACAAAGCCGTTGTAGTTATCAAAGAAATGCGCCTCGTCACAGTAGGGCAGCACCTTCGCCACGGCCTCCCAGCGGCCCGCAAAGCGCCGCAGCACGTCCTCCTCGCGGATGTTGTGCCCTCCGTGGGCTACGCGGTTCTCGATGCGCTGTAAGCACTCCTCGGCGCTGTCAAGGCCCACATAGTAAAGCCGGACGGAATAACCCCGCTCTCTGGCCTCCTGTGCTGTGAGCTCCGTCTTTCGCCCTGAGAGCGTTGTTTCCTGCGTGAAGCTCTGCCCCTTGTCCAGACATTCCCGGATGCGCTCCAGCGCGATCTTGCCGCCCTGAATGGCCCTCCCGCCGTTCTGAGCGGTGATTTTATCCACATCGATGATCCGGCCTAAGTCCGTCTTTTGCGTTTTGAGTACGCCGGTCAAGCTGCTTTTGCCGGTGCCGTTGACACCGCCGATAATGGTATAGGTTTTCATACCTGACCCTCCCGCTCCATGCGTGCATCTATTGCCTTTTTAATATAGCCGTTGACGCTTTCGCCCTGAATTTCTGCTGCATTCTTCAGCCGATTATAGTCCTCTATACGCATATCAAGTGGAACTCGCTTTAAATGTGCGGCATTATATCTGTATTGAGCTTCATTGCTTGCTTTCGATCTTGGCATAGTAACACCCCGCTTGTATTGTATCACGGAATTGCCGATATGTACATGTATAATCCGAACAAAAACGTACATGTATATTTGGCGATTTTGCCATCACGGAATACATGTACATGTTCGCTTCCATATAGGCACAGGGCACAGGGAAGCCAAGACGCATGTAAGTAGGCGAGAGCTGAACTGAGAGCGGAAGGTACATAGATATCCCTGATGAGCTGAAGGAGGGCCGTCTCCGAAAGATTGGAAATTGAAAGTTAAGGGGTAATCAAGGGGGTAAAAGCTCCCGCCCAATTTATAGAGGCAGAAAAGAAAAACTCCTGTATCTGCAAAGGATACAGGAGCTTTTTGTGGTCGGAGTGGCGAGACTTGAACTCGCGGCCTCATGGTCCCGAACCATGCGCGCTACCAGCTGCGCTACACCCCGAAACAGCCTACTCATTATAATGAGTGATCGGAAAAAAGTCAAGACTTTTTTCTCGCTCCGGAGTATCTTTCTGTTTTGTACGGCTTCATTCGGTCCATGGGGCGATGGCGTTTCTGCGGCAGAGCTCGGCGTGGGCAAGTCGGAGTACCTCACGCACGCCGTCGTAGGTGATCAGCGGAACAGCCTGCTCATAGCTCAGCCATTCCAGCGCCCGGACCTCCGATTCCTGGGGGCGGATGTCGCCGCCGTTGGGAACGGCCAGAAAGAACACCACGTCCTTCCAGACCTCCGGCTTGGGAGAATAGGCGATGACATGGCGGAAGCTGGTGTCGAGCGTTACCTCCAGGTTCGTCTCCTCCCGGATCTCCCGCAGCGCGGTTTCGATCTCCGTCTCTGTCCCCTCCACATGCCCCTTGGGCAGCCCGACCTTCCCGGAATGCGTGTGCTCGACCAGATACTCGAGCCTGCCGTTTTCCATCCGGTAGACGACGGCACCGCAGGATTTTTCCTTGCGCATAAGAATGCCTCCTTAGGTCTGCCCGATGAGCCGGTAGTTGCGCGAGCGCAGCAGGCGCATCATCTCCATCGAATCGCTCGGCAGACGCTCGGAGAGGATGCCGCCGACGGCGATATCCTCGGTCCGGTGGCAGTCGGAGCCGGAGGTGCCGATCAGGCCGAACGCCTCGGCGTATTCGGCGGCGCGGCTGTTGTGGCTCTCATGCCGAGGATTGCCGTTAAAGACCTCGACGCCGTCGAGATAACGGGCGATGGCGGGCGTGCAGGCGCGGCGATAGGGATGGGCCTGGATGAGAAGCGCGCCCTGCGCGTGCGCGATCGGCGAGAAGGCCGCGATGCCCATGCGGAAAATCTCCTCCGGCTCGGCCAGCAGCTCGTCCGGCCAGCCGTAGAGCAGGTAGTCGTTTTCACTCTCGTCAAAGCGCAGCTCCGCCCCCTTGAATACGCGGATGCCGACCTTGGCGGCCTCGTCGCGCACGCGGCGGTAGCCTTCGAGAAAGGCGTGGACTCGGTCGCCGGGGCCGGCGGGGTCCAGACCGAGATAGTCGAAGGTGGTGCGGTTATAGTGGTCGGTGACGATCAGCGCGCTGTAGCCCGCCGCATGATAGCCCGCGACGATCTCTGGGGCCTCCAGATGGCCGCAGCGGCTGACATGAACGGTGTGAAGATGGGTTTCGATTTTGTACACAGGCAGCGTCCTTTCTATATATAAACAATTACGGGATATCCAGGGTCGTGCCGCATCGGGCGCACAGAGCGCGCAGCTCGGCCGGGCAGCGGCTGTCGGTGACGAGCCGGTGCATCTCGGCAAGCGAGGCGTAGCTGATGAGGCCGTTTGCGCCGAACTTCGCGCTGTCGCAGAGCAGGATGCGCTGCTCGCTCTGCTGCACGGCGAGGCGCTTGATTTCAAAGTCAAGATAGGAGGAGACGTTGAGCTTGCCGTCGGAGGAGAGGCCGGTCGTCGCCATCAGCGCCTTGACGAAGTGGTAGCGCCCGAGAAACTCCAGCGTGCTCACGTCGGAGACAGAATTCGTGCGCCGGTTGAGCGCGCCGGGCAGTACGATGAGATCGAGATTCGGCTTTTTGAAGGCCTGGGAGATGATGTACAGATTGCCGGTGACGATGGTCGCGTGCAGTTCCTGCGGCAGCAGGTCGATCAGGTGCATCGTGGTGGTGCCGGCGTCGACAAAGAGCGTGTCGCCCTCGGTGATGAGAGAGACGGCCTCGCGCGCGATGGCGAGCTTGGCCTCGGTGCGCAGCTGCGCGCGCTGCCCGAAGAGGGGAATGTCCTGCTGCAGCACGGAGCGGACGCCGCCGTAGACCTTTTCAACGGTGCCGGTTTTCTCCAGAAACGCGACGTCGGCGCGGATGGTGTTCATCGAGACGTGAAAAATCTCGCACAGCTCTGTCATGCTGACGGAGCCGCGGCGCGCGATATAGGAAGCGATCTCTTTTCTTCTGCTGTCCCGCATGGCGCATTTCCTCTCTGAAGCATGGATTTGTACACGCTACAGAAAGTATAGCTCGAGTTGCTGAAAATGTCAACATTTTTAGTAAGTTTGTGAAGTCTGGAAAGATAATCGCAAAGACTTACCAATAAAATAACAAAACGAATTGACAAGACCGCTATGAAATGCTAAACTTTGTCCAGGAACACTGCGGAGGCGAATCTCCGCGCAAAGCAAAAGACAGGAAGAAAGCGAGGAAAAGCATTATGGCAAAGGTAAAAGTCGGTGTCGCGGGTTACGGCACCATCGGTACGCGTCTGGCGGACGGCGTGGCGCTGCAGGATGATATGGAGCTCGTCGGCATTGTCGGCCATTCTCCCTCTCTGGCGATCCGCGCTCTGGCGGAAAACGACATGATCGGCGTCAACGGTGTCGAGTATAAGCTCTATCTGGTGGACATGTCCCTCAAGCCGAAGTTCGACGCGCTGGGCATCCCCGTGGAGGGCAGCTTTGAAGAGCTGTGCGCGAAGGTCGACGTCATGCTCGACGCCTCTCCCGGAGGAACGGGCGCGGCCAACAAGGCGGTCTATGAGAAGCTCGGCGTCAAGGCCATCTTTCAGGGCGGCGAGAAGAACAGCGTCGCGGACGTGTTCTTCCACGGCTATGCCAACTATGAGCTGGGCCTCGGCAAGCAGTTTTTGAAGCTGACGAGCTGCAACACCACCGGCCTCATCCGCGCGGTCGACTGCCTGGATCGGAAGTTCGGCATCGAGAAGGTCGCCATCACGATCATCCGCCGCGTGGCCGACCCCGGCGATTATCACCGCGGCCTCACCAACGCCCTGCAGATGGAGAAGGCGCCGAGCCACCAGGCCGTCGACCTGATGACCATCATGCCGCATATCGAGGCGACCGGCATCCTCGTCCATACCCCCGTGACCCACGGCCACATCATCACCGTGCTCGCCACCGCCAAGGACGGCCGCAAGATCAGCCGCGAGGAGGCCATCGAGGCCTTCCGTTCCCACCCGCGCATCCGCACCGTCACGATCGACGAGGGCTTCAAGGGCAACGCCAGCTTCTTCAAGTATGCCCGTGACCTCGGCAACCGCCGCGCCGACATGTACGAGATCGGCCTCTGGGAGGACAGCGTGGTCGAGAGCGGCAACGACATCATGTTCGCCATCCACATCCCGCAGGAGAGCGTCACGATCCCCGAGACGATCGACGGCGTGCGCGCGGTGATGCAGATGCAGCCGACGAGCGCCGAGGCGACCGCCGCGACCAATAAGAACCTGAAGATCGGACGCTTCAAGAAGTGAGGCTGTAGGATGGAGTTTGGGATCAGAACGCTCGATGAGCTGCAGGTAGAGGGAAGAACCGTCCTCTGCCGCGTGGACATCAACCAGCCGGTGGACCGGGCGACGGGGACACTCAAGAGCATCAACCGCATCCGCGCCTGCGTGCCCACGGTGCGCGAGCTCTCCGACAGGGGCGCGAAGGTCGTGCTGCTGGCCCACCAGGGCAGCGACATCGAGTATAAAAACTTCTACTGCACGAGGCCCCACGCGGCGGTGCTCACCGAGCTCCTGGGCCGCGAGGTCAAATGGATCGACGATGTGTGCGGCCCGGCCGCGCGCGAGGCGATCCGGAGCCTGAAAAACGGCGAGATTCTGCTGCTGGACAATGTGCGCTTCGTCTCCGAGGAGCAGACGCTCTTTGAAATGAAGCTCCGGCTCACACACGAGCAGCAGGCGAAAACGCAGCTGGTGGAAAAGCTCGCGCCGCTGGCCGACTGCTATGTGTGCGACGCCTTCGCCGCGGCGCACCGCGACCAGCCGAGCCTCTGCGGCTTTGAGCAGCTGCTGCCCTCGGCGATGGGGAGGCTCTTTGAAAAGGAATACTGCGCGGTGTCCCAGGTCATGGAGGCGCCTGAGCGCCCCTGCGTGTTCGTCCTCGGCGGCGCGAAGATCTCCGACGCTTTCCTGATGATGCAGACCGTGCTCTCGCGCGGCGTGGCCGACCGCATCCTCACCGGCGGCCTCGTGGGCAACATTTTCCTCGCCTCCCAGGGCTGCGCCATCGGGCAGGGGAGCATCGACTTCATCATGAAGTCCAACTACGGTGAATTCATCGACCGGGCGCGTGAGCTCTACGCGCAGTACGGCGAGCGCATCGTTTTGCCGAAGGATCTGGCCTGGGTCGAAAACGGCGAGCGCGGCGAGGCTGTGCTCGGCGAGGTGCCGGAGGGAATCGCCGCCGTCGACGTCGGACATGAGACCGTCGAAGCCTACCGCGAGTTCATTTTCTCCGCGGGCACGGTGTTCGTCAACGGACCGATGGGCGTTTTTGAGCAGAGCGAGAGCGAATACGGCACGAGACAGGTCTGGGACGCCATCGCCGAAACGAAGGCCTACACCGTCCTCGGCGGCGGCGACAGCATCACCGCCACGGAGAAATACGGTCTGAGCGACAAAATGAGCTATATCTGCACGGGCGGCGGTGCGCTGATCCGTTTTCTGTCCGGGGAGGAGCTTCCGGTGGTGCAGGCGCTGCGCCACGGCTCGCTGATCCCGGAGAAGGGAGAATAAAGTGGAAAACAACAATCAACTCAAGGCTCTGGCGGCGGAGATCCGCATCGCCGCCATCGAGGCGATCCATTCGATCGGCTCGGGCCATATCGGCGGCGCGCTGAGCATCGCCGATGTGCTGGCGGTCCTCTACGGCCGCGAAATGCGTTACGATCCGAAAAACCCGGCCTGGCCGGAGAGGGACAAGCTGGTCTGCTCCAAGGGACACGCCGGCCCCGCCGTTTACGGCACGCTCGCCGTCAAGGGCTTTTTCCCCTATGAGCAGCTCAAGACCCTCAACCGCCCCGGCACGATGCTGCCGAGCCACTGCGACCGCAACAAGACCCCCGGCGTCGACATGACCACCGGCTCTCTGGGGCAGGGCACGTCGCTGGCCGCCGGCATGGCGCTGGGTGACAAACTCCGCGGCCGCGACAGCCGTGTGTTCCTGATCGTCGGCGACGGCGAGACCAACGAGGGGCAGGTCTGGGAGGCGCTGGCCTTCGCCGCGGCCAAGAAGCTCGGCAATCTCGTCGTGCTGCTCGACTGGAACAAGCGCCAGCTCGACGGCTGGACCAAAGACATCTACCCGATGGGCGACTATGTCGCCAAGCTCGAGGCCTTCGGCTTTGACACCGTCAAGGTCAACGGCAATGATATCGACGCCATCGTCCCGGCGCTCGAGCGCACCCGTCAGGGCGGCGACCGGCCCTACGCCATCATTCTCGACACCGTCAAGGGTGCGGGCGTGCAGGAGGTCGCGGACAAGGCGATGAACCACAGTCTGCCGGTCAGCGACGAGCAGTATGAGCGCTGGACCGCGCAGCTGCGCGAGGAACAGAAAGCATGGGAGGCGGCGAAATGAAAATCGTATATGACGGAAGCATGGACCCGCGCCTCTGCAAGGCGGTGCTGGGTGAGACGATCCCTGCCCTCGCGGCGGAGGATCCGGACTTTATCTATCTCGACGCAGACCTCATGAACTGCATCGGCACGGCAAAATGGGCCGCGGCCAATCCGGACCGCGCCATCAACTGCGGCATCGCCGAGGCCAACATGATCGGCGTGGCCTGCGGGCTTGCCTCCGCGGGCTTCAAACCCATGGTGCATACCTTCGGCCCCTTCGCCTCGCGCCGCTGCTACGACCAGATCTTCCTCTCCGGCGGCTATGCCAAAAACGACATCACCGTCATCGGAAGCGACCCCGGTGTGACGGCCACGCTCAACGGCGGCACCCACATGCCCTTCGAGGACGTGGCGCTCTACCGGGCGCTGCCCGGCTCGACGGTGATCGACGTGACCGACCCGACGATGCTCATCAGCGTCCTGCGCCAGTGCAAGGACCGCCCGGGCGTCAAGTACGTCCGCGTCGGGCGCAAGCAGTATGCCCGCGTGTATGAGGAAGGCAGCGAGCTGCCCATCGGCAAGGCGGTGGTGCTGCGCGAGGGCACGGACGCTGTGATCTTTGCCTGCGGCATCATGGTGCACGAGGCCATGCAGGCCGCGGCGACGCTCGAGAGCGAGGGCGTCAGCGCCGCGGTGGTGGATATGTTCACCATCAAGCCTCTCGACGAGGAGGCCGTGATCGCCTGGGCGCAGAAGACCGGCGCGGTCGTCGCGGCGGAGAACCACAACCGCTACGGCGGCCTGTACTCCGCGGTCAGCGAGGTGCTCGGTGAGCACTGCCCGGTGCCCGCCGCCTGCGTCGCGGTGGAGGACAGCTTCGGCGAGGTGGGCCCGCAGGGCTATCTGCAGGAACGCTTCGGCCTGACGGCGGCGCACATCTGCGAGGCCGTGCGCAGCGTGATCGCCAGAAAGCAAGCAAAATGAAGCTCGAATTCGGAATGGGCAGCGGTGTTCAGACCGTTGAGCTGCCCGATCAAAACCTGATGGGGGTGCTGCGTGCCAACGCCGCACCCTCCATCCCATCTGAGGACGAGGAGATCCGCCGCGCGCTGCGTGAGCCGATCGGAACGCCGCGCCTGCGGGAGATCGTCCGCCCGGGGGAGACGGTCGCCATCGTGACGAGCGATGTGACCCGTCCGCTGCCGACGGCAAAGCTCATGCCCGCGCTGCTCGACGAGCTCTATGCCGCGGGGGTAAAGCCGGAGAACATCACCCTTGTCTCCGCCCTCGGCAGCCACCGGCACCAGAAGCCGGAGGAGCTGCGCCGCATCGCCGGCGAGCGTGCCTGGGCCGAGATCCGCTGCATCGACAGCGACCCGGAGGATTGCGTGCATCTGGGCGTGACGAAGGCCGGGACGCCGGTGGACATCACCCGCGCCGTTGCGCAGGCTGACCGCCGCATCTGCCTCGGCAATGTGGAGTACCACTATTTCGCCGGTTATTCCGGCGGCGCCAAGGCCATCATGCCCGGCTGCTCCACCCGCGCGGCGATCCAGTCGAACCACTCGATGATGGTGCGCCCCGAGGCCCGCGCCGGTAAGCTCTCCGGCAATCCGGTGCGCGAGGACATCGAGGAGGCGGCCGCGCTCTGCGGCGTGGACTTTATTCTGAACGTGGTGCTCGGCGAGCACAAGGAGATCCTGCGCGCGGCGGCCGGCGACGTTACGCTGGCCCACCGGGAGCTCTGCGCCTTCCTCGACACCATTTACCGCAAAAAGCTCGAGCGTCCCGCGGACATCGTTCTGGTCAGCCAGGGCGGCGCGCCGAAGGATCTGAACCTCTACCAGACGCAGAAGGCGCTCGATAACGCCCGCCACGCGGTGCGCGAGGGCGGCGTGATCGTGCTGATCGGCTCCTGCCGCGAGGGCATGGGCGAGCGCGTGTTTGAGGACTGGATGACGCATTCCGCCTCTCCGGAGGCGATGATCGAGCGGATCGGGCGCGATTTCCAGCTCGGCGGACACAAGGCCGCTGCGATCGCGATGACGCTCAGAAAGGCGAAGGTCTATCTCGTCTCCGATCTGGAGCCGGATTTTGTGCGTTCGATCTTCCTCACGCCGATGCCCTCGGCGCAGGAGGCGCTGGACGCGGCCTTCGCCGAGCTCGGAACGGACGCGCGCGTTCTCGCCATGCCCTTCGGCGGCTCCACGCTGCCCGAAATCGAATAAGGAGGTAGCCATGCATATCAGTTATGAGGAAGAAGTCAGCCTCGTTCGGGGCATTCTGACGGCTTCGGATTTCCCCGCGGAGGACGCGGAGATCATTGCAAAGGTCATCAGCCATTCGGATTTTACGGGCGTGTATTCCCACGGACTGTCCCGCCTGACGCGCTATCTGCGCCAGATCAAGGCGGGCTCTCTGAATAATCGCCCCAATTTCCGCAAGGTGCTCGACAATCAGGCCGTCATGGTTTTTGATTGCGACAACGGCTCCGGCATCGTCTCGGTCAACAAGGCCTATGACGCAGCGCTGGAGAAGGCGAAAACCTACGGCATTGCGATGGCCGTGGGCCGCCACAACGCCAATATCGGATGCGGCTCCTACTACGGCTGGCGCGCCGCGGCGGACAACATGGTCGCGCTGGTCTGCTGCAACACCTACGCCTTCACCTCGCCCTTCGGCGGCGCCGACCGCCTGATCGGCACCAATCCCATCATCCTCGGCGTTCCGGCGGGGGAGGAATACCCGATCGTCATGGATATCTCCACCACCTGCGTCGCCATGGGCAAGATCCAGGCCGCCGAGCGCGAGGGTCAGAGCATCCCCGCCGAGTGGGCCAAGGACTACGACGGCGCGCCGACCACCGATCCCTCGAAGGCCTTCTCCCTGTCTCCGATCGCGAGTCACAAGGGCTACGGCCTCGCCGTGATGGTGGACGTGCTGTCCACGATGTTCTCCGCCGCCTGCTTCGGCACCGACCTCGGCCTCTTCTCGAAGCTCGAGAAGGAGAACACCGGCTTCTGCATCATCCTGATCGACCCGACCAAGTTCATGCCCATCGAGGACTTCAAGGCCGAGGTGGACAAGTACGCCCGCATGATGAAGGACAGCCGCAAGGCACCCGGCGTCAGGGAGATCTTCCTGCCCGGCGAGATCGAATACCGCAAATTTGACCAGATGAAGCAGACAGGCTTTGAAGTCAGCGAGGCGCTGGCCAGAGAGCTGACGGAGCTGTCCATCAGCCTCGGCGCTGTGGACGAGGGGACGGATTTCGCCGGCCTCGTCGCCCATTTCCATCAATAATGCAAGGAGGAATCAGATATGTTTGATACCAACAAGGTTCATCTCGGCATCGCGCCGATCGGCTGGTGCAACGACGATATGCCCGAGCTCGGCGCGGAAAACACCTTCAAGCAGACCGTCAGCGAAATGGCTCTGGCGGGCTTCACCGGCTGCGAGATCGGCAACAAATACCCCAGCGACCCCGCGGAGCTGAAGCGTCAGCTCGACCTGCGCGGGATGCGCATCGCCAGCCGCTGGTTCTCCTCCTTCCTGCTGACCAGGCCCTATGAGGAGGTCGAGGCCGACTTTATCCGTGAGCTGGACTTCCTCGCCGCCGTCGGCGCCGACCGCATCAACGTCAGCGAGCAGAGCTATTCCATCCAGGGCAAGACCGACGTGCCCATCCTCACCGGCGGACACAAGTACGTCATGAACGACGAGGAGTGGGATCGCTTCTGCGACGGCCTCAACAAGCTCGGGCGCGTTGCCCGCGCGCGCGGCTTCAAGCTCTGCTATCACCACCACATGGGCACCGTGGTGCAGACCTCGGAGGAAACCGACCGCATGATGTCGGGTACCGATCCCGAGGCCGTGTTCCTCTGCTACGACACCGGCCACTTCACCTTCGCCGGGGAGGATCCGCTCACGATGCTGAAAAAGTATGTCGACCGCGTCGGCCATGTGCATCTCAAGGACATGCGCCTTTCCATCGTGGAGGAGGCCCGCAAAAACAACTGGAGCTTCCTTACCGCCGTGCGCAACGGCGCCTTCACCGTGCCCGGCGACGGCGACGTGGACTTTGACCCCGTCTTCCAGGTGCTCTCCGAGGCCGGCTACGAGGGCTGGCTGCTGGTGGAGGCCGAGCAGGACCCGGCGAAGGCCGATCCGCTCGAGTACGCCATCAAGGGCCGTACTTACATCCGCGAGCACACCGGACTGTGAGGCGCGGCATGACCTACATGGACAAAAACGGCGAGCTCAAGCGCGGCTACAACGTCTATATCGACGCGGAGTCGGACGATCTCGGCACACAGATGGACGTGGGGCTCCTGCTGATGGAGGCGGGGGACAGCTTCACGATCGAGGAGCCGGAGAAGGAGTGCGCGGTGCTGCTCTTCGGCGGCGAGGTGGACTTTGCCTGGGGAGAGAAGACCTGCGCGGCCGTTCGCCCCGACTGCTTCCGTTATGAGGCCTACTGCCTGCTCGCCCCGCGGCGCACCAGGATCACCCTCACCGCGAAGGCGCACAGCGAGCTGTACATCCAGAAGACGCGCAACGAGCGGGACTACGAGGCCGTCATGGTCACGCCCGAGACCGTGCAGACCCAGCACGCCGGCGCAAACGGCGAGCTGATGGGCGCGATGAAGCGCGAGATCAAGACCTTCTTCGACTACGATAACGCGCCTTTCTCCAACATGGTGCTGGGCGAGGTGCTCAGCTACCCGGGCAAGTGGTCGAGCTATCCGCCGCACCACCATCCGCAGCCGGAGGTCTATTTCTACCGCTTCGACCATCCCGAGGGCTTCGGCGCGGGCTTTGCCAACGGCGAGATCTACAAGACCCGCCACAACGGCATGAGCATCATCACCAGTGGCTTCCATTCCCAGGTCACCGCGCCGGGCTACGCCCTGTGCTATTCCTGGGGCATCCGCCATCTGGACGGCGATCCGTGGAAAAAGACGCGCATCGACGATCCAGAGCACGCCTGGCTCTGGAAGCCGGACGCCAACGAGCATATCTTTCAGGGCTGAAGAAAGGGGAGAAAGGGCATGAAAACCGTGAGACTGACCATGGCGCAGGCTCTGGTCCGCTTCCTGGAAAACCAGTACATCGCCTACGACGGCATCGAGCATCCCTTCGTCGAGGGCGTCATCATGCTGCCGGGCCACGGCAACGTCGTCGGTCTGGGCCAGGCGCTCGGCCAGGAGGCCCACCGCCTGAAGGTCTGGCAGGGCAAAAACGAGCAGGGCATGGCCCATACGGCCGTTGCCTTCGCCCGTCAGTGCAAGAGAAAGAAGATCATCGCCGTCACAAGCTCCGTCGGCCCGGGCGCTGCCAACATGGTCACCGCCGCCGCGACCGCCACGGCCAACAACATCCCCGTGCTGATCCTGCCCGGCGACGTCTATGCCTGCCGCCAGCCCGACCCCGTGCTGCAGCAGGTGGAGCAGATCCACGATCTGTCCCTGTCCACCAACGACGCCTTCCGCCCGGTCTGCCGCTACTGGGACCGCATCGTGCGCCCCGAGCAGCTGATGAGCGCGATGATCTCCGCCATGCGCGTGCTGACAGACCCCGCCAACACCGGCGCAGTCTGTATCGCCATGCCGCAGGACGTGGAGGGCGAGGCCTATGACTACCCCGTGAGCTTCTTCCGCAAGCGGGTGCACCGGCTGGCCCGCCGCCTGCCCGAGGCGGAGGCCATCGAAGAGGCCGCGGCTCTGATCCGCACGGCCAAGAAGCCGCTGCTCATCTGCGGCGGCGGCGTGCGCTACAGCGAGGCGCACGAGGAGTTCCGCGCCTTTGCCGAGGCCACCGGCATCCCCTTCGGCGAGACCCAGGCGGGCAAAAGCGCCGTCGTTTGGGATCACCCGCTCAACCTCGGCGGGATCGGCGTGACCGGCTGCTCGGCCGCCAACGAGATCGCAAAGGACGCGGACGTCGTGATCGGCGTCGGCACCCGCTACACCGACTTTACCACCTCCTCCAAATGGCTCTTCCGGGACGAGGCGAAGTTTGTCAACATCAACGTCTCCGAGTTCCAGGCCGTGAAGATGGACGCGGCGGTTCCCGTCGTGGCGGACGCCAAGCGCGCCCTGCCCGCGCTGCAGGCGGCGCTGGAGGGCTACAGGGCTCCCTATACCACCGAGGTCAACGAGGCCATTGCCCGCTGGAAGAAGGAGCTGCGGCGCCTTGACGGCATCAGCTTCGGCCCGGATTACGTGCCCGAGGTCAACGACGCAAACGCCCGCTCCGCCTTCCGCTTTGCCGAGGATCTGAACGGCGAGCTGACCCAGACCGCCGTGCTTGGCGTCATCAACGAGTGCATCGACCCCGAGGACGTCGTGATCGGCGCGGCCGGCTCCCTGCCCGGCGACATGCAGCGCATGTGGCGGCCGAAGGCGCTCGACACCTACCACATGGAGTACGGCTACTCCTGCATGGGCTATGAGATCTCCGGTGCGCTGGGCGTGAAATATGCGATCGGCGACAGGGACGTCTACGCCATGACCGGCGACGGCAGCTTCATCATGCTCCATTCCGAGATGCTCACGGCGCTGCAGGAGCACAAGAAGATCAACATCTGCCTCTTCAACAACGCCAGCTTCGGCTGCATCAACAATCTGCAGGTTGGACACGGCAATGACACCCTCTGCACCGAGCTGCGCTTCCGCGGCGAGGACGGCAGGCACTCCGGCCCCTTCATGCCGGTGGACTTTGCCAAAATCGCCGAGGGCTACGGCTGCAAGGGCTACACGATCCGCACGCTCGACGAGCTGCGCCAAGCCATCCGCGACGCCAAAAGCGTCGAGGGAATCCCGGTGCTCTTCGACATCCGCGTGCTGCCCAAGTCCATGACCGAGGGCTACGGCTCCTGGTGGCGCGTGGGCGACACCGAGGTCAGCGAGAACGAGAGAAATCTCAAAGCCTATGAGGATACCAAGTCCCACGTCGAAACGGCGCGGAAATTTTAAGGAGGAAACACACCTTGGATAAGATTCTGAAAATCGGTCTGGTCGGCTGCGGCGCCATCGGCAAGGATCACTGCCGCCGCATCATCGAAACCGTTCCCGGTGCCACCGTCGTGGCCGTCAGCTCCAACACCGCCAAGAGCGCGGACGATCTGGCCGCCAAATACGGCATCCGCTCCTTCGGCAGCGACTGCAAGGGCATGATCGCAGATCCCGAGGTCGAGGCGGTCGTCATCACCTCCATCGACTCCACGCATCACGACTATGTGATGGAAGTGCTCAAGCACGAGAAATGGTGCTTCTGCGAAAAGCCCCTGAGCCAGAACGCGAAGGACTGCGAGGAGATCATCGCCCGCGAGCTGGAGATCGGCAAGCGCATGGTGCAGGTCGGCTTTATGCGCCGCTATGACCGGGGCTACGCCGAGATGAAGCGCATCATTGACTCCGGCGAGATCGGTGCGCCGCTGCTCATCAAGGCCTGCCACCGCAACGTCTCCCAGGGCCCGGGCTTCCAGACCGAAAACGGCATCACCAACGTCGCCATCCATGAGCTGGACATCTGCCGCTGGCTGCTGGGCGACGAGTACGAGGACGCCCAGTGCGTGCGCGTGCGCCAGAGCGCCAACTCCAACAAGGGCTACGACAACCCGCAGGTCGTGCTGCTGCGCACGAAGAAGGGCTGCTTCATCGACGTCGAGGTGCAGGTGGCCGACGGCTACGGCTATGATATCCAGTGCGAGGTCGTCTGCGAAAACGGCACCGTCAAGCTGCCCGATCCCTATGCGGTCGTGCGCCGCAGCCGCCCGGCCGGCTGGGAGAGCGTGAAGCCCGCCGAGTGCATGCCCATCATGACCGATTGGAAGGAGCGCTTCATCGAGGCCTATGACATTGAGATGTGCAAGTGGGTCGAGTCCATCCACAACGGCAAGCTCACCGGCCCCTCCGCCTGGGACGGCTACGTGGCCTGCGTGGCGGGTGATGCGCTCAACGCCTCCCGCGGCACCTCTCAGTTCCTGAAGGTCGAGACCATCGAGAAGCCCGCGCTCTACTGCTGAGCATTGATCAATCAAAAAAGCACGGAGAAAGCTTCTCCGTGCTTTTTTCATAAGGCAGCGGAAGGAAAGCACGGCGCAAAGCGGCGAAAACAATCCGAAAATTTGCGGAGAAAAGCAAAGATTTTTTATCAATTTAAAGAGCTTGATTGTCACATTCGCCAAGTTGTTTCCCGGATATTGAGCAAAATGCCAAAAAATTATGCGGCATTCAACTATTTATTGAAAATAATTGTGAATTTGCTATAATTTATTCGTAGTTGTATTTCGGAAACGTGTTCGTTTTTTCAGTGAGCTTGTCAGCGTATGCTCGTCAGATGCTTTGCGCCGGCAGGAAGGGAGGTTCGGATGTGAGTAAACCGAAACAGCGGCGGCCCTTCAGTTGGATCCGTCTGAAAAACCAGTTCCTGAATGTGGTGAAAAACCCCTTCAATCTGGTCGTGATGATCAGCCTGATCATTCTGTTCTGTCTGATCGTCATTCCGCTTCTGCAGATGATCGCCGCCACCTTTACAGTCGCCAAGGGCGAGCTGCGCCGCCTTCCCGGCGCGCAGGTCGGCGACTTCACCCTTTACTATTGGAAATATCTGCTGACCGGGCAGATGGCGAAGGCCACGCTCTGGGGCCCGCTGAAAAACTCGCTGATCTGCGGTTTCTTCACGGTGCTGGTGAGCGTTCCGCTCGGCAGCGTCCTCGGCTGGCTGATCGCCCGCACGGACATCCCCGGCAAGAAGCTGCTGGGCATGCTGGTCGTCATCCCGTACATGATCCCCTCGTGGTGCAAGTCCCTGTCGTGGCTGGCGGTGTTCCGCAATAAGACCTCCGGCTCACTGGGCTTTCTGGAGGGCCTCGGCCTTTCCATTCCGGACTGGCTGGCCTACGGCCCGGTGGCGATCGTGCTGTGCATGTCGCTGCACTATTACGCGTTCTCTTACATCCATGTGCAGTCGGCGCTGCGCTCCATCAACTCCGAGCTGGAGGAGATGGGCGAAATCTGCGGCGCGACCAAGCCCCAGATCCTCAAGTCCATCACGATCCCGCTGGTGCTGCCGAGCGTCCTGTCCGCCGTCGTCATGACGCTTTCCAAGTCCATCGGCACCTACGGCGTGGCGGCCAACCTCGGCAACCGCATCGGCTATTTCACGCTGGCCACGAAGATGAAGAACTTCATCAACGGCAGCCCGCAGAACGTCGGCTTTGCGATGAGCATCGTGCTCATCTCGCTGGCGGCGCTGATCATCTTCGCCAACCAGCGCATCATCGGCGTGCGCAAGAGCTATGCCACCATCGGCGGCAAGGGCGGGCGCAGCAGCGAGATGCGGCTCGGCAAGGCCAAGATCCCGCTGATGATCTTCCTGCTGGTGTTCCTGTTCTTTGCCATGGTCATGCCGATGTTCGTGCTCATCATGGAGACCTTCCAGATCAACACCGGCGCGGGCTACTCGCTCTCCAACCTCACGCTCTATAACTGGATCGGCTCCAGCGAGGAGCTGGCGCCCTACTACACCAGCTACAAGGGCATCTTCTACAACACCGAATTCGGCAAGTCCGTCTGGAATACCATTCGGCTCACGGTCATCGCCTCCATCATCACCGCCCTCTGCGGTCAGTTCCTCGGCTATATCACCACCCGCGGCCGCGGCAAGTGGTACGGCAATCTGACCGAGCAGCTGGTGTTCATCCCCTATTTGATGAGCGGTATCGCCTTCTCGTCGATGTATGTGGCGATGTTCTCCAAGCCGCACCTCGGCGGCCTGATCCCCTCACTCTACGGCACCTTCACTCTGATCGTGCTGACGAGCGTCGTCAAGCATTTCCCCTTTGCCAGCCGCTCCGGCACGGCGAATATGATGCAGATCGCCGTCGAGCTGGAGGAGGCCGCGGAGATCAACGGCGCGGGCTTCGGCAAGAAGCTGACGCGCATCGTCCTGCCGCTGGCGAAAAACGGCTTCATCTCCGGCTTCATGCTGACCTTTATCAGCATCGCCAAGGAGCTGGACCTGATCATCATCATGATGGATAAGCGCACGACGACCATGTCCTATCTGGCCTTTACCTATTCGCAGGACGGCATGAACCAGATGGCCGACGCGATCTCGGTGTGCGTGCTGATGTTTATTCTTGTCTGCTATATCATCGCCAACCGCTTCGGCGCGGATATCGGCAAGTCGTGGTAAAAAGGGGAGAAGATTATGAGCAGAATCGAACTGAAGCATATTGACAAGTTTTACGGCGACAACCATGTGCTGCGCGATATCAACCTCGTCATCGAGGACGGCGATTTCATGACCCTGCTCGGCCCCTCCGGCTGCGGCAAGACGACGACGCTGCGCGTGGTGTCCGGCCTCGAAAAGCCGCAGGGCGGCGTGATGACCATTGACGGCGTGGAAATGATCAACGCCGATCAGGCCTACTACGCCGAGCCCTCGAAACGCGGGCTGAACCTCGTGTTCCAGTCCTACGCCCTCTGGCCGCATATGACCGTGCGTGAAAACATCGCCTTCGGTCTGAAGATCCAGAAGCTGCCCAAGGAAGAGATCGAGCGCCGCATCCAGGACGCGCTGAAGATGATGCGCATCGAGCAGTACATCGACCGCTATCCGAACGAGCTGTCGGGCGGCCAGCAGCAGCGCGTGGCGATCGCCCGCGCCGTGGCCTCCAACCCGAAGCTGCTGCTGCTCGACGAGCCGCTCTCCAACCTCGACGCGCGGCTGCGCGTGGATATGCGCTCCGAGCTGCAGCGCATCCACAAGGAACTCGGCACCACGATCATCTACGTCACCCATGACCAGGTCGAGGCGCTGACGATGTCCACGAAGATCGCGCTCTTCAAGGCCGGCGAGCTGAGCCAGGTCGCGCCTCCGATGGAGCTCTACATGAACCCGATCGACCTCGAGGCCGCCGACTTCATCGGCAACCCACGCATCAACTTCATCGAGGGCAAGGCCCGCTATGAAGACGGCAGGCTCCATGTCAAGTGCGAGCTGGACGACTATACCTTTGACAAGGCCGACATGACCGACGAGGAGGTGCCGGACGGCGAATTCGAATGCGTCGTGGCCATCCGCCCCGAGCAGATCCAGATCTTCGAGGAAGAGGGAGAGGGCCGCATCCCCGTGCAGGTCTATGCCAACCAGCCCGCAGGCTCAGAAACGCTGGTTTCCCTCAAGGCCGGCGGCAGCGAATTCCTCTCCAAGCAGATCGGCCTTGCGCACTACGATCTGGACCAGAAGGTCTTTGTCAGCATCGCCCCGGAGAAGATCAACGTCTATAACGCCAGGACCACGCGCCTGATCAAGCGCGCCCGCTGACCCGTATCCTTCGCGGAGAACCGCGTAACAATATCAACCCATAGTTTTTATAAGGACGAAAGGAGAAAAAGCAATGAAACTGAGCAAAATCTGCGCCCTGCTGCTGGCCCTCTGCATGCTGTTCGGCCTGGTCGCCTGCGGCTCTCAGTCCAGCGCTCCCGCTGCCAACAACGAGACCCCGGCCAATGAGCAGCCCGCTCCGGCCAACAACGAGACCCCGGCCGACGAGCCCGCCCCTGCGGACGAGCCCGCCGCTCCCTCTGTCGAGGATTCCGCCTTCTACGGCCCCATCTATGATGAGTGGAGCACCATGACCGATGATGAGCTCTATGCCCAGGCGCTGGAAGAGGTCAAGGACGGCTCCGCCATCAATATCTACGCCACCTCCTCCAAAATGCTCAAGGTGAAGGACACCTTTGAGGAACTGTTCCCCGGCCTCACGGTCGATATCATGGACCTTGACAACGACGAAGTGCTGCAGAAGTGCCGCCTTGAGGCCAACGCCAACAACGTGCAGGGCGACGTGCTGCAGGTGAAGGACGTCAACGGCGACGTGTTCTTCGGCGACTACGAGGACGGCATCATCAGCGCCTTCTATCCCCAGGACATCTGCGCGCACATCGACGAGGGTCTGCTCCGCTACGGCTATCCTCTCTATGCGTCCCAGTCCTTCTGGTACTACAACACCGAAGCCTTCCCCGACGGCCAGCCTGTCAACTCCTGGTGGCAGATCGTTGAGCGCAACGAGGACGGCAGCCAGAAGTACCGCATCTTCACCAAGGAGATCGGCTCTGAGACCGCGTATCTGTCCCTGTTTGCCAGCTTCATCGTCAACGCCGACCAGATGGCCGCCAACTACAAGGAAGTTTACGGCGAGGATCTCGAGTACACCTATGACGCCAGCGCCTTCCCCGGCGTTCCCGAGAACAATGCCGGCGTCGAGTATCTGTGGCGCTTCAGCCAGATGAAGATCACCTTCATCGGCGACGGCGATGAGCTGGTCGAGGCTGTCCACAACTCCACCGCCGACGATCCCGCTCTGGCCCTGGCCTCTGCCGGCAAGATCACCAACCGCGACGATTCCGGCTACAACATCGCCTGGGTCGTCCTCAACCCCTACAACGGCCTGCAGAACCTCGAGTATCTCTATGTCGTCAACAACTGCAAGCACCCCGCGGGCGCCCGCCTCTTCATCCGCTTTGTCACCGGCGGCGCTGACGGCGAGAGCGGCGGCTTCAAGCCCTTTGCCAAGGAAGGCAACTGGCCCGTGCGCGACGACGTGAAGGATAAGAAGAACGACATGACCCTTGCCGAGCTCAACGCGGCTGAGCCCGATCTCGCTTCCATCTACAATGTGTTCCTGGATACCCAGGACCTCTGGATCTACTGGCTGGATCAGAACCCGAACATCGGCTGATCTGCCCGCATAGGATAAACTGAATGACAGCACCGCGGAGCGGACTTATCCGCTCCGCGGCCTTTCACAAACCATGAACCATCGTTCTGAACTTGAACATTCCCGGCGCGAAGCGGAACGCGAGGCGAGGCGGAAAAAGTGGGATGAGCGCGGCAAGCGCTTCTGGAGCAGCTTTCTGTTCACGGAAAACGGCAAGCCGAAGAGCGCGCTGATGATCTACACCTTCAGCCTGAGCGTCGTTTTTATCGCGATCCACCTGGCCGGTTTTCATTATATCGTCGACCTGCTCACTCCGCTGACGGAGCGCTGGCCGGTAATCTGGGGGAACCTCCTGGGCTCCCTTTCGGTCAGTGCGCTTGCCGTCGGCATCGGCTGTGTGCTTCACCGGCTGATGAGCGACAAGCGACTGATGTTCGGCACCTATCTGTGGCTGGCGCTGTATGTCGCGGCCTCGATCGTCACGATGGCGATCATGCTGCGCGGCACCGGGGCCATGCCGGAATTCATGATCTTTGCGCTCTGGTTTCTGCTGATCCCGCTGGCGCTGGGTCTGCTGGTCTTTTACCTGCTGTACCGCAGAGACCATCATCCCGCGCCGCCGCCCGAGGCGGAGCCGGAATGGAAAAAATACGTCCGCCGCAGCTGAGCGATACGCTGCCCTGCGGCACACAGGGAGGAACTCGCATGATTACCAGTGTGATGTTTGATATGGGCGGAACGCTCGAGGATATTTTTGTCGACGAGCCTTCGGAGCTGGCCGCCGTCCGGCGGGTGGACGAAATGCTGCGCGAGGCCGGGCTCGACCCGCAGGTCGATCTCGACGAGCTCAAGCGCCGCCTGGACGCGGGCTGGAAGCGTTACGGCGCCTTCCGCGACAGCTGTGATGTGGAGCTAAAGCCCGTTCCGCTCTGGTGCGACTACATTCTGGCGGACTTTGACTTTCCCCGGGAAAAGCTGGAGCCGCTGTGCGAGCCGATCGCCCATATGTGGGAGCTGACGCACTACCACCGCTCGCTGCGCCCCCGCGTGCGGGAGATGCTGGAGGGCCTGAAAGGCCTCGGACTGAAGCTCGGCGTCATCAGCAATACCGCCGCGCTCTATCAGGTCTTTGACAGCCTGGAGGAGTACGGCATCCGCGACTGCTTTGCCGACGTCACGCTGTCCTCCGTGACGGGGCTTCGCAAGCCCGCGCCGGATATCTTCTACGTCTCGGCGCGCCAGCTGCGCGTCAAGCCCGAGGAGAGCGTCTATGTGGGCGACACGGTCTCCCGCGACATCATCGGCTCCAAGCGAGCGGGCTTTGCCTGCGCGATCCAGATCTGTTCCAAGCTGACGAAGGAGAAGGACGCGGGCGTTCGCCGGGAGTTCGAGCCGGACTACACGGTGGAGGACATCTACGACGTATACCCGCTGGTTGCCGGGCTGCTCGGAAAAGAAGCCTGCCCGGCGTGAAGGAAGAACGGAAAGGAAGTGTGTCTGATGCAGCTGCTTGAAGCCATCCGCCATGAACTGAATACGCTGCCTCTGCTTGACTGCACGCTTCGCCTGCTGGTGTCCTGCTTCCTCGGCATCCTGATCGGGATCGAGAGGAGCACCCGCTTTAAAGAAGCGGGCGTGCGGACCCATATTATCGTCTGCTGCGGCGCGGCGCTTTCCATGATCGTCTCCAAATACGGCTTTGCCGATCTGGCCGGGATCGTGGACGGCTCCAGAACCTCCGACCCGGGACGTGTTGCGGCCCAGGTCATCAGCGGCATCAGCTTTCTCGGAGCCGGCGTCATTTTCAAAAACGGCAGCACCGTGCGCGGCCTGACGACCGCCGCCGTGCTGTGGTTTACGGCGGGCGTAGGCCTCGCGATCGGAGCCGGTCTCTATCTGACCGGCATCCTTGCCACGGCCATTGCCCTGTCGCTGATGATTCTGCTGCACCGCCATGCCCTCGGCGGCGACGCCTATTCCACCAACCGCCTGCTGTTTACCGTGAAGAACGGCTTCGACTTCAACAGCGCGCTGATGGAGCAGCTCGAGCAGTGGAACGCCCAGGTGACGGAGAGCAAGGTCAGCCGCCACCGCGACGGCCTGACGGATTACGAGCTGACCGTCCGCCGCCGGGAGGAGATCACCTACGCCGAAATGAAGAGCTTCATGGAATCGCGCGACGATATCCTCAGTGCGAGCAACAGCCCCATCCGATGACAAAAAAACCGAAAACCGCCCGGGGGCGGTTTTCGGTTTTTTGCCATCATCAGAGTCTTATCCTCTCCGGCTGCCCGAATAGGACGCGCAGGACGAACGCTCGACCAGCGTGGGGGAGAGGATGCGGTGCGAATAGCCGTCCCGGTCGTTCTGGATCTTGTCCAACAGCGTGTCGACCGCGACCGAGGCCAGCATTTTTTTCGGCTGCTCGATGGTCGTCAGCTGGATGCGCGGCAGGCCGCTGTCGCGGATGTTGTCAAAGCCCAGCAGGGAGAGATCCTCTGGGATACGCAGGCGGATCTCCTCCGCGGCCTGCATGATGCCGAGGGCGTTGGTGTCGGTGGCGGCGAAGATGGCGGAGAACTGGCGCGGCTGGGAGAAGAGCTGCTTGGCCAGCTGGTAGCCGTATTTGATCGAGGAGGAGGAGAAGGGATTGTTGCAGTAGCGCGGCGTCAGACCGAACTGCTCGCAGGCCGCGGCATAGCCGTCCGCGCGCAGCTGATGGGTCGTGCTGCCGCGGCGGCGCCCGAAATACAGGATGTCCCGGTGCCCCAGATGATAGAGGTACTCCACGCCCATCTGCGCGCCGCGGAAATTATCCACCGACACATAGCTCTCCGGCACCTCGCGCAGGTTTTCGCCGATGAACACGGTCGGGATGCGGCTGAAATAGGGGAAGAGCTTGTTGTAGCTCTCCGCGCCGGAGGGAGCGATCAGGATCCCGTCCACCTGCCGCCCGATCATCAGGTCAAAGAGCTCGCGCTCCTGCTCCGGGTCGCGGGAGGAATTGCAGAGGATGATGTTGTAGCCCTTGGCGCGGGCCTGCCGGTCAATGTGATAGGCCAGCTCCGACATGAAGGGATTGTTGACGCTCGTTAGGATCAGTCCGAGCAGATTGGTGCTCTTCATGACCATGGAGCGCGCCACGGTGTTGGCGGTGTAATTCATCTCCTTGCAGAGCTTCAGGATGCGCTCACGCGTTTCCTCGCTGATCTCGGGGCTTCCGGTCAGCGCGCGGGAGACGGTGGAGTAGGAGACGCCGGCGGCCTTTGCGACGTCTTTGATCGTAACATTTTTCATATACGGCCTCACTTAACGGAAATTTCCGGTTCGTTGACGAAAACAGTGTAAATCATCCCTGACAAAATTTCAAGAAAAACTTTGTGAAAAGCAACGAAAATCTTTGAGCTTAGTGCGATGAAAACTGAGCAATGCAACGGGAAAAGCCCGATTGATTGAAAAAATGCGGAAATCCGGAAATAGAGAACGCCAGTTTCCGGATAATGTTCGATAATTTCCGAAAAGATCCCGAAATATTTTCAATTCATCCAAAAAGAGGCGAAATACCGCTGAATCACAGCGAAAAATGTTCTTGACGAATCGGGCGGAAAGCGATATTCTTTCAGTGTAAAGTATCGGAAACGTTTGAGTAACCGCGGAAAGGAGTGATGAGGATGATCCGGGCGGTTTTATTTGATCTGGGCGGAACGCTCCACACCTCGAGCCTGCCGGAGGGGCGCGACCTCTGGTTTGCCCGGCGGCTTCTGGACAGGCTTGCCGATTACGGCATCGCGCTTGACGCGAAGCCCGAGGAGATCGCCGCGCGGCTGCCGGTCAACAGCGAGATCTACAAGCACCTCTCGGAGGAGACGCTGCGCGAGCTGCCGGCGGCGGAGATCTGGAACGACTACTTCCTGCGCGAGTATGCCATCGGGAGGGAAAGGCTCGAGCCGATCGCGGAGGAGCTGAGCTTTCTCTACGACTACGAGCGCCCCCGCGTGATGCGCCGCGCGCATCTGAAGGAGACGATGGAGCAGCTGCAGGAAATGGGCCTGCGACTCGGCGTCATCAGCAACATCATCTCCCGCTCGGTGGTGCAGCATTTTCTCGCGGAGTATGACGTCGACCGCTGCATGGACTGCGTCATCACCTCAGCGGCCACCGGCCTCCGCAAGCCCTCGCCCGACATCTTCCGCATCGCGGAAAATGCGATGGGTTTCAAGCCGGAGGAGCTCTGCTACGTGGGCGACACGATCTCCCGCGATGTGCGCGGGACGAGAAACGCCGGCTGGCGCCTGATGATCCAGATCCGCAATCCCGGCATCGCCCACCGCGACGCCGGTCTGGAACACGCGGGCTACGACCCGGATTACCGGATCGACGATCTCGCCGAGATCCCCGGGATCATCCGGAAAGAAAACGAGATATACGAGTGACGATACAAAGGAGGAAGCGATCATGCAGAATCTGGAAGCCATTTTCTTTGATGTGGGCGCCACGCTGCGCTATGTGGTGGAGGACGCCGAATTTGCCGCCGCTGCCGAGAAGGAGCTGATGGAGCTCGTCGGCGCGACCGAGGAGCACGACGTGTTCTTCGAAAAGCTCAACAAAAACTGGAAGGCCTACCGCAAGTGGGCCAAGACCGAGCTGCTGGACGTGTCCGAGATGGAGCTCTGGCTGCAGTATCTGCTGCCGGACTATCCCGCCGAGCGCGTGGCGCCGCACGCGGCGAAGCTGACGCGCCTCTGGCGCGACCATGACGGCCGCCGCGTCGTGCACGAGGGCACGCTTGAGACGCTGCGCGAGCTCAAGCGCCGCGGCTACAAGCTCGGCATCATCGCCAACACCATCACCGAGACCGAGATCCCGGACTGGATGTGCCGCGACGGCGTGGCCGACTGCTTCAAGACGGTGATCCTCTCGTCCAAGGTGCGCCTGCGCAAGCCCGATCCCGCGATCTATCTGCTCGCTGCACGCTGCATCGGCGCCGCGCCGGAAAATTGCGCCTATGTCGGCGATAACCCGGTGCGCGACGTGGAGGGCGCCAAGGCCGCCAATTTCGGCGCGATGGTGCTCTTTGAGGATGCCGGCACCGCCGACCGCGAGGGCAAGGCCCCGACGGTGCTGCCGGACTATACGATCAAGTCCATCCCGGAGCTGCTGGACCTGTTCCCACCGAGAGGCTGAGAGGCGCCGGATGAAAACGGTCAAGGGTGTGTTTTTTGACCTCGGCGGCACGCTTCGCATCGCCGAGGAGATCCCGGAGTACATGGACGCCGCCAAGCGCCGCATGGCGGAGCTGGCCGGGGCGGAGGACGTGAAGAGCTTCATCGACATGGTCGAGGCGCGCTATCAGCCATACCGCGACTGGGCGCTGGGCGAAAACAAAGAGAGCAACGACTTCGAGCTCTGGCACAAATGGCTGCTGCCGGAGATGGACGAGGAGAAGCTGCGGGAGATCTGCCACGAGCTGACCTTCCAGTACCGCCAGGCCAAGGGCAAGCGTCATGTGGTCGAGGGCGGCCGCGAGGTCATCGAGACGCTGCATGCGCGCGGCTACAAGCTCGGCATCATCTCCAACCTCATCGGCGAGTATGAGATCTACGACTGGCTGCGCGACGACGGGCTGGACAAGTATTTCGACGCGGTGATCCTCTCGCCGGTCGTCGGCCTGCGCAAGCCCGACCCGCGCATGTACTGGATGGGCTGCGAGAAGCTGGGGCTGGAGCCGGATGAGTGCGTCTCCGTGGCCGACAACCTCAACCGCGACATCACCGGCGCCATCGCCGCCGGGATCGGGGCCAATATCCTCTTCATCAGCCCCGAGAAGCTTGCAACGAAGAAAATCACGGATGCGAACCGGCCGGATTACATCGTCCACCGCTTCACGGACATCCTCGATCTGCCGATTCTGCAGGGAGGCAAGTAATGGAACGAAACATTGATACGATCTTTGTCGATCTGGGCGACACCTTCCGCGTGATCCGCAAGGACGAGGCCTATATGTACGAGGCCAAGAAGCGGATCGCCGATCTGCTGGGCGTCGAGGGCGACCCGGTCGAGTTTTATAAGCAGGTCATCGAGCCGCGCTATGACAAGTACCGCGAATGGGCGCTGCACTTTTACTGCGAGGCGCCGGTCAAGGAGCTCTGGACGCGGTGGCTGGCCTATGACTTCCCGCGCGAGAGGGTCGAGGCCGCGGCGGACGAGATGACCTTCGCCTACCGCAAGACCAAGGGCGAGCGCGTCGTCACCGAGGGCGGCGCCGAGACCGTCAAGGAGCTCTACGCCCGCGGCTACACGCTCGCGATCGTCAGCGACCTCGTCGGCACGAAGGAAGTGGACGAGTGGCTCGACCACGACGGTCTGCGCCCCTATTTCAAGAGTGTGCAGCAGTCTTCCATCTGCCTGATCCGCAAGCCGCACCCGGCGATCTACTACTACGCGCTCGCCGAATGCGGCTCCGATCCCAAGCGCACCTGCTATGTCGGCGATAATCTCAACCGCGACATTGTCGGCGCCAAGGCCGCCGGCCTCGGCATGACCGTCGGCGTGCGCTATCCCGGCAAGAAGCCGCAGGAGGTCACGGACGAGAACCGCCCGGACGTCTTTATCAGTCATTTTTCGCAGCTGCTGGATCTCTTCCCGCCGCTGCACTGAGGAGGTAAGCATATGGCAGAAAAACAGATTCACGGCGGCGAGGCGCTGGCCCGCGCTGTGGAACGGGCGTATACGGAAGGCCAGACCGACTATTCCCTGGAGCCGATGGTGCTCACCGACGGGGCCGGCAAGCCTGTCGGCAGGATCAAGGACGGCGACCATGTGGTGTTCTGCTGCCGCCGCGGCGAGCGCGAGATCGAGCTGACCGAGGCCTTCACCGATCCGGCCTTCCCGCACTTCGAGCGGGACTATATGAAGGATCTGGACTTCGTCATCATGACGATGTATCACGAGAAATTCAAAAACCTGCCGATCGCCTTTGCGCCTGAGCGGGTACAGAAGCCGTTGGCGCAGGTGCTCAGCGAAGCCGGGCTGCGGCAGTTTCACTGCTCGGAGTCCGAGAAATTCGCCCATGTGACCTTCTTCTTCAACGGCGGCTACAACCAGCCCTTCCCGGGCGAGAAGGATCTCTGCATCCCGTCCCCCAAGGGCATCCCCTTCGACCAAAAGCCGGAGCTGAGCCTGCCGACTGTCGCGGAAAAGGTCGAGGAGGCCGTGGACGAGGGCTATGACTTCATTGTCACAAACTTTGCCAACGGCGACGTCATCGGCCATACCGCCAACAAGGACGCCAAGCTCGCCGCCGCCTCCGCCATCAGCCGCTATGTCAGCCGCGTGGCGCATTACGCCAGGGAGAAGGGCTATGTCGTCGCGGTCACGGCCGATCACGGCAACATCGAGGCGCTCTATACCAAGGAGGGCAAGCCCCATGTGGCGCACACGACGAACCTCGTGCCCTTCCTGATCCTCGATCCGAAGGACCGGGAAGTGAAGCTGCACGACGGACGCCTCGGCGACGTCGCGCCGACGATCCTCGGCATCCTCGGGCTCGACGTGCCGGAGGAGATGACCGGAAAGAGCCTCATCGACACCGCGGACTTCCGCAATGAAAAGGTCATGCTCATCATCCTCGACGGCTGGGGCTTCGGCACGCAGGATGAGGGCGACGCGATCTGGCTGGCCGACACCACCGCCTGGGACGCGATGTTGCGCCAGTATCCCGGCTGCAGGCTCCGCGCCTCCGGCGAGGACGTGGGCCTCAAGGCCGGCAAGGCGGGCAACTCCGAGGCCGGTCACAACAACCTCGGCGCCGGGCGCATCGTCGCGCAGGACGACGTGCGCATGGACCAGGCCATCCAGAGCGGCGACTTCCGCCGCAACCCGGTGTTCCTGCGCGCCATCGAGGGCGCGCGCCGCGACGGGACGGCCCTGCATCTGCTGGCCTATCTGACCGAGAAATCCAGCCACGGCTGTATCGACTACCCGCTGATGCTCACCGAGATGGCCGAGGGCGTCAAAGAGGTCTATCTGCACATCATCTTTGACGGGCGCAGCACCGAGCCCGGCAGCGCCCCGGCGATGCTCCGGGCGCTGGACGAAAAGCTCGAGGCCATCGGCCGCGGCATGATCGTCGACGGCGTGGGCCGCGGCGTGGCGCTCGACCGCGACGGCAACTATGCCAAGGTCAAGCGCGCCTACGACGCGATGACCCTCGGCACCGGCGCCGCCTATCAGCTCTGATCCCGTCCCGCGGGGCGAATCAAGCAAAGAGGATGATCGTGATGAATACATATGATCTGATGATTCTCGGCCCGGCGACCAGGGACGTCAACATCGACTATACCGGCGCGGAGGACCGCAGCGTCGGCGGCGCGGTGACCTTCTGCACCCCGGCGGCGAAGGCCGCGGGCGCGAGGGTGTTCGCGGCGGTGAAGATCGCCGAGACCGACGCAGATATCATGGAGGTCTTTGACCTGCCGCGGGAGAGCAAGTCGCTCCTGCCCTCGGCAAAAACGACCCTGATGCGAAACGAGTATTTTACCCCGGATCGGGAGCGGCGCCATTCCTCCTGCGCCGCTCAGTCCGATCCGATCGGCCCTGAGGAGCTGCCCCCGGTGGACTTCCGGCTCTGCCATCTGGCGGGCCTCCTGTACGGAGATTTTCCCGACGGGCTGCTGGAGGCGCTGCATGCGCGCGCCCTGCTCTCGGCGGACGCGCAGGGCTTCCTGCGCCACAACGAGGGCGGCACGATGCGCCTGCACGACTGGGCGGACAAGCTGCGCTTTCTGCCCTGGATGGACTTCTTCAAGACCGACGCCGCCGAGGCCGAGATCCTGACCGGCCTGAGCGACCGGGAGGCGGCGGCGCGGCAGCTGTGCGCCTGGGGAGCGAAGGAGGTCATGGTCTCACACAACACCGAGATGCTGGTCTGCGACGGGAAAGAGATTGTCCGCTGCCCGGTGAAGGCGCGCAATCTCTCCGGCCGCACCGGCCGGGGAGACACCACCTTCGGCTCCTATCTCGGCATGCGCATGACCGGGCATGACATTGCGGCGTCGCTGCTCTACGCGACGGCCTGCGTGTCGCTCAAAATGGAAACTCCCGGCGTGTTCCGGGGCAGTCATGAGGATGTGGAAGAGTACATAAGGCGGTTTTATACTGATGACTGACAGAAAGGCCGGAAAGAGTCCGGAATCTCTATTAGATATCAGTATTATCAAGAATAAGAGGGGATAAGCATGGAAAAATGGTTCTTATTAGGCTTTCTCGGTTCCGTCCTGGCTCTGGGCTTCGCGTGGGTCCAGCGCGGTAAGGTCTTTTCCGTGACGGAGGGCAACGAGCGCATGCAGAAGATCGCCGCAGCGATCCGCGCCGGTGCCAACGCCTATCTCAAGCACCAGTACACCACTGTGTTCAAGGTCTTCGCTGCGGTATTTGTGCTGCTGCTGGTGCTCGCCTTTGCCTCCGGCGGGCGGATGCTCTCGCGCGTGACGCCCTTTGCCTTCCTGACGGGCGGCATTTTCTCGATGCTCGCGGGCTTTATCGGCATGAAGATCGCCACCTCCGCCAACGCCCGCACGGCGCACGCCGCCAGCGAGAGTCTCGACAAGGGTCTGCGCGTCGCCTTCTCCTCCGGCAGCGTGATGGGCTTCTCGGTCGTCGGCCTCGGCATGCTGGACGTGACGATGTGGTTTTTCCTGCTGCGCTACGGCCTCGGCTATACCGACCCGAAGCTGATCGGCAGCATCATGGTCATGAACGGCATGGGCGCGAGCTTCATGGCCCTCTTTGCCCGCGTGGGCGGCGGCATTTACACCAAGGCCGCCGACGTCGGCGCTGACCTTGTCGGCAAGGTCGAGGCGGGCATCCCCGAGGACGACCCGCGCAACCCCGCGACCATCGCCGATAACGTGGGCGACAATGTCGGCGACGTGGCCGGCATGGGCGCCGACCTCTACGAGAGCTATGTCGGCTCGATCCTTGCCACCTTCTCCCTCGGCTCCATCGCGGGCTACGGCTTCCGCGGGATGCTGCTGCCGCTGCTGCTGGCGGTCTGCGGCGTGATGTGCTCGATCCTCGGCTCCTTCCTCGTGCGCACGAAGGAGGGCGCCACGCAGGAATCCCTGCTCAAGAGCCTGCGCACCGGCACCTACACCGCGGCGATTCTCGCCGCCGTGCTGGCAGCGCCTCTGACCTGGTTCCTGCTGCACAACTGGGGCATCTATGCCTCGATCCTCAGCGGCCTCATCGGCGGCTGCGCGATCGGCTACTTCACCGAGTACTATACCTCCGACACCTATAAGCCCACGCGGGAGCTTGCCGAGGACAGCGAGACGGGCAGCGCCACCATCATCATCGGCGGCCTCTCCCTCGGCATGCGCTCGACGATGGTCTCCATCCTGATCGTCGCGGCCGCCGTGCTGGTCAGCTTCTACGCGGCGGGCGGCCACCAGGTCTTTGACCAGGGCCTCTACGGCATCGGCATCGCCGGTGTCGGCATGCTCTCCACCCTCGGCATCACCCTCGCCACCGACGCCTACGGTCCCGTGGCGGACAACGCCGGCGGCATCGCGCAGATGGCGGATCTGCCCGAGGAGGTGCGGCAGCGCACCGACGCGCTCGACTCCCTCGGCAACACCACCGCCGCCACCGGCAAGGGCTTTGCCATCGGCTCGGCCTCTCTGACGGCGCTGGCGCTGCTGGTGAGCTATGTCGATATCGTGCAGAGCAAAACCGAAGAGGTGCTCGACCTCACGCTCACCAATCCTCTGATGCTCGTCGGCCTCTTCATCGGAACGCTCCTGACCTTCCTCTTCTCGTCCCTCACGATGGACGGCGTGGAGCGCGCGGCCCAGTCGATCGTCAAGGAGGTCCGCCGGCAGTTCCGCGAGATCAAGGGCATCATGGACTATCAGGCCGACCCCGAGTACGCCCGCTGTGTGGCGCTCTGCACGCGCGGCGCGCTGCATGAGATGATCGCCCCGGCGCTGGTCGCGGTCGCGGTTCCGATCCTGACCGGTCTGATTCTCGGCCCGGTGGGCGTGGTCGGCATGCTGGGCGGCGTGTCTGTCTCGGGCTTTGCCATGGCGGTCTTCATGTCCAACTCCGGCGGCGCCTGGGACAATGCCAAGAAGTATATCGAGGCCGGGCACCACGGCGGCAAGGGCAGCGAGCAGCACAAGGCGGCCGTCGTGGGCGACACGGTCGGCGATCCTCTGAAGGACACGGCCGGGCCGAGCCTGAATATCCTCATCAAGCTCTGCTCCACGGTTTCGATCGTGTTCTCCGGTCTGATCCTGTATTTTAACCTGATGAATTTCCTCTACTGATCCGCAAGCTGGTTCATCAACCATCAGACCCGAAGCCGCGGCTTCGGGTCTGATGGTTTTTTTGCTGCAGCAGGGAAAAAGGGTAAAATTGTTCTGACCTTTATTGATTTAGCAAATAAAAGAGACGCTTTTTCCAACATTTCTACCCAAAGATTTGCCTCCATCTATTGCCTTTTGGAAATAGATGTTATACAATTACACGGGTGTTTCTGCGCGCTTCGGCGGGCAGAGCGCCCGTATCAGCGAGAATGATCCGAGAGATGCGTCTCATCATCTATCGTCATAAAAGGAGAAAAAACAAATGATCGGGAGAAAAAGGCTCGTGATCGAGGACAAGTGGTGTAAGGGCTGCGGCATCTGCGCGGCGTTCTGCCCGAAGCAGGTGCTGGAGCTCAGCAGGGAAAAGGTGCGCATCAAGAATGCCGAGGCGTGCATTTTCTGCGGCCAGTGCGAACTGCGCTGCCCGGATTACGCCATCTATCTGGTAAACGTTGAAGAGTAAGGAGGCCGGACAATGTCGAAAGCTGTTTTGATGCAGGGCAACGAAGCCGCCGTTGAGGGCGCCATCGCCGCAGGGATGCGGTTTTTCGCAGGGTATCCGATTACCCCGTCCACCGAGATCGCGGAGCAGAGCGCGCTGCGCCTGCCGCAGATGGGCGGCAAGTTTATCCAGATGGAGGACGAAATCTCTTCCATCGCCGCCGTGCTCGGCGCGTCCGTCGCCGGCCTCAAGGCCATGACGGCGACCTCCGGCCCGGGCTTTTCTCTGATGCAGGAGAACATCGGCTACGGCGTTATGGCCGAGATCCCCTGCGTGATCGTTGACGTGCAGCGCGCCGGTCCCTCCACCGGCCTGGCCACCAGCCCCTCGCAGGGCGACTATATGCAGGCCCGCTGGGGCACCCACGGCGACCATCCGATGATTGCCCTGTCGCCCTCGTCGGTGCTGGAGACCTACACCCTCATCATCCGCGCCTTCAACCTCGCGGAGAAATACCGCACGCCGGTCATCTTCCTGATGGACGAGATCGTCGGCCATATGCGCGAGGGCGTGGAGCTGCCGAATCCCAACGACCTCATCATCAACCACCGCAAGATGTCCTTCCACGACGGCGCCAACAAGCAGTGCTACTATGTGCCGGAAGGGCAGTACGTCCCCGCAATGAAGCCCTTCGGACAGGGCGAGCGCTACAACATCACCGGTCTTGCGCACGACATCTCCGGCTTCCCGGTCAACTCCAACGAGATCGCCGGTAAGCTCGTCACCCGCCTGCTGGACAAGGTGGACAAGAACGTGGACAACATCGTGCGCGTCGAGGAATACGCGATGGACGACGCGGAGACCGCGATCGTCTGCTTCGGCGGCACGGCCCGCGCGGCGATGTCCGCGGTGCTCGAGGCGAGAGCCGCGGGCAAAAAGGTCGGCATGTTCCGCCCGATCACGGTCTGGCCCTTCCCGGAAAAGCAGCTGCTGGCGCGTCTGCCGCAGCTCAAAAACATCCTCATGGTCGAGCACAACCACGGTCAGATGCTGCTGGAGGTCCAGCGGGTCACGCGCTGCGAAAAGCCCGTGCACTTCCTCGGCCGCGTCGACGGCACCGTGATTTCTCCCGCGGATATCCTGGCAAAACTCAATGAGATGGAGGGAACGCATCATGCCGAGTGATTTGATTCATGAGTATATGAGGATCGACCATCTTCCTCAGATCTGGTGTCCCGGCTGCGGCAACGGCGTCATCATGCGCGACGTGGCGGTGGCGATCCAGGAGCTGATCGACGATACCGACTATGATTTTGACCGCGACGACTTCGTCATCGTCTCCGGTATCGGCTGCTCCTCCCGCGCGGCCGGCTATCTGGACTTCAATTCCATCCACACGACCCATGGCCGGGCGATCGCCTTTGCCACGGGCATCAAGTTTGCCAATCCCAAGCTCAACGTCATCGTCCTCACCGGCGACGGCGACTGCTCCGCCATCGGCGGCAACCATCTGATCCACGCGGCACGCCGCAACCTGGGACTGACGGTCATCTGCTTCAATAACGACATTTACGGCATGCCCGGCGGCCAGTATTCGCCCACCACGCCCAACGGCGACAAAGCGACCACCGCGCCCTACGGCAACGTGGACCGCCCCTTCGATATCGCCAACCTCGCCACCGGCGCCGGTGCCTCCTTCTCGGCCCGCGGGGATGTGTTCCACGCGAAGGAAACCACCGAGATCATCAGACAGGCCATTCTGCACGACGGCTTTTCCCTCGTGGACGTCTACTCCGTCTGCCCGACCTACTACGGCCGCAAGAACAAGAAGGGCGACGCGGTCGAGATGCTCAAGTGGCAGCGGGAGAATCTGATCCCCAGCGCCCGCTATGCCCGCATGAGCGAGGAGGAGCGCACCGGGAAGAAGGAGATCGGCATCCTCTCCTACAACGACTACCCCGAGTATACGGAAGAGTATGCGAAGATCATTGCCGCCTGCGGCAAAAAGACGAAGAAGTAAGGGGAGGGCGAGAGAATGAGCAATCGATACGAAATGCGTTTTGCCGGCTCCGGCGGGCAGGGCGTCATCCTGGCCAGCGTCATCATTGCCGAGGCCGCCGTCATCAGCGGACTCAACACCGTGCAGTCCCAGGCCTACGGGCCGGAGGCGCGCGGCGGTGTCAGCAAGGCCGAGACTGTCATCAGCCGGGACAAGATCTGGTATTCCAAGGTCACCCTTCCGAACTTCCTGCTCGCGCTGACCCAGGCCTCTCTGGACAAGTACACCCGCGAGATGGCGGAGGGCGCCGTCGTCATGATGGACGACAGCCTCAGCTGCCCGGCGGATCTCGATCCCGCGCGCGTCATTGCCATCCCCATCCTGCGCACGGCGAAGGAGAAGGTGGGCAAGGCCTTCACCGCGAATATCGTCGCTGTCGGCGCGATCAACCGCGCGCTGCAGCTCTTCAGCGAGGAGGAGCTGATGGAGGGCGTCAAGCGCCACATCCCCGCAGGGACGGAGGAAATCAACCAGAAGGCTCTCGCCGAGGGCGCGGCGCTCATCAGCGACGCGCAGGCTGCGGCCTTCGCGCAGAAGATCGGGTGAAGCATGGAGCTTGACCATCGCTTTCGCTGTGAGGCGCTGCGCTCGCGCGTGATGAGCGCCGACGAGGCAGCCTGCCTGATCGAAACCGGCACGACGGTGGCCGTCAGCGGCTTTACGCCCTCCGGCTGCCCGAAAACAGTGCCGCTGGCGATCTCCGAGCAGGTACGCAGCGGACGCAGGCAGCTCCGGCTGAACCTGCTCAGCGGCGCGTCCACCGGCGACGAGCTGGATTCCGACTGGGCCTCCCTCGGCATCATCGCGCGCCGCCTGCCCTATATGACGAGCAAGAGCCTGCGCGCCGCCGTCAACGGCGCGGGCCCGGCGCCCGTCGCCTATACCGACGTCCACCTCGGCGAGGTGGCGCAGAACGCGCGCCTCGGCTTCTACGGCAGGATCCACACCGCGATCATCGAGGCCGCGGCGATCACGGAGGAGGGGAATCTCGTCCCCACCACCGCCGTCGGCTGCTCGCAGACGTATATCGACCTGGCCGAGCGGGTGATCGTGGAGCTGAATCTGTCCCAGCCCGCGGGACTCGAGGGGATGCACGACATCGTTCGTATGCAGGACCCGCCGCGGCGCGAGCCGATCCCTCTGACCGGGGTCGGGCAGCGCATCGGCAAGCCGTATCTCCGCTGCCCGGTCGAAAAGATCGCGGCGGTGGTGATCGGCGAGGCGGAGGAGCATCCGCGGCCGCTCGCGCCCGAGGACGAGGTCAGCCGCGCGATCGCTGCCAACATTGTCCGCTTCCTCGAGCGGGAGAAGGCGGAGGGCCGCCTCTCGGCCGACGTGCTGCCGCTGCAGTCCGGCGTGGGCTCGGTGGCCAACGCCGTGCTGTTCGGGCTGAAAAACTCTTCGTTTGAGCATATGAGCTTCTTCTCCGAGGTCATGCAGGACGGCATCCTCGACCTCATCGACGCAGGAAAGGCGGATTTTGCCTCCGCGACCTCGCTCTCGCTCTCCAAGGAGGGCATGCAGCACCTGCTGGGCGATCTGGAGCATTACCGCGACAAGCTGGTGCTGCGCGACTCGGAGATCTCCAACAGCGCCGAGCTCATCCGCCGCCTCGGCGTGATCGCGATGAACACCGCCGTCGAGGCCGACCTCTACGGTAATGTCAATTCCTCGCAGATGAACGGCACGACCGTCTATAACGGCACCGGCGGCTCCGGCGACTATGCCCGCAACGCCTCCATTTCAATCTTCATGACCAATTCCGTCGCCAAGGGCGGCAAAATCTCCAGCATCGTCCCGATGGTGACGCATGTGGACCACTGTGAGCACGACGTCGACGTGCTGGTGACCGAGCAGGGCTACGCCGATCTGCGCGGATTGAGCCCGAAGGAGCGCGCCGTGCGCATCATCGACAACTGCGCCCACCCGGACTACCGCCCGCAGCTCCGGCGCTATTTTGAGGCCGCCTGCGAGGCCACGCACGGCGCGCAGACCCCGCATCTGCTCGACCGGGCATTTTCCTTCCACGAAAACCTCAAAAAGACCGGCACCATGCTGGAAAGCGAATCATACTAAGCGCCGATAAATCGCTTTTATAGCGTTTTATTGGCGATTAGTATAAAATAAAACGGACTGTAGACAAAGCTCTGCGGCAAGGGAATAATTCGCAGGGGGAGAGCGCAGAGAGGGGGCGGGAGCCCCCTTTCTGCGTTCAATCCATACAAAAAGGGAACTTTTTCAGAAGTTCCCTTTTTGCTTTTCAAGCTGTCGACACTTTGTCGAC
>ODAI010214276.1_pt1 | contig 38264 bp, 40 predicted proteins | sample 1539321 | NCBI WGS metagenome assembly ODAI01 (sample SAMN02144231, study PRJEB22623) | gut metagenome | biome: sheep rumen | host: Ovis aries | place: New Zealand
GATCTCACTCTTTTGATACAGCTTCGTCATTTTGATTTCTCCCTCTTCCGATTCCATCCGCAATCATCAGCAATGCCTTCCGAATTGCATCCGGATCATATTTCATTCCATTGTTTGCGATCAGGCTTGCATAACCGTGCACAACAGCCACCAAAGGCTCAAAGAAGGCAGCGGCTTCTTCTGCTGTCAGCTCCGCTTCCGCACTGACCGCAGCAAGCACATCCGCTGCTTCCGGGGCCCGGATCAGATCCTCCAGACTGAGACCGGAAAAACGGCCGGATTGAAAGAGAAAGCGGAATAACCGCGGCTCCTCTTCGGCAAATCGGATATACCTGATTCCAAGCTCCAAAAGATCCCCGGCGGCCAGGATATATCCGGTGTGAAAGGCATCGGCTTTCTGATATGCCAGATTCTTCAATGCCTCCGTATCCGGAAACTGATACATGATCGGTTGCGTGGAGCAGTTCAGGAAGGCGGCAAGGTTCCTTACGGTCAGCGCTTCATGGCCCTGCTCACGAACCAGATCGAAAGCGCCTTCGATGATTGCTTCCTTTGTCGTGACCGGCTTCCTGGGCATTTGCTTCACCTCACAATACTATAACAAGCGTTATTATATGGTGAATGAATTCCCCTGTCAAGGATCCGCCTGAAGGAGGAGCCGTCAAAAAGAGGGAAGTGATCCAAACTGGATTTACACATTCGCCTGTGCTATACTGGAGACGGTTTCATATCAACATATACGCGTTTTTGAGGGAGCCGGAAGATCCCCGGAATGACATACGGAAAGCGGCCATGGCGTTTCCTGCTTCATGGCTTATCCGGAGGGAAGGAAGGAGAGCCGCATGAGAAGGATTCTGTCACTGCTTCTGGTTCTGACTGTTATACTGACGCTCGTTTTCACACAAAGCCCGGCCGCCGCAGCCCCTGATGACAAAACGGCCGGCATCGATATCACCTTTGATGATATCACGGATTTCTATTATACCTATGACGCTTCCACGGCACCGCCGCACTATCAGCGATACAGGTTCTTTTCCGAAAATGGAAAACATTATTTTTACCATGAAACCCGGGAAGGCGGCGGGTGGCCCCAGACCGAGGCGGATATCAGCCGCTCCGGCACGGCGGAACTGACGGATTCGCAGTGGACAGCATTCTGCAATTTGCTTTACGGCGGTACAGCCAGCAGGCGCGAAGAATACTCGGACAGCGGGGACGCGGGCCCATGGCTTTATATTTACTGGCGCGGCGGTGAACCGGAAGGGCGTGAGTTTTCCTTTGACCAGCCCGGATCTGTCCTGGCGTTTGAGCGGTTCTGCGCCGCCCTTGCCGACCATCCGGGAGAACACACATTAACACGCTTTTTCTATCTCGTATGGAGTGAAGTAATGCCGCAAAGCTGGGAGATTACGCTTCGTAAGGATGGATACTGGATCCGGGAAAATGAAGAAACGCCCCGGCCCTTCCCGGAAACGCTTGCGGCGGAGCTGCTTCAGGTCATCGCGGACAACGGTGCGGACAGCTGGCAGGGCGAGTACGAACCGGAATATGATGTGCTGGACGGCGAAGGATTCAGCCTTGAAATGGTTTTCGCGGATGGGGTAAGCGTTCAGGCCCGCGGAAATAACGCCTTCCCGGACAAGTATTTCAGCTTTAAAAGCGCGGTCCTGGACATCCTGCAGAGAGAGAAGACGGCAATACCCGCCGGTATATACCCATATGGAGGCGAAGACTTTGACAGTGATTCAGCAATGGGGAGGGAGGCAGAATGAACCGGCAGGAACGCTGTCTGCAGCTGATCAAAGCTTTGCTGAAGGAAATGCCGCTCAGGCAGCAGACAACAGACGAGGAGGATGATGGAAATGAAGAAAGACCTGGGATTGGTTCAGGCGGTTTATCCCATGCCGGTATTGATGGTGGCAGCTTATGATGAAACGGGCAAAGTAAATGTCATGAATGCCGCATGGGGAATGATCTGCGCCATGGATAAAATTGCGCTGTTTATTGATGAGGATCACAAGACAACGCAGAATATTCTGAAAACAAAAGCGCTTACGGTGGCCCTGGCTGACAAGGCGCATATGGATGTGGCTGATTTCTTTGGCATTGCCTCAGGCAACAGGATGAACGACAAATTTGAGCGCACGGGATATCATGCGGTCAGGAGCGCGCATGTGAACGCTCCTGTCATTGAAGAATTCCCGGTTGTTATGGAATGCGAACTTGCGGAGGTTATCCATACGGAGAACATGTACGCGATTGTCGGCAAAATCATCAACGTTGCGGCAGAGGAAACAGTCCTGGATGAAAAAGGGAAAATTGATCCGGCCAAACTGAACGCCCTGATTTTCGATCAGTTCAGGCATGGCTATTATGTTTCCGGGGAACAGGTCGGCCAGGCCTGGAACGCTGGCGCGGGTCTGATGAAGGAATAATTGACAAACCAGACTGCCTGTGATACCATGCCCCCTGTCAGCACAAGCTGTCCCCGGGCTTGCACAAGCAGGCTGTTTTGATAAAAAGGCTCCGGAAAAAACCGGTATCACGAAGGTGCCGAAGACCGTCTGAAGACGGCTTCCGGCGCCTTTTCCATTTTCCACCATGCAAAACAGGAGGACAACCATGAAGATGTCGTCGGGGAAGTGAACGGACAGCCCTTTGACCCGGAAGCTGTCTATGCCGTGATCACCAGCAACGCCAACTTCAACGGCATGGATTCTTCCTATATCTTCGCTGCCGCCGCTGAAGAAAAGCGGAACGGACAGAACCCGGAGACATCGGCGAAAGCAGCAGCCAAACAAAAGAAAATCCGGAGGCTTTCCGAAAAGAGTACGATGAAAACGCTCCGGCCGAAATTGTACCGGGCACAGACCGATTTCTTCACCAGGCAGGGGAGGGGGACGGCACATCCGCGGCGAATGAAGAAGCAGGGATACGCGCCAGCCAGCTGAATGACCAGGCCGCGGAAACGGCAACCCAGACAGCGGCAGCCGAGGAAGCCGGGCAAATGGGTGTGTCTGAGGATGCGGAGATGGCAGATTCAGCCCTGACCTATTTCACCGTCCTGCTGCAGACCGCTGCCATGGTGCTGATCGCCAAGACGGCCAATCCTGATCTGTTTGCGGACGTGGATGCAGACAACATGCTGCAAATGCTGGCGGAGGAAGCCACCGGCACGCTCCCCGCAGGAACATACTATTACAAGGAGGAGTGACCATGAACATTCTGGTCATCGACGGCCAGGGCGGACGGCTCGGCCGGAAGCTGCTGGAGAGCATCCGGAAAAGCTGCCCGGAGGCCAATATTACCGCTGTGGGAACCAACAGCATGGCCACGGAGAACATGATCAACAGCGGCTGCGCCAATCAGCTGGCCACCGGTGAAAACGCCGTGATCGTAGCTTGCCGCACCGCGCAGATCATCGTGGGTCCCTTTGGGATTGCCACAGCAGACGCGATGATGGGGGAGATTTCTCCGGCCATGGCCAACGCCGTGGCATCCAGCGCCGCCTATCGGGTGCTGATCCCCGTGAACCTGTGCAACACCTATGTGGCGGGCGTCATGAAAGGCTCTGCGGCCATCCTGGAGGACGCCATGAATCATATCCGGGAGCTGATGGAAAAACATGCGTAAAGATCAAATGACCTCCCTGCAGATCCGCCGCCTGACCTATGCGGCGCTGTACCTGGCCGTTGCCATGGTGCTGCCCTTTATCACCGGCCAGATTCCTGAAATCGGCTCTGCATTATGCCCGATGCACATTCCGGCACTGCTGTGCGGATTCATGTGCGGCTGGCCCTGGGGCCTGGCCGTGGGCTTTATTGCCCCGCTTTTGCGTTCCGTGGTTTTTGGCATGCCCGCCCTGTTTCCGAACGCTGTTTCCATGGCCTTTGAGCTGGCTGTTTACGGCGGCATGGCCGGATTCCTCCGCCGGAAGCTTCCCCGCAGGGACGGCGTAACCTATGCGGTGCTGCTGATCTCCATGATTGCGGGACGCCTGGTATGGGGCGCCGTGCGGGTGATCCTGGCAGGCTTGTCCGGCAGCACATTCACCTGGGCGCTGTTCCTGGCGGGAGCCATCACCAATGCCATTCCCGGTATTATTTTGCAGCTGGTCCTGATTCCTGTTCTCGTGGTTGCCATGGAACGGGCAGGGTTTTCCCTGAACAGCCGCTGATTATGCTGGAGCAGATCATGAACGAAATTCTGATTCCAAGGAACCGAAGGTGAAGAGAATGAATACAGAGACTATCCTGGGCATATAGATCCCCTTTGCCGGGACAAGCCTCGGCGCGGCTATGGTGTTCGTGCTGAGGAAAGAAATATCGACGAACCTGCAAAAAATCCTGAAATCCGATGTGCACCCTGCATCCGCATGGATTCCGATCCAACCCCCGATGCGGAGATGAAAGGGATTCAGGAACAAAACGGCCGGCTGAAAACCGGACGGATCAGACCGGCACGAGGAACTGGGAAAGCACGGAAAGCATCAGGCTCGCAAGCAGCAGGATAATTGCGCCGCCCAGACGGGAGGAGATCTGCGCGAAGGGCATCAGCTCCATCCGCTTCGCCGCGGAGAGAACCGCCACATCGCCGGTTCCGCCCATGTTTGACATGCACAGGCCCGCCGTAACGCCGGACTCGAAGGGGAAGAATCCCACTAAGCGGCCGACGATCGCCGCACCGACAAAGGCTCCGACGCAGGTGGCGGCGCACAGGAGCAGGTAGGTGAGGCTGAAGGAGGAGATGACGGTGCCAATCTCCAGATAGCACACACCGATGCCAAGCAGCAGCACATTGGTCAGGTTCTTCATAACGAACTGGAACCACTGGAAGCAGGCAATTTCAATCCGCTCCGGAACAATCCCGGTGATCTTGAATATGGCTACCGTAATAATCATCCAGGCATAGGCATGGATGGTGATGCCGGTGCCCAGCGCGTTCCAGGCGCCCTGCACAATGTAGCCCCAGGCGAAGAAGGCGCCGGAAACCAGCAGGCCGATACCGAGGTTTGCCAGGGAAAGGGAGTCGCGCTTCTGCTGCATCTCAGGGCTGATCTCCAGCTCCCGGGGATCCATGTTCCCGGTCTGCATCAGGGAACCGTTGCCGTTCATCTTTCCGCGGATCACCTTGACCAGTACGCCGGCCAGCACGATGGAGATCGCATTGCCGATGGCGACGGCGGGCGTCATGACGGAAAGGGCATCCGCGGCAGTCATGGTTCCGCTGGACTCAAAGATCTTGGAGAGGGGAGAGGCGCCGGCACCCATGCCGCCGCCCATGATCGGCAGCGCAATCAGCAGCAGCGCGTTCATGATGGGATAGCCCATGATTGCGGCGACGCCCATGCAAAGGCCGAAGGCGAGAATCAGGCCGCCGAAGATCGCGGGGAAATACCGGGCGGCAGCTTTCACCAGCAGCTTCCGGTTCATGCCCAGGATTGAGCCCGTGATCAGCGCGGCGATGTACCAGTCAAGGAAGCCGCCGGTCGTTTTGAAGAAGGTGCCGATATTGCCCACGAGGTCCAGCTTTCCGAAAGGCAGGACCATATTGTATACCTTTTCCCCGTCCACGGTCTTTGCCGCGGGGATCAGGTTGAAGTATACCAGCAGCGCCGAGCCGAAAATGACGACAATGGCGCCGCCGCCGAGAAAGTCCTTGACAATCGGGGTATGGTCGCCGATCCAGGACAGAATCTCGCCTACCACGATCATAAACACAAAGCAGCCGGCCATTCCCTGGGGCAGGACGCCCAGATAGGTGGCAGCCATCACGATGACTGTAATCAGCAGGAAAACCGGGAGTGAAAGGTTGAACAGCTGTAACGGCTTCTTTTCTCCTGATGCGGGTTTCATACAATTCTCTCCTTTACTGCAGACTTCCCAGCGTATCAGATTCGGGCGACGCCGCTTTCACGGGCGGCCTTTGCCACCGCCGCGGCCACCGCGGGGCCTACCCGGTGATCAAAGGCGGCGGGCAGAATGTACTTGTCGTTCAGCTCCTCCGCGGATACGAGCTCAGACAGCGCGTAGGAGGCGGCCAGGCGCATGTCCAGATTGATGTCCTTCGCCTGGACGTCCAGCGCACCGCGGAACAGACCGGGGAACACCAGGACATTGTTGATCTGGTTCGGATGGTCGCTGCGCCCGGTGCCGACCACCGCCGCGCCGGCGGCGAGCGCATCGTCCGGCTCAATCTCCGGGGTGGGGTTGGCCATGGGGAACACGATGGGACCGGAGGCCATGGACGCGATCATCTCTTTGCTCACGATGTGAGGCGCGCTGACGCCAATGAAGACATCCGCACCGCGCAGCGCATCCGCCAGGCTGCCGGAGAATTTCTCCGGGTTGGTGATCTCCGCCATTTCCTGCTGCGCGGGGTTCATCTCGATGCCCTCGCACAGGATGCCCTTCCGGTCCACCATCTTCAGGTGCTTTACGCCCAGGCTGATCATGTGCCTCCCGATGGCGATGCCGGCGCTGCCCGCGCCGTTGATCACGACCTTCACATCGCCGATCTTTTTGCCGACCACGCGGAGCGCGTTCAGCAGCGCCGCACCGACCACGATGGCCGTGCCGTGCTGATCGTCATGGAAGACCGGAATATCGCAGATTTCCTTCAGCCGCCGCTCAATTTCGAAGCAGCGGGGGGCGGCGATATCCTCCAGATTGATGCCGCCGAAGCTGCCGGAAATCAGGTAGACGGTGCGGACGATCTCATCCACATCCTTGCTGCGGATGCAGATCGGGAAGGCGTCCACGTCTCCGAATGCTTTAAACAGGGCGCATTTGCCCTCCATCACCGGCATACCTGCCTCAGGACCGATATCGCCCAGGCCGAGCACTGCCGTTCCGTCGGTAATGACGGCCACCAGGTTGCTCCGCCGGGTCAGGGTGAAGGATTTGTTATAATCCTTCTGGATTTCCAGGCAGGGCTGCGCTACACCAGGGGTGTAGGCAAGGGAAAGATCCTCCTTGCTTTTTACGGGAACACGTGACACAATCTCAATTTTTCCTTTCCATTCGCCATGCAGACGAAGGGACTCCTCAGCATAGTTCAACTGCGTCCTCTCCTTTTATTATTTTATTTGGTACCCAGGTTCAGAAAAAAACAGCTTTCCTGAAACCCATTATAACAGAATCTGCGGAATACCTCAATGACATATTCTGCCTTTTTCATTGCGTTCTCCCGTTCCGGGCGGAAGCGGATCCGGCTTCCCGGAGACGGATATCAATATCTGCATCTTGTGGATTCAGAAGTGCTCCGGGACGGCGAACCGAACCCATAAACAGCGGACGCCGGGCGGCTACTTTGTGAGGTCGTTCAGGTCCAGCACAACCTCCGACAGCATGTTTGCGCCAAAGGCCATGAAGCCGGAGGGGGCCGGAAGCCTCATCACATGGGAGAAGCCGTTTTCCGACGCATTCCGGACCGCGCGGTCCATGTGGTAATAGGGCAAGCAGAATGCCGCCGATGATTTTCCGCGTGCAGGAAAGCTTTTTTTGTGTTTTCACAGGATCATTCTCCCCATCCGCCATTCCGGCTTTCATTTCCGGTTCAGAAGTTTTTTCCGTTCCATCCCCAGTCGCTGACAGGATGATAGGTCACATAAACCGCGTTTCCGGGGATTCCGAGCTTTGCTTCCAGCAGGCTGCAGATCTGCCCGGTCAGCCGGTCATAGGATTCCTTCGGCGCATCGCCGTACAGGCTGACAGCAACATATGCCCCCCTGTCCAGCTTCCTTCCGCCCAGCCACAGGTCACAGGAATCCTCAATCCCGACCATCAGGTAGGTCTCGCTTTTGTCCAGGGTGGTGATCAGTTTCCCGAGTTCAGACTTGATTTCTTCCTTCTGCCGGTCTGTGATCTTCATCGTTACCTTCGAATCAATAAACGGCATTCCATTTCCTCCTCATGACAGGCCCGGTCTGCCCGGCGTATGCCGGGCCGCTGCGCCGGATTATAACTGCAGAAATTGTAGCTGAGAATCTTCTGAAGCACAAGAGCCGGGCGGTTTTTTTCGGCCAGACAGGCCCGCGGAGCATATCGCGCGCCGGGCGCCGGGCGCGGATGGCAGCCGGCCTCCGGAAGGCCGGAAAACTTTTTATATTCCCCGGCATATGATATAATCCGCTTATTCCCTGTGCGGAGGGCGGCGCGGAAGATTCATTGCCGCGATCCGGCTCCGTGACAGGCCGGCAGGGCCCGGAACCGCTGAACAGGGAAAGAGAAGGGGAAAAGCAAAATGAACCCAGGAGAAATTACTGCGGAGCTGTTCCGGCTGCAGGATAAGGAATACGCCCTCCTGCAGGCAAAGATCATTCCCACGGGGCCCGCCGGCAGGATCATCGGGGTCAGGACACCTGAGCTTCGCGCCTTTGCGAAAATCCTGAGCAGGGACAAGGACAGGGATGCATTCCTGTCCGGCCTGCCGCATCCGTATTTTGACGAGGACCAGCTGCACGCCTTTGTCATATCGCTGGAAAAGGATTTTGACAGGTGCCTGGCGGCGGTTGATGCGTTTCTGCCTTACATCGATAACTGGGCGACCTGCGACCAGCTTTCTCCGAAGGTGTTCAGGAAGGAGCCGCTGAAGCTGCTGCCCTCCATTCAGGACTGGATCAGATCGGACAGGACCTATACGGTGAGGTTCGCGCTCGGAATGCTGATGCAGCATTTCCTGGATGAGCGCTTCGATCCGGAGTATCCGGAGATGGCAGCGGGGATCCGGTCGCAGGAATACTATGTGAACATGATGATCGCGTGGTATTTCGCCACCGCCCTGGCAAAGCAGTATGACCGGATCCTGCCTTACCTGGAGGAAAAGAGACTGGCCCCCTGGGTGCATAACAAGACTATACAAAAATGCGCGGAAAGCTATCGGATCACGGAGGACCGGAAGGCCTATCTGAAGACGCTGAGGATCAGGCAGGACAGGCGGCGCTGACGGAACGGAAAGGAGTCCATGAGAAATACGGAGAATCCACATTTGATATTCTGTACCTGGTTTTCGCGGTCAGTAGCGGCATCCTGATGCTGCGGCGGCGGATCTCCGGGCGTGACGGGAAGGCGCGGAAAAAAGGATATCCTCCCGCGGGAAGACATGATATAATTCTGAAAAAAGCGGAAAGCGCAGAACGGAGACAGCCTATGGCATATGAAAACAAAACACTGGGAGAACTGCTGGATGACCCGCGGATCCGGCCGATTGCCCCGGATGCAATCCGGAGAAGGGACCTGCGGGGCGAAAAGGTGTGGAAGATGACGCTGGCGGAAATCCGCGGCGGGCATTTTTTCTCCGCGGATATCGGAAGGGGAATGGAACGGCTGTACGCGGCGGCGGATTCCGGCAGCTGGTACTTCCCGCTGTACAGCGAGGAGGAGTGCGCGCAGGACAGTGCCCGCAAAGGTGTGAACGTCGTCTGGCTTCCCTCATCGGATCCCGGCGCGGCCCGGAGGCCGTGGATCCTGCTGGTGCCCGGCGGCGGATTTGTGAATGTGTGGAACCTGACGGAGGGATGGCCGATCGCGGCGCAGTTCAATGAACTGGGGTACCATGCGGCGGTGCTGACCTATCAGGTGGAAGGCAGGGAAAGCCTGCTGGAAAAGAATATGGAGGATATTGCCCGGGCCCTGCGGCTCATCCGGGACAGGAAGGACCTCTTCAGCGCGGACGCGGACCGGTATTTTACCTGCGGCTTTTCCGCCGGCGGATACCTGGCCTGCCTCTGGAACACCGGGATGGGATACCCGGCCCACCGGCTGCCGAAGCCGCAGGGTGTGATTCCGGTGTACCCGTTTGTCAGCCCGAAGCTGGCAGCTTCCGGCGAAGATGCGGAAACGGATTCGGAAGAGGACCGGAAGGAGGACGTCCGGCTGTACGGCAGCTCCCTTTGGGAGGCCGTGAAAAAGGACTATGAGATCCCGGAGCACGCGGAGGGCTTCCCGCCGTGCGCGTTTTTCCTGGCGGCCGGCGATGAGCTGGTGGATCCGGAGCACTCGAAAATCCTTGCCCGCGCGCTGGAAAAGGCCGGGATTCCCTGCCGGCTGGAGATCGGTCCGGAGGGCGGCCACGGATTCGCGGACGGAACGGGCATGTGCATGGCCGGATGGCCGGAGCGGGCGATCCGGTGGCTGGACGGACAATGAATGCATTCGCAGAGGCGGAGGGAAACAGCATGCGCAGCCGGTATACGATCATCCGGGGAAACGGGGCGGACCGGGAACGGCTTCCCGCCCTGCAGCTGTCGGAAATCCTGTGGACGCCGGATTACGGAATCACCGCGGAGGGGCGGTTCTGCCATGATGACAGGAACCTGTACGCGTTCCTGCGGGCGGGGGAGAAGGAAATCCGGGCGGAATACACCGAGCCCTTTTCCCCGGTGCACGAGGACAGCTGCCTGGAATTTTTCTTCATGCCGGAAGGGGAGAGCCGGTACCTGAATTTCGAAATCAATCCAAACGGCTGCCTGTGCCTGGAATCCGGCACGGGCCGGCACGGGCGGGAAAACCTTTTCCGCCCGGAGCTGGCGGAAACCTTCCGGATCCGGACCGGCCGGACGGCGGACGGCTGGGAGGCGTCCTTCCGGATTCCGGCGGAGTTCCTGGAATGCGTGTGGCCGGGCTTCCGCTTCCGGGGAATCCTCCGGGCCAATGTGTATAAATGCGGGGACAAAACCGCCCATCCGCACTTCCTGGCCTGGCGCCCGGTAGGGACGCGGACACCGGATTTCCACCGGCCGGAGTTCTTCGGAGAGATGGTTTTCGGCGGACGGCAGGAAGATTGACAAAGGGATCCGGAAACGGTATACTTTGATCCAGAAGCAGCCGGTTTCCGCTGCGAAAAATGCATATGGAGGGTACCGCTATGAAAAAGCTCCTGTCTCTGATTTTGGTACTGACAATGGTTCTGGGTATGGGAATGGTCTCCGCCCACGCGGAGGACATCACGCTGGACGTCATTATCGCCCAGTATGGCCCGAATACGCAGGAATGGTTCCTGGGCAAGGGAATGGACGGCTCCAATTTCGTGGAGAAGTTCGAGGCGGCCAATCCCGGGGTGAAGCTGAATCTGGAAGTGGTTTCCTGGAATGACCTGTATACCGTCGTCTCCACCCGGATCAGCAACAACAACGCACCGGATATCCTGAACATCGACGTGTTCGCGGACTATGCCAATGAAGGCCTGCTGATGCCCGTGAAGGACTACTGCCCGGAAGAGCTGTTCCAGGATTTCTTCCCGTCCTTCATCGATCAGTCCGTGATTGACGGAACGGTCTGGGCCGTGCCGGACCTGGCCTCCGCCCGCGCCATGTTCTACAACGAGGACATCCTGAAGGAAGCCGGCGTGGAAAAGGTGCCGGAGACCTGGGCCGAGCTGGAGGATGCTTCCCAGGCGATTATCGATGCCTTCGGCGGAGAAGTGTATCCCTGGGGCATTGACATGACGACGGATGAAGGCCAGGCCGCGTTTGCCTACTACACCTGGGGCAACAAGGGCGGCTTCGTGGATGAAAACGGCGAATGGGCCCTGAATTCCGATGCCAACGTGGAAGCGATCGAGTACGCCATCGGCCTGGTGAACAAGGGCTTCACCAATCCGAATCCCGCCACCCAGACCCGCTACGACCTGCAGGACATGTTCGCAGCCGGCAAGATGGCGATGCTGATTGCCCCGAACCAGCTGCCGACCTACATTACGGATAAGGAAGGCAACGTGAACTTTGGTACGGCCGGGCTGCCCCACAACGACGGCGCTTCTTCCAGCTCTGTCGGCGTGATGGACCGGATCATGGCCTTCAAGGACGACAGCGCCCCGGACCAGGCGGCCCGGAACGAAGCCATCGGCAAGTTCCTGACCTTCTTCTACGATCCCGCCAACTATGTGGGCTGGGTTTCCATGGAAGGCTTCCTGCCCGCCGTGAATTCCGCGGTCGGCGCGCTGGTTGAATCCGATCCTTCCTTCCAGGCCTGGCTGGACGTGCTCGGCGGCGCCCAGTTCTATCCGACCACCAAGGCGGAATGGAACGACGTGAAGCAGGGCGTGATCGAAGTGGAACAGCAGGCGCTCACCGGCGGCAACGTCAGGGAGCTGCTGGACGCGCTGCAGACCAAGATCACCGGAAAGTAATCTGATTTCCCCATTCCGGGAGGCCGGCATCCCCGGCCTCCCGTTTTTTACAGGAGAAGTGCGCATGCGTTCTGTTTTTGTCCGTCATCGGTGGGAACCGTACCTCTGGATTCTGCCCAGCGTCCTGCTGATGCTGGTTTTTGTCGTGTTCCCGATCGGCATCGTCTTTCGCCTCGCCTTCAGCCATATCAGCCGGGCAGGGGTGGTGGGCAGCTTTGCCGGGCTGAAAAACTTCCAGGAGGCGGTGTCTTCTCCCGCGTTTCCGAATGTCATGCTCAACACGCTGATCTGGGTGGTATCCGTGGTCGGGCTGTCCACGCTGATCGGCTTTATCTGCGCGATGGTGCTCAACAAGGAGTTTATCGGCCGGAAGGCTGCCCGGTCTATCATGGTGTTTCCCTGGGCGGCATCCCTGGTGATCCAGGCATCGGTCTGGAACTATATCATCAAGATGGAATACGGCAACCTGAATAATATCCTGCTGAACCTGGGGTTCCTGCAGGATCCGGTGAACTGGCGGATCTCCTATCAGGTTGAATTCCTGTGGGAATGCACCATCGGCATCATCGTCACGATTCCCTTCGTGACCTTCACGGTCCTTTCCGGCCTGCAGTCGATTGATGCGGCCTACTACGAGGCGGCGACGGTGGACGGCGCGGGCTTCTGGTCGAAGCTCTGCCATGTGACCCTGCCGCTGGTCCGGCCGTCCCTGACGGTTTCCACGGTGCTGAACATCATCTATGTGTTCAACTCCTTCCCCATTATCTACACCATTACCAAGGGCGCGCCGGCCAACAAGACGGATACCATGGTGACCTACCTGTACATGCTGGCTTTCTACGACCAGAAGAAGGGCCCGGCCACCGCGATCTCCGTGATCGGGTTCCTGATCCTGTGCGCCGCGTCCGGCGCCTATATGCTGATCACGATGCGAAAGGAGGACAGCGGCCTGTGAAAAAGCTTTCCTCCGGCGGCATGCCAGCCAGGAACGTCGTGCTGCTGATCCTTGCCGCGGCAGTGATGACAGCGGTCTTCTGCTCACTGACATTCGTACGTTTTTCCTCCCAGCTCTACCTGAAACGCTCCGCCAACACCTTTGTGGGGGATGAAAAATACCTTGCGGCCCGCGCGGAGACAGAGGCGCAGCTGGAGGCATTCCGGGCACAGGGAACGGAGGGCGTCATCGGGGAGCAGGTGATCGAGCGCGTCAACAGCAAAAACGAAAAGACCTCCCTGGTCATTTTTACGATCAATGCGGCCAATACCCGGAGCGGATGGGACCTGCTTCGGGCAGGGCTTCCGTCCTCCGTGCTGCTGGCGGTGATCCTCGCGCTTTCCGCGGCGGCATGGGTGCTGGCGCTTGTCTCCGCCCTTTCCGGGCGGCGCGCGGCCGGCCTCGCGGCCTTTGCCTTTTCCCTGGCGGCCCTGTTCCTGGCGCCGGTGATCTTTAACCGGCTGAACCTGGACCTTTCCCGGTCGGTGGACCTGTACCTGGCGGGGAACAATCCCGGGGCGGCGGAGAGGCTGCTGCCCGCCCTGGACAGCTTCCTGTTCGGCGGCACCGCGGGAGACCAGCTGGAGACGCTGCTCGGCGCGCTGAGCTACAGCGTGGGCGCCGGACCGTTCCTGCTGCTGATTCCCGCGTTTGCCGCGGTGTGCGCCGCGGTCTGCGCGGCAGGGCGGCCGCTGAAGAAGACGCTGCTGCGGGTGGTGCTGTATGTGAGCGTTGTGCTGTTTTCGATCTTTATCCTCTATCCCTTCTTCGTGATGTTCGTGACCGCTTTCCGCAGCAACGCAGAAACGACGGACATGCATTTCCTGCATATCCTGCCTGTGCGCTGGGTGTTCAGCAACCTGACGGATACGCTGAACCGGGGCGTGCTCCGCTATCTGGGGAACTCCCTGCTGATTGCGGGCGGCGCCACGCTGGCCGCCATGCTGTGCGGCATTCCCGCAGCCTATGCCATGGCCAGGATGCAGTTCCGGGGCAAGAAGGCCTACCTGGGCTTTGTCATCATGAGCCAGATGTTTTCGCCGGTGGTGCTGCTGGTCGGCATCTCCCGGCTGATGAACACCCTTCACCTGAATGATACGCTGATCGGACTGATGTTCATCAACGCCGCCTTCAACCAGGCCTTCGCCATCTGGCTGCTGCGGGGCACGTTTGTGTCCATCTCCCCGGAGATGGAGCAGGCGGCCTGCATCGACGGCTGCAGCGTGGTGGGCGCGATGCTGCGCATCCTGCTTCCGATGGCGGCGCCCGGCATTGTGACGACGCTGATCTTTGTGTTTATCAACGCCTGGAATGAATACACCGTATCCACGGTGCTGATTTCCACCCAGACCAACCGGCCCATCACGGTGGGCATTACCCAGTTCTCCTCCTTCAACATGATCGAATGGCAGTATCTGTTCGCGGCGGCCCTGCTGGCGACGGTCCCGGTGGTCATTCTGTTTATGCTGATCGAGAAGCACCTGGCAGCCGGCCTGACCTCCGGCGGCGTAAAGGGATAAAGCCGGGCGAAAAAAACAACAGCGGGGGAGGAAACAGCATGAAATATCCTGAGATCCTGGACGCCTTTGACCTGCCGGAGGGAGAGCGCACCGCCGAACCCTTCGGGAACGGGCATATCAACAACACCTTCCGGGTGCGGATCGCCGGGGAGGAAAAGGCCTATATTCTTCAGCGCATCAACAGCTATGTTTTCGTGCACCCGAAGGAGGTTATGGAGAACATCCGGCGGGTGACGGATTACCTTCGGGAAAAAATCAGGGAGGAAGGCGGAAATCCGGAACGGGAAACCCTTCGGCTGATTCCGTCCCGGTCGGGCGAACCCTGGGCGGAGGACCGGGAAGGGCAGGTCTGGCGGGTATTCCTGTTTGTACCGGACACGGTCAGCCCCCAGCTGCCGGACGACCTGAACGTGCTGGAGGAATGCGGCAGCGCCTTCGGGCGCTTCAGCCGCCTGCTGAAGGATTTCCCGGCGGCCTCCCTGTATGAAACGATTGTTGCCTTTCACGACACCCCGGCCAGGCTGCGGCAGCTGGAGGCGGCGGCCGGAAAGGATCCCTGCGGAAGGCTGGCGGAGGTCGGGGAGGAACTGGCCTTTGCCCGGAGCCGGGAGGCGGAAACCCGGGTGCTGAAGGAGGCGCTCGCGGCGGGAAGGCTGCCGGTGCGGGTGACGCATAACGACACGAAGGTGAACAATGTGCTGCTGGACCGGAAAACGGGCAAGGCGGTGTGCGTGGTGGACCTGGATACGGTGATGCCGGGACTGATGGCATACGATTTCGGGGACGCGATCCGCGTCGGCGCCTGCAGCGCGGAGGAGGATGAGCGGGACCTGAGCCGGATCCGCCTGGAACTGCCGAAGTTCCGGGCCTTTGCGAAAGGTTTCCTTTCCGAGCTGCGGGGAGAACTCTCCCGGGACGAGCTGCTTTCCCTGGAAGCGGGAGCCCGGCTGATGACGCTGGAAAACGGGCTGCGCTTCCTGGCAGACCACCTGAACGGCGACGTGTATTACAAAATCCACCGGCCGGGACAGAACCTGGACCGGGCCAGGGCGCAGTTTGCCCTGCTGAAGGACATGGAAACCCATGGGGAGGAGATGCGGCGCATTCTCCTGGCGCTGTACGAAAGCTGAAAACCAAAAGCGGCCGGCCTGCGGCAGGACCCGCCGGAGCAGATTCTGAGCGGATGCCGAAGAAAGGAGCCTTTGAGGGTGAACAAGAGGGAACGGGTGATTGCCGCTTTTCACGGAAAGGAAACAGATCGCGTGCCGGTATGCATGTGGCAGCATGTGCCGCCGTCCTTCTGGGAGGATGATGACCGCTAAGAGTCCGGCGCGCCGCACATGCGGCACGCCGCTTTTTTCAGGCGATCGTTTCCCCGGTGCCGAAATCGTGCAGCAGCCACAGGAAGGAGCCGCCCTCGAGGCGGATCGCCGCGGCATCCGTTTCCTTTCCGCTGAGCAGGTCCGTATAGGTTTTGTCATCCCGCAGCCAGGCGACCTGGGGGCTGCCGGAGAAATTGAACAGCGCCATCAGCTGCTCTCCCCGGTAATACCGGCCGATGGCAATGATATGATCGTTGGCTGTATCCGCCAGCCAGACATCGCCCTGCGAATCAAAAACCGGATGCTCCCTGCGCAGGGCTTCCAGGCGGCGGAGGGCGGCGAACTGGCGGCCTTCCGGGGTGTCCTCCATCTTCCGCCTGGCGGCTTTCTTCCAGTCCATCCTGCCCCGGTGCAGGTAACGGCTGTCCTCCCGCTTTAAAGGATCATCGTGATAGGTATAATCATTCTCCTGCAGGACCTCATCCCCGCTGTAAAGCACCGGAATGCCGCTGAGGGTGAACATGAAGGCGTGCAGCATTTCATCCAGCGCCAGGGCTTTCATCAGCGCTTTCGGATCCCTGCTTTTCAGCGCGGTTTCCACACCGCAGAGGGAAGCCGTTGTGCCGCACAGCCGGGCATCTCCCAGCCGGGGATCATCATTGTACAGTTCTCCCCGGGCGGGGCTGCCTTCCCATTTCCCGGTCAGGTAATCATTCAGGAACCGTTTATGGGGCACTTCCTGCTGGCCGAGCCGGCCCAGGAAATCATAATCCAGCCCCCAGCCGATATCATCATGGCACCGCAGGTAATTGAGGAAGGTGTATTCGCGGGGCAGGCTGAACACCTGGCCCATCTGGTGCTTCAGCAGGCGCGTGTCCTTCGTGGCGACGGTGTGCCACAGGGTGGCCATGGTCGTCACGTTGTAGAGCAGATGGCATTCCGGCTTTTCCGGCGTGCCGAAATAGGGCGCCACCTTGTCGGGCTCCATCACGACCTCCCCCAGCAGCAGGGTGCCCGGGCATACGATTTCACAGACCATCCGCATGATCCGAACCAGGGTGTGCACCTGGGGCAGGTTCCGGCAGGTGGTGCCCAGCGCTTTCCAGATATAGGGAACCGCATCCAGGCGGATGATATCAATGCCGTGGTTGCAAAGGTTCAGCATGTTCTCCGTCATGTCGTTGAAGACCGCGGGATTGGCATAGTTCAGGTCCCACTGGTAGGGATGGAAGGTGGTCATGACAATTTTCCGGACCTCCGGGCACCAGGTGAAGTTTCCCGGCGCGGTGGCGGGAAAAACCTGGGGCACGGTCTGTTCAAAGGCATTGGGAATGGTCCAGTCGTCATAAAAGAAATATCGCTGCTGGTATTCCTTTTCCCCGGCTTTGGCCCGGCGGGCCCATTCATGGTCCTCGCTGGTGTGGTTCATCACAAAATCCAGGCAGACAGCGATCCCCCGCTCATGACAGGCGTCCGCCAGGGCCGCCAGGTCCGCCATGGTGCCCAGGGCCGGCTGCACCTTCCGGAAGTCGCTGACGGCATAGCCGCCGTCGCTCCGGCCTTCCGGGCTTTCCAGCAGCGGCATCAGGTGCAGATAGTTCACGCCGCAGTCCGGGAGGTAATCCAGCCGGCTTTGCACCCCGGCCAGATCTCCGGCAAAGGCGTCGGCATACATCAGCATTCCGGTCAGGTCATGGCCCCTGTACCAATCGGGGCTGGCCTCCCGGATGCGGTCTGTTTTCTTCAGCTTCTCAGGACGCTCCTCCCAGAGGCGGCAGAGCATATCCAGGAAATGCTCCCAGGCCTGTTCGTCACAATGGTACAGCTCCCAGTACAGCCATTTCAGCTCATCCTGATGCCGGGAGAACCGGTCGGTGAATTCTCTGGTCACTTTTCTCATACCCTGTTATCCTCCATTTCCTTCGGGGCTTTGCAAGCGGGGGATCCTTCAGCGGGGCCGGCCTGTATGTTTTTCCATCTGAATATGATTGTATCATCTTTTTTCCGTTTCGGATACAGCAAAGGAAAAATAACCTGCCGGCGGGACGGAAAAAGCAAAAAATCCGCGGGGACCGGCGCCCCGCGGAATGTTTTTCCTGCCCGGCAGGCAGGTGTCAGCCGATTTTTTCGACGAAATCCGTCATGAAGTCGGAGATATGGATCTGCTGCGGGCAAACCTGCTCGCAGCTGCGGCAGTGAAGGCAGGAAGCCGGACGCTTGTCCTCCGGGAGCGCCGCCAGGGCCATAGGCGCAATAAAGGCCATGGCGCCGGCTTCCACGGTCATCAGGTGCTCATTGTACAGGGAGATCAGGCGCGGAATATCGAGCCCCTGGGGGCAGTGGCTTACGCAGTAATGGCAGGCGGTGCAGGGAATGGATTTCCGCGCCAGTATTTTTTCCGCAATCCGCTCCAGTGCTTTGCCTTCCTCTTCATTCAGCGGTTTTTCCTCCTCAAAGGTCCGGAGGTTCTCCCGGAGCTGTTCAAAGGAAGACATGCCGGAGAGAATCATGGTGACCCCCGGAACGGACTGCAGGAAACGGAAAGCCCAGGCAGGGATTTTCTCCTCCGGGCGGAGGGAGCGCAGCGTTTCTTCGGAGGCCTGGTCCAGCCTGGCCAGCCGGCCGCCGCGCAGCGGTTCCATGACCCAGATCGGGATGTTCCGCTCATTCAGGAGGGCGGCTTTTTCTTTTCCGTGCTGGAACTCCCAGTCCAGCCAGTTCAGCTGGATCTGGCAGAATTCCATATGGTCCCCCGCCGCGTCCAGGAAACGCTTCAGCACGTCCATTTCCCCGTGACAGGAGAAGCCCAGGTGACGGATGCGCCCGTTCTTTTTCTGCTCCAGCAGGTATTCCAGGATGCCGTATTCCGGGTTCAGGTATTCATTGATGTTCATTTCACAGACATTATGGAACAGATAGAAATCAAAATATTCCATGCCTGTTTTTTTCAGCTGTTCCTCAAAAATCTCCTTCACCTTCGGCATGTTGCTGACGTCGTATCCGGGGAATTTGGTGGCCAGGCAGAAGCTGTCCCGGGGATATTTCGCCAGGGCTTCCCCCATCACTGTCTCAGAGTTTCCGCCATGGTATCCCCAGGCGGTATCATAGTAGTTGATGCCATGGGCCATGGCTTCATCCACCATGCGGAAGGTTTCCCCGCGGTTCACCTGTTCGTCCCGGCCGTCAATGACCGGCAGCCTCATGGCTCCGAATCCGAGTGCGGACAGTTTCAGTTCCTGGAAAGGGCGGGTAATCATGTGCTTTGTTTCTCCTTTCAAACATTCAGATGCTCCGGTGAAAGATGCTGCTTCCTGCGGCGGCCGCGGGCTTTGGGGATTGTCCGGGAACCGGAGAGCGCGGTTCTCTCTTTTATCCATTATACAGCATTCAGGATTGAACTGCACACCGCCTTCCAGTTTTTCTTCCAGAAGGCGGCTGCCAGGGGAATGCAGGCCAGCTCCGCGGCGATAAAGGAGATCCAGACGGAAGGCAGCCAGCCGGTCAGGCTCAGCAGTGCCGCGAACGAAACGGGCAGGATGGCCTGCCGAAGCATGGTCAGCACCATGCTGGGCCGGGGCAGGGATAAGCCCTGCATCGCCGCCGCATACACCTGGGCGGGAATGGCCACCAGCCACGCGGAAGCCAGGATCCGGACGGCTGGAATACCTATTTCCATCATGTGATCCGAGGCGTTGAACAGCCGGAGCACCATTTCGGGAAAGAACTCCAGGACCAGCAGAAACAGGAGATAGAACAGGACGGAATAGAGCATCGCCCATTTGACCGAGTCCTGGATGCGATCCGGTTTCCTGGCACCGTAATTATAAGCGACAATCGGAATCAGCCCGTTATCGATTCCGTGCACACCGACCGTACAGAGTCCCATCATTCGGCTGCATACCCCGTAGACCGCCACCGCCGTGGAGGAGAAGGCCAGCAGGATGGTATTCATGACAATCGCCACAAGGGAAGTCAGGACCTGAACCAGCGCGGAGGGAATTCCGACGCGGAGGATGGCGCGGATGCTTGCCCAATCCGGCTTCAGCGTAAAGGAAAAGGTGATTTCACGGTTCCAGCGGCGGTTGATCCATATGCCGGCGAATAACCCGGCAAACTGCCCGATGACGGTTGCGATGGCCGCGCCTTTTGTGCCCAGGCCGAAGGTGAAGATAAAGATGGGATCAAGGATCAGATTGGTCACAGAGGCGGCAGAAAGCGTGAACAGGAACAGATGGGATTTGCCGCTGGCAATGACAAAACGGTCAAATACCCACTGGCCCATCTGGCCCAGGGAAAACAGCATGCAGATGCTGAGGTAATCCCTTCCGTAGGCCGCAATGGCTTCATTTCCACCGCTCTGCCACTGAAAGTACCAGTGAATGCCGAGCAGGCAGATGACCGAGATCAGGATCCAGGCACAGACGGCCAGGAAAATCGCGGCGTTTGCTGTTTTCCGGACCTGCTCCGGGTTCTTTTCCCCCAGCGCCCGGGAAATGGCTGCGTTCAGCCCGACCGCGTTGCCGAGCCCCAGGGCTGAGACAAGGATCTGCACCGGGGAGGCCAGGGAAAGCGCTGTCAGGGCATCCTCCGCAACCCGGGAAACGAAAACGGAATCCACAAAATTATACAGGGAATTGATCAGAAGGCTCAGCATGAGCGGAATGCCTGTTTTCAGAAGCAGCCTGCTGATCCTGTCCGTCCCCATCCTGTTTTCAGCGGTCATGTTGTTTCCCCCTCCCCCGTGATCATATGCCCTGTGCTTCTTGTATGTCAAATAGTTAATATGAATGATCTTTTATGCTTTACAGGCATAACGAAATATCCTATACTGCTTTCGGAGGGAAAATGATGGAGATACGGGTTTTGCGGTATTTTCTGACGATTGCCCGGGAAGGGAGCTTTTCCAGGGCCGCGGAGGTTTTATACCTGTCCCAGCCGACGCTTTCCCGGCAGATCCGGGAGCTGGAGGAAGAGCTGGGGGTGCAGCTGCTGAACCGGACAAACCGGAATGTCCGGCTGACGGCGGAAGGGCATCGATTCCGCCGGCGGGCGCAGGAGATTGCGGACCTGATGGACAAAACGCAGGCGGAGTTCTCCGCCCCGGGGGAAGGAATTGCCGGGGAGATCATGATCGGATGCGGGGAAACCCAGATCATGCGTGAAATCGCCAAGGTCGCGATCCGGCTGCAGCGGGACTATCCCGGGATCCGGTTCAACCTGTACAGCGCGAACGCGGACGATGTGTCTGAGAAGCTGGATCAGGGCCTGCTGGATTTCGGACTGATGTTTGAACCGTTTGATATGGGCCGGTACGATACGCTCCTGCTTCCGTTTTCCGATACGATCGGGTTCCTGATGCAGGAAAACCATCCGCTGGCCGGAAAGAAGAGCATCCGCCTGGCGGACGTGGAGGGGGTCCCGATGATTATGCCCTCGCAGGGACAGTTCCTGGCCTCCTCCGGTCCGATGACGGACGTCTTCCGTGATACCGGGCGGCTGAATATTGTCTGCTATTACAATCTCCTGTTCAATGCGGCGGTGATGGTGGAGCAGGGAATGGGGATCGCCTGCTGCCTGGAGCACCTGGCCGATACGTCAGAGCATACCGGGCTGACGTTCCGGCCCGCGGATCCTCCGATGGTGAAACGGCCGCGGCTGGCATGGAAAAAGAACCAGGTTTTTTCGCCGGCGGCGGAGCTTTTTCTCATGCGGATCAGGCAGCAGTTTGAACCGGGAAAGGCGGATTCAGCCCGGGACGGACAAGGGGAAAAACCGTGAGGGATTCACCGTGCCGGCAGCCGGAGAGCCCTGCGGCGTGAAACGGTTCAATTGTGTTCCGGCCGGGAAATATGATATGATGAAACCCGGAATAACTTCAGGGATCCTCCTTTCCGGGCAGAGGATCCGGCACCCGGGCAGGGAGCAGGATCCGGGCGGTGAAGGACTGATTTTGGATGAAACATACGGAGGGATAATCCATGGAACAGGGAATCAATAAACAGCAGGTTGAGACACTGTATGAAACACGGTTCCTGAAGTGCTACGACCTGCAGTACGCAGAAGGAAAACACTATTTTGAGGCCTCCCGGAGAAACAAGGAGGACCTGGTGGCCCGGAAGACGGACCGGGAATTCCGGGAGATGCTGCCGGATGCCGTGACCATTGCGGTGGTGATTCACCTGCCGGGGGAGGAGCCGCGGCTGCTGATGTCCTATGAATACCGCTATCCTGTCGGACAGTTCCTGCTCAGCCCGGTGGCGGGCCTGCTGGATCCGGAGGACCGGCAGAGCAGCCGGCCGCTGGTGGATGCCGCGATCCGGGAAATCCGGGAGGAAACCGGCCTGACGGTGAAGGAAAGCGACCGGATCCGCGTCCTGAATCCCTGCGCATTTTCCACGCCCGGGATGACGGATGAAAGCAATGCCTTCCTGTGCGCGGAGATTGCCCTGGACAGCCTGGAGGAACTGAACCAGAACGGGGCCGTCGGGTCGGAGCTGTTTGACGGGTTTGAGCTGCTGGACCGGGAAAGCGCACAGCGCATCTTCCGCTCCGGCCGGGACGACCGGGGAAATGCTTTTTCCCTGGCGGCCTGGATGGTGCTCAGCATTTTCCTTTCCCTTTTCTGATGAACGCTGAATGGAGGGAAGCGACGGATGGAGGTCCGCAGACTTACACCGGAGGAGAAAACTGAAGCCGGCCTGGTTTCCGCCTTTGCCTTTCATACACGGGCGGAGGATCCGGAGAAATTCATCCGGGAAGCGCGTGAAGAAGCGCTGAAGGATACGACGGAGGACTGGGGTGCGTTTTCCGGGGACGGGAAGGTGATGGCCCGGATTATCAACAACCGTTTTGAAGCCTTCCTGGACGGACAGCTGATTCCCAACGGCGGAATCGGCGCCGTGTCCACGCTGCCGGAATACCGGGATACCGGCGCAATCCGCGCCATTTTTGAACAGCTGATCCCGGAAGCCCGACGCAGCGGGGAGGTTATTTCCACCCTATATCCCTTCAGCCATGCCTTTTACCGCAAATTCGGATATGAAACCGTACGGTGGCGGAATGACTATGAATTTCCCCCGGCAGTCCTGTGCGGATATTCCTTCTCCGGCACAGCGGAAATGTGGCGGCCCGGCGGCGCGGTGACCGAATATACGGAGCTGTATAACCGCTTCGCGGCCGGATATAACCTGGCAGTGCACCGGACGGATGCCGCCATGCTGAAGGACCACCTGGGCGGGGAGTGGCTGCGGGACCGGAAGTTTGGATACCTGTTCCGGGAGAACGGCGTCCCTGTCGCTTATCTGATCTTCCGGGATATCCGGCAGGATCCGGCGGCGGTTTTATCCGTCGAGGACCTGGCCTGGGAGGGCCGGGCCGGGATGAATGCCATCCTGGGATTCCTCGGCCGCTTTACCGCGGATTACGGAACGATCCGGATGTTCCTGCCCTCGTGCGTGGAGCTGCTCTCCTTCCTGCAGAGCCCCGGGGCATACGATGTGAATCAGACGGCCTCGCAGGCTTACATGATCCGGGTCATGAACACCCGGCGGCTGCTGGAGGTGATCCGGAAGCCGGAAGGCGCAGCCTTTGTCATTCGGGTGGAGGGCGACGGGCTGATTCCTGAAAACAACGGCACCTGGCGGATTCAGGACGGCCGGGTGACGGAAACCGGAGAACAGCCGGACCTGGCGGTGTCGATCCAGGCGCTCGGCCAGCTCTGCGCGGGGAGCGTCAGCCTGGAGGAGGCGATGTACCGCCCCGATGTAACGCTCTTCAGCCGTGCAATCGCGCTTCGGGGCGTGTTTGTCCGCAAACCTGTGCTGGTGGAGGATCATTTCTGAGATGATACAGGATATTTTTCCGAAGAAGCTGAATAATGCATACCATTCCTGCAGCCCCCGGCCGGAGGACCGGAGGCTGTGCCTTGACGGGGAAGGCCGGATCTGCGTTGGGGTGCGGGACGGAAATATCTCGTTTCCCGCCTGGGGGGACGGGCCGGCGGCCGGCGCTGTCTACCTTTTTTCGGTGGACGAAGTCCGGTATTTCCTGGCGCCGCGCCCTCCGGAAACCGTGCCGCCGGAGTTCGGGTACAAAACGATCCGGGAGCTGCGGGATGCCGGGCAGGGAGCAGAGCTTTTCGCGGCGTTCACCGCCTGGCATCTTTGGAGATGGTATGCGGATAACCGGCGCTGCGGCCGGTGCGGAGGCGCCAACGGGCTGCATCCGTCGGAGCGGGCCCTGCAGTGCGGGCAGTGCGGACATGTGATCTATCCGCGGATCAATCCGGCGGTGATCGTCGGGGTGATCAAAGGGAATTCCCTGCTGATTACCCGCTACCGGAACGGATACGCCCATAACGCACTGGTGGCCGGCTTTACCGAGATCGGGGAGACGCTGGAGGAGACCGTTGAGCGGGAGGTGATGGAGGAAACCGGCGTGCGCGTCCGGAATATCCGGTACTATAAATCCCAGCCCTGGGGAATGGCCCAGGACCTGCTGGCCGGCTTCTTCTGCGAGGCGGAAGGGGACGGGGAAATCCGCATGAACGAGGATGAACTGAAATACGCCCGGTGGGTCCGCCGGGAGGAGATTGTCCTCCAGCCCAACAACCTGAGCCTGACCAACGAGATGATGAGCCTGTTCCGGGACGGAAAAGAACCTGCAGGATGAAGAGGGAGGAAACGAGAATGGAAAAGATCTGCACGAAAAACGCACCGGAGGCGATCGGCCCCTATTCCCAGGGAGTGATCATCAACGGACTGGTGTACACCTCCGGCCAGATTCCGCTGGATCCGGAAACCGGAACCCTGGCCGGGGAAACGATTGAGGAGCAGGCGGAACAGGTCATGAAAAACCTGGCCGCGGTCCTGAAAGCGGCGGGAACCGGGCCTGAAAAGGCGGTGAAAACGCTTTGCTTCCTGAAGGATATGAATGATTTTGCGGCCTTCAATCAGGTGTATGCCCGGTATTTTACCGAAAAACCCGCCCGGTCCTGCGTCGGCGTCCAGGCCCTGCCGAAAGGCGCTTTGTGCGAAATGGAAGTGATTGCGGAGCTGTAACAGGCGCCGGATCAGGGCTTCAGAGCGCGGAGGGACGCGATCAGCTCCGGGAGGGTGGCCTCAAAATCCACCCCGTACCAGGGGTTCTCCGGATTCCTGAGGGTTTCCCCGATGGTGCGGGCGGTATAGTCAGCCGCCAGCTTCAGCGCATGGGTCCGGTCAATGCCCAGCACAAAGGCGCCGGCCAGCACGCTGGAAAAAACATCGCCGGTTCCGTGGTAAGCCGCGGGAATCCGCTCATTCTGATAACTGAAAAAGGTTTGGGTCACCGTGTCATAGCCCATCGCCCCGGTTTTTCCCTCGCCCAGGGAAACCCCGGTGAGGATGGGTGTTTTTGTGCCGATGGCGGCCAGGGCTGTCAGCATTTCCCGGACATAGTCCTCCGGATAGCTTTCCCGGTAGGGAAGCCCGGTCAGGAAGCTGGCCTCGGTGATGTTGGGATCGGCAATATCCGCGATCGCGCACAGCGCCGCGTTTTTCCGGGCATAATGCGCATCGAAGGCCGGATACAGTTTTCCGTTGTCGCCCATCGCCGGATCCACGAAGATGAGGGTGTCCTCGTTCCTGAAGCTTTCAATGATTCCGATGACGGTGTCAATTTCCTCCTCTGTGCCCAGGTAGCCGGTATAAATCGCGTCGAAGGTGATTCCCTCCCGCTTCCAGTGGTCGGTGATGGGCTTCAGCTGATCCGACAGGTCCCTGCAGGTGAAGCCTTTGAACAGGGTGTGGGTGCTGAGGACCGCTGTCGGCAGGATGACCGTCTCAACGCCCATGGCGGAGAGCAGCGGCAGGGCTACGGTCAGGGAGCATTTTCCGAAGCAGGAGATATCCTGGATGGTCAGTATTCTTTTCATGGCATGCATCCTCCGTTCTTATGCCTGGCGGCTGCCGAAAATCGCCGTTCCGATTCGAACCATGGTGGCGCCTTCCTCCACAGCCGTTTCAAAGTCACCGGTCATGCCCATGGAGAGCACCGGCGCGCGGTAATCCGGATCCTCTGTGCAAAGCAGGCCTTCCTCAGCCAGCGCATGACCGAGGCGGCTCAGGCCGCGGAAGTAAACCCGGTTGGTTTCCGGATTCTCCGTGATCGGAGCGGAGGTCATCAGGCCCAGCACCCGGACATGCGGGAGAAGGCGGATTTCCCGGGCAGCCCGGCGCACATCCTCCGGGTCAAAGCCCCATTTGCTGTCTTCCCGGGCGATGTTCACCTCCAGCAGGATCCGGGTGGCCAGGTCCTGCTTTGCGGATTCCCTCTCAATCTGCTCCGCCAGGGAAACCGAATCCACTGAATGGATCAGGGCGGTATGCCCGATCAGGTACTTTACCTTGTTCGTCTGGAGATGTCCGATCATATGCCAGCGGATCGGCATGGAAGGGCTCTGGCTGCCGTTCTGTTCCATTTTCTGCATCAGTTCCTGGACATAGTTTTCCCCGAAATCGGCCGCTCCGGACGCGAAGGCATCCAGAATATCCGGAAAAGGCTTCTTTTTGCTGACAGCAATCAGGGTGACCTCCTCCGGGCTCCTGCCGGATCTTTCGCAGGCAGCCCGGATCCGGCCGCGGACGCGGGCCAGGTTTTTCGCAATACTGAAGTGAGGCATCTTTTCTGTCTCCATCAACCGGGATCCCTCCCTTTGGTTTTTTCCTCCGGGAAACAGTATCCCTCTGAATGTGGCCGGTGTAAAGAACCAGATTATGATATTGTGATAAGACCAGATTTGTTACAGCAGGCGCTTGAAGGCTTCGTTCAGGGTCATCATCTGATAGCGCAGCAGCCACCAGGCATCGTTCCATTCCGGCACCTTTTTGACAACCTCCAGGACAGCCGGGAAATACCGGTCGGTCATGGCGGCATATTCCGCCATTTTTTTCCGGGAAAAGCAGTCCGCCATTCCGGCCAGGTTGTTGCACCGGTCCAGGCACTTGACCAGGCAGGCCAGCGGGTTTTTCCGGATGTTTTCAAAATAGACATCGTCCAGGTCCGGACGGGATTCATCATAGGTATTGTAGGAAACCAGCCGGATGACTTCCCGTACCCGGCTGTTTACCGGCAGATCGGAAAGGGTCAGGTCGGAATCCTCCACCATGTCGTGGGCCAGGCAGGCGGCAATGATATCATCCTCCTTCAGGCCCATAGCCAGCGCATGGCAGGCCATGGTCAGCGGATGCACCATATAGGTTGTGTCAAAACCGTTCCGGCTTCTCCGGGCCTGTCCGCCGTGGACGCGCCGGAGCAAATCCATCAGCGCCAGCGACTGGGGCATGTTCAGCAGCTGGGCCCGGCCCTTGACAAAGGTGAACATATGGCTGAAATCATCATTGACCGGCTTCAGCTCCCAGCGGTTTTCCTCCTCGGAAAAAAGGGCGTCCAGGGAAATATCAAGCACCCGGGCCAGGGCCGGCAGATGGCCGGAATCCGGTATGTATTTCCCCTGTTCCCAGGTGCTGACCGCCTGGAAGCTGACGCCGAGCTTCTCTCCCAGCTGCTCCTGGCTCAGGCCCCTGGCTTTCCTGGCGTCCCTGATGCGGCGGCCGATGCGCCGGCCGATCCCCGTCTGCTTTGTCATGATCCATCGCTCCTTTCCGGAAACAGCATAACGGATTTGAAAATCCAGGTACAGCAGGCTCCGGTTGAACCTTTCTTCCGAAATTCAATTCAGGCTTGAGGCCGGCAGGGGAAAAGGAGCGTCAGCCTTGCCGGGGAGCGGCCGCCGCGGATTCGGAAAGGGCTGCCGCAAGGATATTCCGGCACTTCCGGGTGACGGCCGCTGTGCCGGTATCCGTGGTGTTCTGGTACAGCAGGAAGGTGATCCTCTCCCGGGGCAGGTTGATAAAATAGGTTCCCAGCCATCCGTCCCAGCCGTATTCGCCGGGTTCGGCGAACAGGGGAGCGGCGCCCGGCTGATCGCAGATCCGCATCAGGCAGCTGTAATTGTAGCCGCCCAGCGAATCCCACATCTGCTGCCGGACAGGATCGCGGAGCTGGGGCGATGTCATATATTCCACCGCCGCGGGGGAAAGAATCCTCCGGCCCCGGAACCCCCCGCCGTTCATCAGCATTTCGCCGAAGGCAGCATAATCATCCAGGGTGGAAACCAGTCCTGCCCCGCCGGATTCGAAAGCCGGAGGACGGTCGTACTGCCCGACGGCCAGGTGCAGTGCTCTGAACGGCTCCAGGCCGTTTTCCCCCCTCCGGCAGCAGGTGACCAGCCGGTTCCGCTTTTCTTCCGGAACCCAGAAACCGGTATCCTTCATCCCTAAGGGTTCGAAGATTTCCTCCTGCAGGAACTGTCCGAAGCGCTTCCCGGACACCACTTCAATGACGGCGCCCAGAATATCCGCACAGGTGCTGTAGCGCCAGCCTGTTCCCGGGGCAAACGCCAGCGGCTGCTCTCCCAGCCGGTTGCAGAAGGTGACGGTATCCATGCCGCCGCCCCGCCGGATTTCCTCCTCATTCTCCTGGAAAACCTGCGCGGCAGCCAGGCCTGCCGGGTCCGCGTCCGGATAGGAAAGCCCGGCGGTCATGCCCAGGAGCTCCAGGATCCAGGGAGCCCGGGGCGCGGGGCGGATCTGCCCGTCTGGCGCCGCGATCCGCGGGCGGCGGAAACCCGGCAGGTACTGGTCCGCCCCGGCCTGCAGGTCCAGCAGCCCCCGGTCCGCCAGGATCATCGCGGCAGCCGCGGTCACCGGCTTTGACTGGCTGTACAGCCGGAAAATGGAATCCCGCTTCACCGGCTTTCCGGAGCCGGGATCCGCCTCTCCTGCAGCCGCATAACAAAGGTCATTTCCATCCTGCCGGATCAGCAGGCTCACCCCGGCGGCCTCCCGGGCGGCCACCGCCTGCTCCAGGCATTTTTCCAGCCTGTCTTTCAGCTCCATCCGTGAATTCACACCTTTCTGCCGCGGGAGCCGGTTCCTTTGACGCCAAAGGACCAGCTCCGGCCTTTTTTATTCCTTTGTGACCTGCAGGCGGACCGTTCCGTCCTCCGGGCCGACAATAAAGTTTGTCACTTCCGGCAGCTTATAGCCATCCGGCGCCTTCAGCACCTGCACGTGATATTCCGCGGGGGAGACTCCTTCCAGGACGGCCCGGCCGTCTGCGCCGGTCTTCCGGAGGATGCAGGAGGCATCATCGCAGAAGGTGACGGAGACATCGGGGACCGGATTTCCGTCCCCGTCGGCAGCGAGCACGCAGAAGACGGCGCCGGAAGCTTCGGACGCGGAGGATTCCGCCCCTTCAGGGGCTTCCGCGTCCTGCCGGAGCGCTTCGCTGAATTTTTCCCGGTAAGCGGCCATCATCGCGCCGTAGACCGGATCCGTGAGGTGCGCCCCGTCCCGGCTGACGAAGAAGGAGGTGGGGACGCAATCCAGGGCGAGGTTTTGCAGGGATTCCTCCGTAACGTACAGGTTCAGGTAGGTAACGCCGCATTCATCGAGGATTTGCCGGGCCAGCGCGGTGTTGCCGCCGGACAGGTCCGTACAGATCCCGATGACGGCGCAGTCCTTTTCCGCCATTTCCCGGTTCAGCTCCTCCAGCTCCGGGAATTCGTCGATGCAGTAGCCGCAGTAGGTCGCCCAGATGTTCACCATGGTGACCTGATGCTGCGCAAAGACCTCCGCGGGATTCACGCTTTGGCCGTCCAGGTCCTTCAGCTCCAGGGAGGAAAGGTCCGGAAGCTGCACGCTGCCGGCCGGGGGCTCGCCCAGGGTGATGCCTGCGGAGAGGGCGCCCGGATCGGAAATAAAGCCTTCATATTCCTCCCGGAAATCCTCCGGGATCCGGATGGACTTGTAAACCTCAGAATCCTTTTTCAGCATCAGCAGATAATAGCGAACCTCATCCAGGATGCCGAGGGAATGAACCGTATAGGAATCCAGCACACCCGGCAGGTACTGCGCGAAGGCGCCCTCAATCTCCTGCCCGGAGACGGTCACAAAGGTGCAGACCGGGGCGACGGCCTGGATCATATCGGAGTATTCCCCGATGACGGCTGCGTTTTCCGGCGCGGACAGGGCCTCCGGATCCTCCGGGTCGATCTGCCGGATCCGGGCCTGCAGGGCACTGAAGGCTTCCGGGGCCATCGGAATATAGAGCAGGTCGGTGATGAAAATGCCCGAACCGGGGGTAAGCTCCCCCTGATCGCCCGGCACCACGGTTCCCTTTGCACCGGTCATGGATTCCGGCAGGGTCATGCGGATCCCGGTGGACCAGGGCGCCGCGGTTTCCTGCGCCTCCGCAAAGGAGGACGGGAAACAGAAGCAGAGCATGGCGCTCAGCAGCAAAAATGCAACCAGTCTTTTCATCTGGGATAACCTCCTCATTTCCGCTCCCTGCCCGCAGCCGGTTTCCAGGCTGCCTGTTTCAGGCGGGAGCCCTCGTTTTCAGTCCGGCGGACAGCGCTTCAGCCGGGGCATCGGCTGCCCTCCTGTGCTTTATACGGAGAGGAACAGCCCGATGACAGCCCGGCCGGGGCTTTCCGAACCTTTCGAACCATTACGTTTCCTGCCCTGCAGGATTTCCGCAGATTCGCCGGTCTGCTTCGGCCTGCATGGATTCCGGAGGCATTTCCATGATCTCGATACTGGTTCCGTCTGGGTCATGGGTCCAGAACATCCAGCAGCGGGACTGACCTCTTTTGATTTCCGAATCCAGCGGTCCGCCGGCCTTCTGAACAGCCTCATAGGATTTCCGGATATCCGTTGTCATCAGGCAGATATGGCAGAAGCCGACGGCATCGGAACCGGAGACGCCTTCCCGGACGCCGCCGGAGAACAGCTCCAGGTACTGGCCGGGAGCAAGGAACATATAAACAGTCGCCAGGGAACCGTCTTCCCGGTGCATCCGGAAAGCCTCCGGAAGGCCGAGAACTTCTTTGTAGAAACGGACGGTGTCGGGCAGGTTCCGGGTCCGGAGGGCAGTGTGGCTCAGGCCGCTGACGGTCCGGAAGCCCGGGGCGGAATGCAGTTCACTCATGGGTTTCATCCTCTCTGCTGTGAGATGCTTCGCTTCCTGCTTTATCATTTCCCGGCCGGATGATTCCGGCCGCAGGCGGATGAGCCGCGCTGCTTTTATTTTCGGATGAACTGTTCATCCGCGCCGATTTCTTCGCTGATAAACCGTTCCGCGGTCATATGCAGGTCGTATTTCTCCCGGAGGGAGGAGAGCGCGGACATCATGGGACTGGCATGGTGGGCGTCGATGGCGGCCTGGTCCGTCCAGCTGTCGATGAGGAGAACGGTTTCCGGATCGTCCAGGGACAGAAAATACTGATAGCGAAGATTCCCCGGCTCCCCGCGGATGCCTGCCGCAATGCCGGAGGATTCCATCTCCTGCACAAAGGCGCGGGCGCTGCCATGAGCTCCGTGATAGAACAGATGTATCGTAATCATCGGCTGTCTGCCTCCCTTCTGCTGAACCGGACCGGAATTTCCCGGACGCCGCGTCCGGGACGGCTGCTGTCCGGGTTCCATCATACCATATTTTCCGGCAGGGAGCACCCCGGCAGCAGAAGAAAAAAAACCGGCAGAGGTGATTGACAGCGCCAGAAATATTTGATAAAATATAATTGATTCAAATGAAAGGAGCGAAGAGAACCATGAAGACAGTATATGATTTCACCGTAAAGGATCCGAAGGGGCAGGATGTGAGCCTGTCCGAATATCAGGGCAAGGTGCTGCTGATCGTCAATACCGCCACTGGCTGCGGCTTTACGCCCCATTACGAGCCCCTGGAAGCCATGTACAAGGATCTGAAGGATCAGGGTCTGGAAATCCTGGATTTCCCCTGCAACCAGTTCGCCAATCAGGCTCCCGGCAGCGAGGATGAGATTCATGAATTCTGCACCCTCAAGTACGGCACCGACTTCCCCCAGTTCAGGAAGATCGATGTAAACGGCGAGAACGCGGATCCCCTCTTTGCCTTCCTGGCCACCGAAAAGCCTTTTGCCGGCTTTGGCAAAGGCCTTAAGAACGCCGCGCTGAACAAATTCGCGGATATGAACAACAAGCAGTTTGGCGAGAAAGCGTACATCAAGTGGAATTTCACCAAGTTCCTGGTGGACCGGGAGGGCAAAGTGATTGCCCGCTTCGAGCCTACCATGGATATGAAGGAAGTACGGAGCGCGGTTCAGGCTGCTCTGTAAGCTGACTTTTCCCGCCCCGCAGCCGGCCGGACCCGTTCCGGTCGGCCTTCTTCACGCAAGCCGCAGATGGCGGAGAAGTTGACGAAGATCTGCTTTCTTTGGTATACTGCCAAAGAATGGAGGGCTCTATTTATGAATATTTATAAATCTGCTGAAGATTATCTGGAGCAGATCCTGATGCTGCTGGAGCAGAAGGGTCATGCCCGTTCTGTTGATATCGCCGCCGGCCTGAATGTATCCAAGCCGTCCGTCAGCGTTGCCATGAAAAAGCTGCGGGAAAACGGGTACATCACCATGAGTTCCGACAGTATGATCTCCCTCACCGACAAGGGCTACGCCATCGCCCGGAAGATCTATGACCGCCATCTTATGCTGACCCGGTTTCTGATCCAGATCGGCGTTCCCGAGGAGATTGCCCGGGAGGATGCCTGCAAGATCGAGCATGATCTTTCCGAGGAATCCTGCGTCGCCATCTGCAATCAGATCAAATAATTCCGTTTTCCTCGGCCGGCGGGTCTGTCCCGCCGGCTTTTTTTCTTGCCTTTCCCGCCGGAATGACGGATAATGAGGAGCATCTGACTTGGAATTCCGGAGGATGAGCGTATGACACCGAATCAGCGGATATGGGCAGCTTCCAGGGACCGTCTGGCCAAGGCCGTTTCCTCCCTGGGCTATCCGGAGGAGTTTGCCGGGCTTCTGGCCGGCCGGCTGGGGAGCCCCGGCGCCATGGACCGGATGACTTCCTACCTGTATCAGGCCCGCCCCTCCTCCGTGGAAATGATCGTGGATGAAATGCTGGCCATCTGCGAAGAGATCGATGCCTGGCGGGAAAAGAAGGAAGCCCAGGAAGCCCAGGCCGGTTACAGCCGCTGGCTGACCAGCGCCCAGCGCTGGCGGAACCTTGAGGACGCGCAGGAGGAAGATGAGCTTTGAGCATGGCAGGAAAACGTTTTCCCTGGCCCGGATTTCTGAAAAAGATCGCCGTAATTGCGGTCCCCGTCGCCCTCCAGAATCTGCTGACCACCACCGGCTCCATGGTGGATACCATGATGATCGCCTCCCTGGGGCAGACGGAGGTTGGCGCCGTAGGCCTCTGTGCCCAGTTTTCCTCCCTGATGTTTTCCGGCTACTGGGGATTCGTGGGCGGCGGAATGCTGTTCTTTTCCCAGTACTGGGGTGCCGGGGATGATGACGGCATCAACCGCTCCTACGGCCTCACCCTGACGTGTATGATGACCGTAGGCCTTCTCTTCGGCCTGATGGCCGTCTGTTTCCCCGAAACGGTCATGCGCATGTACACCGACAAGGAGAACATCCGTCAGGTGGGCGTTGAATATCTCCGGATCGCCGGTTTCGCCTATCCCCTGATTGTTCTGTCCATGGCCATGGCCTCCCTTCTCCGCTGCACGGGCAGGGTCCGCCTTCCCCTGTGGGGTTCCGTTGCCGGGGTGGCCTCGAATATTTTTCTCAACTGGGTGCTGATCTTCGGCAACCTTGGCGCTCCGGCCCTGGGGGTTCGCGGCGCCGCCGCCGCCACCGTCATCGCCCAGGGGATCAACTGCGCCGTTGTGGCCGTCGCCGCCCGCCGGAGCGGGCATCCGTATCTGACCGCGGTCCGCCGCCACTTCCGCTGGAGCCGGGCTTTCGTGCGTAAATACCTGAAAAAATGCTTTCCCATCCTCTGCAATGAAGTCCTTATCGGCGTAGGCAACATGGTCATCAATATCGTTCTGGGGCGCCAGCCGGAGGAAGCCATTGCGGCCCTGGCGGTATTCCGCACCCTGGAAGGCATGGTCATCGGCTTCTTTGCCGGTTTCTCCAACGCCTCCTCCGTCCTGGTGGGAACGGAGGTGGGCGCCGGCCGGCTGGACACCGCCTACGGCCGGGCCTGGCGGCTGGTCTGGCTTTGTCAGGGCATCATCGCCCTGCTGGGGGCGGTGCTCATCGGGCTCCATACCCCGATTCTCCGGGTCATGGGCATGAGCGGGGAAAGCTTCCGCCTGGCCTTCGGCATGATGCTGATCTACCTGTCTTTCGCCGTCATCCGCATGGGCAACTGGACCCAGAACGACACCTTCCGTGCCGCGGGAGACGCCACCTACGGCACCGTGCTGGAGATCGCCTTCATGTGGGTGCTGGTTCTGCCTCTGGTCTGCGTTTCCGGCCTGGTGTGGAAGGCTCCCACCCTGCTGGTCTTCGCCCTGTGCTACGCGGACGAGCCCATCCGCTACGGCCTCATGCAGGTTCATCTCTTCCGGGGAAAATGGATCCGGCCCGTCACGCCGGAAGGGCAGCGCGCCCTCCGGGGATGGAAGCCGGACCGGCGCCTGGTTGCCGAAGACACGGTATAAAAAAGCCGGCGGATCACCGCCGGCCCAGGGTTTCTCTTTCCATCTGCAGCAAACGGATTTTTCTTTCCGTTCCTCCCGCGTATCCGGTCATGCTGCCGTCCGCTCCCACCACCCGGTGGCAGGGAACGATCAGCGCCACCGGATTGCGGCCCGCCGCTCCGCCCACCGCCCGGGCGGACATTTTTTCTGTCCCCTTCTCCCCGGCAATCCGCCGGGCAATCTCTCCGTAGGTCACGGTTTCCCCGTAAGGAATCGTCCTCAGGATTTCCCACACCCTCCGCTGGAAAGGGGTTCCCTTCAGCTTCAGCGCAGGGGTAAAATCCGGGATCCCGCCCCTGAAATAGATATCCAGCCACCGGGCCGTCTCCCCGAAAACCGGCAGATTCCCCGGGGGGCACGCCCCTGCCGGCGGCGAGTGCCGCTGGCCCTCAAACCGCAGTCCGGTCAGCGCCCCGTCTTCCCCGGTCAGCAGGATCCGTCCCAGGGGGGAGGAGTATACGCACATCACTTCCATTTTCTATTCTTCCGCTTCCGGAGCCGGATCCAGGGGCTCGTACACCCGGGTCAGGAACATGTGGTGAAGAACCGCGTACCGCGGATGTCTGCGCCAGGTGCCTCCTGTGGGATGATCCACCCAGTTGAACTCGCACTCCGGGTGCGCCGCCTCCATCGCCGCCCTCTGTTCCTCCGTAATTCCCCTGTTCTGTCCGCACCAGAAGCGTTCCAGGTTCGGCACGCCCCGAATCAGGGGGGTCAGGTCCGTAATGGTTCCGCAGGCGGCCAGGTTCAGATCCTTCAGGTTCTCCAGATGTTCCAGCGGGCTCAGATCCGTAATGGGGTTTCCGAAAAGCTCCAGATATTCCAGCTCCTTCAGTTCCGCCAGCACGGAGATATCCGTGATCCGGTTCTTTCCCAGAATCAGCACCTTCATCCGGGGATGGACCCGCAGAAAGTCCAGGGTGGTGATCATGTTGTGTCCCACGTCCAGCGCCAGCAGATCCGGGCAGAACCGCAGCATCTCAAAAGCATCGGAATAATAGATGGGATCCCCGTCGCCCCCCACCAGGGTGGAGAACGCCGTAATGTCCGACCGGAACCTGTGCATCCCCATGTTGACGGTAAAGCCGAACCTTACCCGGGGATACCGTTCCCTCAGCCCGTCCATGTCCGCCACTTCCAGGTTGCTTCCGTACAGGTCAACCTTCTGCAGCTCCGGCATCCGGTCCAGCCCCGCTGTCAGCTCCGGAACCTTGTAGCGCAGGTTCTGTTCAAAGACGATTTCCGTATCCTGCGTATCGGCAGCCACGCCGCAGATCTCGATGGGCTCCGCCGCGGCGCCCAGCGCCGGGAGAACCAGTGCCAGCGCCGTCAGGATGAACGCAAGGAACCTTCTCATTTTTCCGCTCCCCCGCTTTTCCGCGCCCCGGCCCCCGGATCGTTCTTCACCAGTTCCGACAGCTTTTTGCTGAACAGGAAGTCCCGTACCAGATCGTCCAGCTCCGCCCACAGCCCCACCGTGGCGCAGGCCGCGTACCGGGGACAGGGATCCGACCCGGCCTGGAGGCACGCCACCGGCGCCAGGGTCCCTTCCATCTGCTCCACGATCTCGCCTACGGAATACTCCCCGGGTTTCCGGAGCAGAACGTATCCGCCGCCCTTGCCGCTGGAGCCCCGCACCAGCTTGCCGTCCACCAGATCCTTCATGATGATCTCCAGGTACTTTTTGGAGATTCCCTGCCGCTCGGCGATTTCTTTCAGAGGGACCGGATGTCCCTCCTGCTGTTCCGCCAGGTCAATCATCACTCTCAGTGCGTAGCGCCCTTTCGTGGAAATCATCTGCTGCTCCTCCGGTCCTTTTTTGCCCATTCTACTGCAAGGTAAATAGGCAGTCAAGCCATGCCCTTTCCGTTTCCCGGATCCAGGATCCCCGGAGGCGCAATTGTTACGTTTTCTTGACATATTATTGCAAAAGATGTATAAAAAGAAGGTGATTTCTTCCGGCTTTTCCCCTCCTCCGGAGCGGTCAGCCGGAACCGGCCTGAAAGGAGAACGCATTCGATGAAGAAGATAATTGCCGCGCTGGCCGCGCTGATGATGGTCCTTATGTCCCTTTGTGCCGCAGCCGGGGAAACCCCTGCCGCCCCGGCGGAGGACGGGTCCGCCCTTTTTGACAGCGCCTGGGTCTGCGGCAGCAGCACGGTGGAAGCCTGGTACCTGGGCGGCGTCTGGGAAGTGACCGTTTCCACCGGTTACGGCGCTGAAAGATGGGACTACACCTGCATGTATGACCCTGAGCAGAAAGCCCTGGTCTCCCTGGACAGTGAATCCAACGTCAAGAGCGTCATCCGCCTTACCGAGGAAGGATCCGAGGCGGACCGGGAAGTGACCGATACCGAAGCCAAAGCCGTCTTCACCCTGGATGAGCACGGCCACCTTCTCTGGAAGGATGAGAAGGAGGATGCCGGCGCCGGCATGGAATTTGAAAAGATCGGCTGGTTCGCGGGCACCTTCGCCTGCGGAGACTATCTGCTGGACTGCGTCTGGGACGTGGAGGAAGCCGCTGAGGACGAGGTCTATTCCGGCTACCGGGTCAGCATCGTGCTGGAGGATGAGGACGGGCGTACGGAGTGGAGTTACCCCTGCGTGTATGATCCGGAAAAGGATATCCTGACCGCCGTCTTCGGCTCCAAGGAATATCTGCCCGCCGGCGGCGAAGCCTATGAGATTATCTACGACGACGGAAGCGCCACCTTCTCCTTTGACGAGGAGCACAATCTGCTCTGGGACGACGAGACAGAGCACAACGGCAGCGACCTGCTGTTCGTTCAGACCAACGGCTGACGGACAACGGTATATCAGAAAGACGGAACGGGAGCATCCCGTTCCGTCTTTCTGTATTCTTCCGGCTTTACCGCCCGGCTTTCCCGGCCACGGCCGTGTCGTTCACCAGGCTGTCCGGGGAATAGACAAACAGCACCCTGTCCACTTTTCCCGCCTCTTCCGCCGCCTGGGAGAAGGTTCCCGCATAGTACCGGGCGTCCACGGCGATGATCCGGCTGTAATCCGCCGCCAGCAGGGGCAGCAGGCAGTTCGCGAAGGAATCCTTGTACACCAGGAGCGTTCCTCCCGGCGCCTCCGGATTCTCAATCCGCAGGATGCCGTGGTTCCCGTCCAGGTAGACCGCATACCCGTCATAGGTTTTTGCCCGCTCAGGAAAGATCAGGTGGTCATAGGTTTTCCCGTCCTCCGGCAGGATCAGCGTTACTTCTCCCCCGGGCTCCGCGCATTCCAGCACGTCGCTGCCGAAAGCCGGCAGGCCGCTGCGGCTCCGGGTGGTTCCCTGAAATCCCGGATACGCGCTTTCCTCAAATTTCTCCTGCCCGTATACCGGCAGCCCGTCCTCCCGGCAGCAGGCCTCATAGGCCAGCCGGGCTCCCTGCAGATTCCAGTGATGATCCGTCCGGTAGTAAACCTCCCCGGGATCCGTTCCCTCCGGCAGCACGTCCAGAAAATGAGGATCCGCCTCCAGGGCCCCGTAGATCTCCCCTTCCTTTTCATACTGGATCCGCAGCAGCGGGTTCATCCGGTTCCGCAGCAGGTATCCGTGGGTCCGGGGTACCGCCACGTTCCATTCCGCTCCGGCCTTGTCCGCCAGGGCGGCAAACTGCTGCAGCCTCCGTTCCGCCTTTTCCCGGGTGCCGCTGACCGGCGGCTCCAGAAACGCCCCGGCCACCGGCCAGGTCTCCA